>Ga0055584_100004141_pt1 | contig 14228 bp, 12 predicted proteins | sample OSDHelmetaG_FD_58716 | JGI IMG/M metagenome (GOLD analysis project Ga0055584, IMG submission 58716) | Pelagic marine sediment microbial communities from the LTER site Helgoland, North Sea, for post-phytoplankton bloom and carbon turnover... | ecosystem: Environmental > Aquatic > Marine >... | reverse complement strand
GATTACGCATGGTTGAAATTTCGGCAGCTCTCCATCCAGCAAACTTGACGGAGCGCCAGATTTCGGACCGCTTTGTGGGCGCGGAAAGACGTGGTCTCAGCGCTCGGTGCAGCAGGCCTGGAGTTGAGGGATGAATTTCGGTATATTTATTCTGTTCCGCTCCTCTCGAGAGTGATCAACCCACGTTTGGGCTACAAGCTGATACGCCTGGCTTTTGGTTCTTATCCGAAAAGCAAACTTTCCTGGTGCGGAAACGAAAGCATCTTTAGGTTGATCCGGAAATAATGATCTTTTTTTGCGGGGCTATGTCTGTCTAGCCCGTCTGATGTGGTTCAATTGAGGCTGAGCCAGCCGTTAGTTAAATTGCTATTCTGCAAAATTTTAGGCACGCAAGCGGGAATGGAAACCAAGGCGAGCGGCTTGATTGATTTTTTACCGGAGCTTATCGGAGTCAGAATACAAATTCGGGTTTCTATGCGGTAATAGGGAGGTCACGATGATCAACTTTCTCCGTGCAGAATGTCTTCGGCTCGTTTCTTGAAATTATTGTTATTTTACTGTTTACTTGTGGTGTTTTTAATCTGATTATTTGTATAGTTATGAAGATCAAGAAGCAGTTGAAGATGGCCTTGGTAGGTTGCTTCATTCATTTAGGTAGTAGCCTCGGTTTTTCTGCCGTGCATCATGTTGCAAAAGAAGGGAGCGATGATAATCCGGGTACACTGGCCATGCCGTGGCTGACGGTGCAGCATGCCGCCGATCAGGTGACAGCCGGGGATCGTGTCGTCATCCAGGCGGGGACGTATTCGGAAAGGGTCTCTATGTCGAGGGGCGGTACCCCTGATCAGCCGATCGTGTTTGAGTCAGACCAGTACGAAGAAGGAAGCGTGAATGATGATGTGAGTGTGGGAGGTTTTCTGGTGATGGATGAGTGGATAGAGATCAGGGGTTTGACGCTTCATGGAGAAGGTGTCCCTGCCTATCAGGGTTTATTGACAGTCGGCAATGACTCCGCCAACAACCTGGTGGCTTCGGATTTAAAGTTTTCTCCGACACAGGGAGGGCGGGATGGAAACGGGAGTAAGCTCTATTGTTTTTATATTCATGCTGACATCACCGGCGTTAACGGAGTGATCTTGAGACGCTCGACCTTTGAGGGCTTCAAATACGTTGTGATTTGTATAAGTGGAGTCGGGCATGTGGTGGAGGACTGCTTGATCCAAGGTCCCGGGTTGGCCGATGCAGAAGGGGAGTATTCGGAGACTGATGCCATGCGTATGTTCGGCAGAGATCATATCGTTCGCCATAATGTGGTTCGTGATTTCACCGGGGGAGGGCACCCTGATCTCTTCCAGACTTTTAGCATCAACGGCCGAAGCAGCTTCGATATGCTCATCGAACAGAATACCTTCATCAATTGTGAGGCGCAGCTGGGGATGTTCGAGGATCAGGAAGGGTTGGGAGGCATCCGGAATTGGGTGTTCAGGAATAATGTGTTCATGGATATTTCCATGCAGGCGAATGTGTATGGCACTGGCTTTGAATTTTACAACAACACGTTCTATCGCTGCACGCAGAACACGGGACACCCCCTGTTGTTTCGGTCAGCGGTTGGGACGAGAGGAAGGGCTGATGACTGCAAGGTCTACAACAACATCTTTTTTAAGTGTGGGAGGGATCCGGGAAATGCGATTCAGGGATGGTATTCCGTCGATGCTGAAGTCACCGGGTTTGTCACCGACCATAATATTGTCATCGGCGAAGGGGCGGGCTTGGGAAAGACAGGGTTCTCCGAGGTGAACGGGATCAACGGGCAGGATCCGAAATTCGTTGATGGTGCGGCCGGGGATTTGCGGCTTGCCGCCGAGAGTCCGTGTATCGGGACGGCACGGGTCTTCACGGAGCTTTTCACAACCGACCGCGCCGGAACTCGGAGGGAGGAACTCTGGGATATCGGCGCCTTTGAGCTGAATGGACTCCCGCGACCAGGCCGGCCGACTGGGCTCAGGATTGAAGAACCGTGACTGCATCTCTTGAGGGGCATTCTGAGACCGATGCCTCGGTCTACTCTGTTGTTCGTGGCGTCTTATTGATTGGGCCAGTAATCGAATCAGTGGGATATTTAGCCTAAACAAACGGTACGATATTCAGTATGGTAAGTGATTCTCACGATAGCCGAGTTAGCCGACCCGGTTTGGCCGTTGGTGTGCTGGGTACACCGATCAGCTCCGGAAATCGTGGAGTGTTGGCTCTCGGTTCCTCCTTGGTCGGCCTTTGTTCCTCCGGGGCGACTTCAGCCGATGTGACCTTGTTTCTCGGGCACAACGAATCGAAGCCGGTGCGGATGCTAGTGGAAGGGGAGTACCGTGAGATCGGAGTGGTTCATTGCCGGATGTCGCCACGATCGCGATGGACAGAGCATCTTCTATGGATTCTCGGGATGTCGATCTTGTACCGTTGTCTGCCCGTTGAATTGATCCGGAGAAGGATTCGCCGGTCGACGCCCTGGATCGGCGCTCTTGATCGGATGGACGTGGTGGGAGATGTCCGGGGTGGCGACAGTTTTAGTGACATCTATGGAATGCGACGTTTCCTGCATGGATTTGCGATGGCTTGGACTGTATTGCTGATCAAAGGGCAGATGGTGCAGTTTCCGCAGACCTATGGGCCTTTTAGGCGGCGGTTGGCGCGTTTCCTAGCAAAGTTTTTGTTGAAGCGTTCTCCTACGGTGTTGGCACGGGATGCTACCAGCCGAAAGGTGGCTGAGTCACTGTTGGGGGATGGGCGTAAGGTCAGAGAGACACCCGATGTCGCCTTTTCGCTACCCATTGTGCATCAGGAGGTGGTAGAGCTTGAGCCGAGCCCGGAGGGGCACGCGGACGTCCCCGTGATTGGGATCAACGTGAACGGATTGATGTATAACGGCGGATACACGCGATCCAACATGTTCGGTCTGACTCTGGAGTATCCGCAGTTCCTCCAAAAGATGATCGAGCGGCTTGCCGACGAGCATGTCGGGGAGTTCTGGTTGGTTCCCCACACGTTCGCCGCGGACGGAAACGTGGAAAGCGACAACGAATGTAGCCGCAAACTGCGGATGGCTTTACCGGAGGAGATAAGGAAGCGGGTCAGGATCGTGGATCGGGAATATGATCAGCACGAGATTAAGGGAGTGATCGGGAGATGTGACTTCTTTGTTGGTTCCCGCATGCATGCCTGTATTGGAGCCTTGTCCCAAGGGATTCCCTGTGTGGGGGTCGCCTACAGTATGAAGTTTCGTGGGGTGTTTGAATCGGTGGGCGTGGAGGAATGGGTCGTTGATGCCCGACAGAAGGGGACGAATGAGGCGGTCAAAGCGGTGATGGATTGCTATAGTCAGCGGGAGGAAATCCGTGGTGAGTTGGGTCGTGCTGCGGAACGGGCCAGGACAGAGCTACGGTTCGCATTTGACGAGATCCTCGATCTGGAGAGCAGCAGGGTTTCCTGTTCTCACGGAATCGAGGAATGGGAAGAACCGAGAGAGTGAAATGAATTCCCTGAGTAAAATGAAATCAGTGGCGGATGTCGTTGGTCGCCGTCACTGTTTGGGGTGTGGGGCCTGCGCGTGGATCTGTCCGAACTCCCGGGTGGATCTAGTCGATTTTCTGCGCGAAGGTATTCGTCCCGTGGTGTCTGAAGAGTCAGATTGCAGTGGGTGTTCAGTCTGCCTGGATGTCTGCCCCGGGATTAGCGTTGAATTCCCAGAGGTAGAGGAGATCCGGACGTTTGGTAGTAGTGCAGAACGGGAATGGGGACCACTTCTGGAGATTTGGGAAGGGCATGCCGTCGATGCCGAGATCCGCTACCAGGGATCATCGGGAGGAGCGCTGACTGCGATTGCGGCCTATTGTATGGAAAAGGGTGGAATGTTTGGAACCCTGCATATCGGGCAGGATCCCGATGATCCGATCAGGAATCGAACCCGGTTGAGCCGGACCCGTGAGCACTTGATGGCGGCGACCGGCTCCCGCTATTCGCCGGCTTCCGTCTGCAACGGCCTAGGCCTCGTGAGGGACGCTCCAAAGCCCTGCGTTGTCATTGGCAAGCCCACCGAGGTCGCGGCGCTTCGCAAAGCGGAGGGAATGGATAAGGCGCTGGGGGCGAAGGTGGGAGTTGCGTTGTCGTTTTTCTGCGCCGAAACACCGTCCACCTTGGGAACCCGGGATTACCTCGAGACGATGGGGGTTGATGCGAAGGATTTGTCGAACCTGTGTTACCGGGGGCGAGGATGGCCTGGGCATTTTGCTCCGACGAAGGCGGGGGAGGACGAGCCGGTTGCTCGGGTCACCTATCGGGAGAGTTGGGCCTCAATCCAAGCGTATCGACCTTGGTCCGTGCAGCTCTGGCCGGATGGCGGTGGAGAGCTGGCCGACATTAGTTGCGGCGATCCTTGGTATCAGGAGCCGGACGGAAAGAATCCGGGGTCATCGCTCGTTATTGTCAGAACCGAGCGGGGAAGGGAGATTGTCCGGGGCGCGATGGAGCATGGCTATTTGGAGTTGGAACCGGCTGAACTTTGGAAGCTGGAAAAGTCGCAGGAAAACTTGATCAAGAAAAAGGGCGCGGTCTGGGGCCGCTTGATGGCTATGCGGGTCACCGGTCTGGCAACACCTCGATTTGGAGGGGGGCATCTTTTTCAGAGTTGGCGGGGATTGTCGCTCAGTGAGAAGTTGCGTTCCACCCTGGGCACTTTTCGGAGAATTTTTTCCAAGGGGCTCCGGCATCCATTGCAGTTGGACCGGACGGATGCGGTTGCGGTGAAGGAGCCGTTTGTTGCAGGGGAGGCTGGAGGCCTTAATTCGGAGGCGCAGGGGGGCATAATGGGAACCAAACAAACGGCACTAGAAGTAGGCCCGCAGCCGCAGGATTTATAGATCTCGCAAAATGATGAATACTTTGATCACAGGACGTCTCGCCCAATTGGGTCCTGTCCTGCGATCGGAGGCTCTCGCCTCTTGGCAGCATTTTCTCTCAGGTGCGGCCAAACAAAAACAGGCCCAGTTCTCACAAGCAGTGAATCTTCAATATTAACGAATTAAAATGACTGATTTAGACTCATCTCAGGACCTCAATCGATCGGCTTCTCACGTTTCCGGATCAGCTTTACCCGTCGAGAAGATCGCCGTCGTCGGACTAGGTTATGTAGGCCTACCTCTCTCTCTCTCTTCAGTTTGCTGGCTCAGGTGTGAGTGTCATCGGTCTAGATGTAGATCAATCGAAAATCGAAATTCTCAATCGTGGGGAGAGCTTTATTGAGCATATTGCTTCGGAGTCTGTCGCTAGGTTCCGGGATGCAGGGAAATTTGAAGCCTCGACCGATTTTTCGCTCATTGCTGATGTGACGGCGGTCATTATTTGTGTGCCAACCCCTTTGAGCAAGAACCGGGAGCCGGACATCTCTTATGTGCTACGTACGGCCGAGGCCATGGCTCCCTATCTACACCGTGGCATACTAGTAGCACTCGAATCGACGACCTACCCAGGCACGACCGACACCGATTTGCGCCGGGTGTTGGAGGATGTTTCCGGATTGACGGCGGGTGTTGATTTCCATCTCGCCTTTTCGCCAGAACGAGAAGATCCAGGGAACCCGGACAGCAAGGTTGGCAAGGTGCCGAAACTCGTTGGAGGCTACACGCCGGCCTGTCTGGAGAAGCCGATGGCAGTCTACGGCAGGGCAATTGAGAACTTGGTTCCTGTTTCGTCGTGCTGTGTGGCTGAGGCGGCTAAGTTACTCGAGAACATTTTTCGCAGCGTGAATATCGCGTTGGTGAACGAGCTCAAGGGGGTCTACGACGCGATGGGGATCGATATCTGGGAAGTAGTCGATGCGGCGAAGACCAAGCCGTTTGGCTATATGCCGTTCTATCCGGGACCAGGTTTGGGAGGGCACTGCATTCCGATTGATCCATTCTATCTGACCTGGAAGGCGCGAGAGTTTGACCAGAATACTCGATTCATCGAACTGGCCGGTGAGATCAACACCTCCATGCCCAAGTACGTGATGACGAAGGTTTCCGAAGCGCTCAATGCTCACAAGAAGGCTATCAACGGATCGAGAGTCCTGGTCGTTGGGCTCGCTTACAAGCCGAATGTCGATGATGATCTTGAATCTCCGAGCTACGCGCTGCTGGAACTGCTCAAGAACGCCGGATCTGAAGTTGCCTATCACGACCCCTACGTCCCGGTGATTGGAATGACGCGTGAACACCCGCAGTGGGCCGGGGTGGAATCTGTGGAGTGGAATCAGGAGACCGTCTCTGGATTTGATCTCGTTCTGATTTCGACGGCGCATGCCTGCGGCGACTACCAACAGCTTGCCGATTGGGCTCCATGCATTGTCGATACGCGGAACGCGATGAAGGAGATTGCAACTGCGGAGGGGCAGGTAATGAAGGCGTAGTTTTGGAAATTTGAAATGGGGAAATCTGAGATCCGAAATCTCTGCCCTCTGATGTGAGCTCCGTGGAGACTGGGCTTCAATGACCCGACGGTGATCGGATGGTTGGTGACTGGTGGCTATTTCTCAGTTTCAATCATTTGTGTTTTCGCTGCGAGGAAGCACCCTTGCGAGCACTTGATCGCACTGTCCTGGCTCTTGTTGGGAATGGGACCATTTCTTTTCTACCTGAATAAGCAACTCGATCTGCAAACCCTGTTCAAGAAATGGTTCAACAGAATTGAGGTGGAGCAGGGATGGTCGGGTCAGAGGCGAATTGTTGTCGGATACTCGGTGGCTGGGGCGAGTGCGATCATCGCAGTGATGGGCGCGATTGTGGTTCGGCGGCTTCCTCGGCAGGCAGGGAATCTTCGCTGGGCGTTTGTTTTTCTTGGATGCTTGTTGGTAGGGTTCCTGTTTCAATACCTGCCGTTGGGATCCGTATCTGGTATTCTGGTATTCTGGTATTCTGGTTTTTTCGATCTTTCGGGCCAGCTATGGAGTTTGGCAGTTTGATTTGATCGAGTTGTTGGAGGTGGTGTCTCTGGTTCTAGTTGGGTTTAGAGCACTATCTGAGATTCGGAACTCTGAACTTAGAAATTAAATGAACGATATGAACAGAGAATCAGACATGAATGTGAAGCAGTCTTTGTATACCCCCACGGCGATTGCCGCTGGGGCGAAGCGAATTGTTGTGCTTGGTGCTTATGGGCGGCTGGGTCAGACATTTGTTGATCACTTTGGCGGCGACCACACGGTGATCCCCCTGGATCGAGATCATATCGAGCTTGGCTCTGCCGAATCGATCGCGCGTGTGCTGGAATCTCATGAATTTGATGTGTTGATTCTTACTGCGGCGCTCACGGCGGTTGATCATTGTGAAACCAACGAGGAAGAGGCCTTCGCAGTGAACGCCGACGGGCCAAAAAATGTGGCGGCAATCTGCGCGCGCAAGGGGGCGAAGTTGGTCTACATCGGCACGGACTTCGTGTTCGATGGGACCGCGAAGGGAGTCTACCGCGAAGACGATCCGGTCAACCCGATCAGTGTTTACGGCGCTTCGAAGCTGAAGGGGGAGGAGTATGTGATGGCAGCCGATGCTGACAATCTGGTCATTCGTATTGCTTGGCTTTACGGACCTGGGGCTCCCGCCTTTCCTGAGTGGATCATTGACAAGGCTTGTAGTGAATCATCATTGGTATTGCCTGCGGAAAAAATTGGCTGCCCGACCTACGCGCTCGATATCGCCATGTGGCTCGATGCGCTGTTGTTTGGTGCCGGAAGCGAAGACGCGAGTGGTGTTTTCCATCTGTGTAATTCGGAACCGTGCACCTGGCAGGAATGGGGGCAGTATTGCATTGATGTGGCACGCGATTGTGGGCGGCCGGTGAAGGTGGATCAGATTGGGGCATCGACGATGGATTCGATTGAGGCATTCAAGGCCAAGCGCCCAGTCAACAGCGCTATGAGCACCCACAAGTTTCAGCAAGTGACGGAGATCACACCGCGATCATGGAAAGAGGCGCTGAGGGAACATTTGGAGGAAAATTTGAAATGAATAAGGAAATGGAAAATCTGAAACTTGGCGGCGAGATGGCTTCCAACAGATTGGCAAGGCTTGTATTCCAAGTTTTTATATCTCCGCTTTCCACTTGAAGGCTCTGTCCTAATTTCCGATTTCTCATGAAAACGAACTTACTCATCACCGGCGGAGCTGGATTTATTGGCTCGAATCTCGTTCACTACCTTCTTGGCGAAGCCCAGGAGGATTTGGGCATCCAGATCGATCGAGTCGTCAATCTCGACAAGTTGACCTACGCCGGTAATCGGTCAAATCTTGACATGATCAAGGGTGATCTGAGGCACGTTTTTGTGCAAGGGGACATCGGCGACGGCGAACTCGTTGGCTCCTTGCTGCGTGAACACCGAATCAATGCGGTGATGCATTTGGCGGCTGAGTCACATGTAGATCGGTCGATTGAGAGTCCTGAGCCCTTTGTCGAGACGAATGTGGTGGGGACGCTCCGCTTGCTTGAGGCATTCCGAGCCTACCGAGCAGAATCGGGTAAGGGCGAGGAGCCGTGCAAGCGAGTGCGTGATGGTGGAGGTTCGGCATTTCTTCACGTGTCGACCGACGAGGTCTATGGGTCACTAGGAGCGGACGAGGCAGCATTCTGTGAGACAACATCCTACGCGCCAAACAGCCCTTACAGCGCCTCGAAGGCCGGCAGTGATCATTTGGCGCGAGCCTATTTTCATACCTTTGGGATGCCAGTCATCACGACCAATTGCTCGAACAATTACGGCCCCTATCAGTTTCCAGAAAAACTTATCCCTCTCATGATTCGCAAAGCAATCAAAGGCGAGTCGCTGCCGGTCTATGGGGATGGTAGCAATGTTCGCGACTGGCTCTACGTCAAGGATCACTGTCGCGGTCTTGCTAGAGCATTGGTTGATGGGGTGCCTGGCGAAACCTACGTGATCGGCGGGAAGTGCGAGATGAAGAATATCGATGTTGTCAGGGCGATTATCGAGACCGTGCAGGAGCTGTCACCCCGAACTGCGACGGGAGCGGCGGACGACATGATAACCTTCGTGACTGATCGTCCAGGGCACGACCAGCGGTATGCGATCGATCCATCAAAGATTGAAGGGGATCTGGGTTGGGAGCCGCAGGAGAGTTTTGCTTCGGGTCTGAGGAGAACCGTGCAGTGGTACTTGGACAACGATGAGTGGATCTCCGAGATCGAGAGTGGTCGATACCGTGGAGAGCGGTTGGGAGATGTGAGGAATGTTTGAAATGTGAAAGCGAGAAATTGGTAAAGAAACGAATGTGAAGATCAAATTTTGAGGGGTGACTTTTCGGGGTTCAAATCTATGTCCAGTCGTTTGAGACGATCAGTTGCGTTAGCGGACGAAGGTCTTTGAGGCGAGTGTAATCCGATCGTATGTGAAGCTGCTATGGCACTGTAATTAGGTAATGATTTGTTAGGGGTGGCGACTTCTGTCGCGGCGCATACGATCGAAGAATCGTGGCCGGAGTATGAGGCGAAGCTATACCAAACGGTGTCTCAATTTTTTTGTATTACAACTAACATTGCGGTTTTCGGGTGGCTCTGGTTGAGTATCATCACTTCCTATAAGTCTTAAGTTAGACCGACGGAATAGTAACGATATTGATAAGGCGCTGAGCGACGGAAAGTATCCGAATATACTAACCACCTACAAATAGTGCTGATGAGGCATGTTTTCTATTTATGATCAATCAGGAAGAATACGATAAGGGTAACGGAGAATCTAGATTCGTTAGGCGCAAAGGAATCCTCCTTGCAGGGGGAACTGGTAGCCGTCTACATCCCTTAACGCATGCGGTGAGCAAGCAACTGATGCCGGTGTACGACAAGCCGATGGTTTACTATCCTCTCTCGGTTCTCATGCTGGCAGGGATTCGTGAGGTGCTTGTTATAACTACCCCTCATGATGCGCCTGCTTTTGATCTACTGTTGGGCGACGGCTCGCAGTGGGGGCTTGAGATTTCATACGCGGTGCAGCTCAAGCCCGAGGGGCTTCCTCAGGCGTTCTTGATTGCGGAAGAATTCTTGTCCGGTGAGCCTGCCTGTCTGATCCTCGGAGACAATCTATTCTACGGGAATGATCTGAGTAAGGCACTCCTTGCTGCCTCCACCCGTTTGCAGGGAGGTTCGGTGTTTGGTTATTACACCAACATGCCAGAGCAGTATGGGGTGGTCGACTTTGATGAGGATGGTAAGGCCTTGTCGATCGAGGAGAAGCCAGCCAATCCGAAATCGAACTACGCGGTTCCTGGCATCTATTTCTTCGATGATCGGGTGGTGGAATATGCCTCGGCTCTAAAGCCATCCGCACGTGGAGAACTAGAGATTGCGGACTTGATCAACACCTATTTGGATCGGGGTGAGTTGCAGGTTGAGATCCTTGGTCGCGGAACCGCCTGGTTGGACACAGGAACTCCAGATTCCTTAGCTGAGGCGACGCAGTTTGTGCAGGTCATCCAGAAACGCCAGGGGCTCAAGATCGCGTGCCTTGAAGAGATTGCTTTTCGGCAGGGGCGGATCGACCGCGAGAGACTCGACGAATCGATTCAAAAGTATGCGAATTCAGCCTATGGCGAGTATCTCGCAGCACTCTAGCCATTATTTAACATGAACACTAAAGCAGACACTGAAAGCACCGCAGGTGCTGAATGGAAGGGATTGCGCGCCGCTGCGAGCGATATCCTCGAAACCCGGGACTATTCCAAGGCGAGCGTCTCGGAGCGTTTAGGGTCATCTGGGATCATGGTTTCAGAGGCGATCGCTTCTCGTGCAAAGTTGTCGGAAGTGTGGATCCCGGGAGTTGAAACCATCCCGAGGCGAGTATTTCAACAGAACGGGCGTGGCTATTTTGGTGAGCTGACACGCTTATCGGAGGGGATTCCAGGCGAGATCGGACTATCACCTCTACAATGGGCGACTGCTCTCATGCATCGCAACACGGCGAAGGGATTCCACATTCACCCGCCGTTTGTTCCACACGGAGTTGATGCTGCTGATTGGTTCCGAGAACTGTACGTCGAGAATCCGGTCAGTTATGAGCGTCGTCCTTATGATCGCGAGCAATGGGATATGATGTTCTTTCTTTCTAGCATCTGTGAGATGCTTTTGGTGGACGAGCGCGAGGGGTTGCCGCGTCGTGTGATGCGTTTTGTTATCCACGGTGATAGTTTGCCGGGTGCGGACAATGCTGGGGTGGTGATTCCTCCTGGTGTCGCCCATGCGCTGCGCAACATCGGAAATGGGGATCTCATCATGGTTTATGGAACGAGCACTACCTTCAACCCAGATTGGGAAGGGAGAATCGAGAGTGGGGTCGAGACTTCGTGTCTACCAGCGGATTGGGTAGGCTATCTTGCGGAGAGTGGGTCGAAGATCCTGCCATAGTTATTGGATGGAATTGAAGGGCTGGTCCGATGTTAAAGCGTGTCATGTGAACTCGTGATCGAAAGTACCATAGAGGTTACAAGAAGTGATCAGCTTGATGATCCTGAGTGGGACGCGTTCCTTGAGTCATCGCCAAATGGCGAATACCAGCAGTCCTCGATTTGGGCGCGTGTAAAGGCCGGAGAAGGCTGGCGAGTTGACCGGTTAATGCTGAGGGAAGCGGGAACGATTCTGAGTGGATTTCAGCTCCTCTGGCGTGAGTCGAAATTTGGGCGCATCGGGTACGTTAGCCGGGGACCGGTGATCGCTAATCCGAAAGCCTCCTGTAACTCACTTGTTCATGAATTGAAGGAGGCTGGGTGCCGGCTAGAGCTACGTTTTCTGATCGTTCAGCCTCCGGAGGGATGTCAGGGTATAGAAAGTGAGATTCTTGGGGATTCCGCGTTTTTACCGAATCGCCTACATAAAGTCATTACGGCAACATGGGTGACTCCGCTCGACGGTGGGATTGACAACGTCGTGGCTGGTATTGGGAGAAGGACAAGACAGTATCTTGCAAGTGCCCGTCGGAGGGGCGTCTCCGTAGAGATTGGCGATCGGTCAGATTTGGGAGGCTTTTTTGATCTGATGGTCAAGACATGTGAGCGGCAGGGCGTTAGTCCAAATCCTGGGGATCTGGCCTCCTTCGAGGCTCTTTGGGATTCGTTCAGCGAGGATGGGAGAATCCGATTGGGGATTGCAACTTACGAAGGGCGTGCGATTTCTGCCGCTCTTTCCCTAAGCTTCGGTGGGCGATTGTGTATTTGGAAGAAGGGCTCAGATCCGGATTATCTGAGCCTGCATTCGATGGAAATATTGTATCATGATGCGATGGCTTGGGGATGTCAGAGAGATGATTTGATTTGTGATTATGGGAGCTTGCAGCGGGCTACTGCGGAGACTTTGATCGCCGGGAAGCCCCTTACGAGCGCGATGAAATGCACTCGGGATTTCTTCAATATGCGATTCGGCGGGCATGCCCTTCTGCTGCCAAAGGCACAGATCTACATCTGCAATCCCCTGTTAAGGGCGATCTATAGATTGACGGCTTGTACCTTTTCTGGTTCTAAGCTCACAAGGAGCAGATATGAGTGGTGAAGTTCCCCAGTTTTGATGGGCACGATTGGGAAGATCTGACATCACCAGATATGGACCATGAAAACGAGAAGAAGAAAGACCTAAACGCCAGTGTAGATCAGTGTCAATGATATCACCTATGTAGCGACGCCAGAAGGATGGTTCTATTTCTATCTAGCCGTCGTCATCGACCTTTACAGCGGGGCAGTCGTTGGTGTTGCCAAGAGGTATGTCAAATTCTCGTTACGAAGGCCATGACAAACCTGCCACCAGGGAGTTACCCGGCCTTTCATTCTGATCGCGGCTGACAATACACCAATGAGTTACAGCAATATTGTCCGTGGTAGACACCGCATTGAATTATTAGGTGGCTGGGTGCGCTTCTGCCAAGTGTGGAGATTCTTCGTGGTATGACGCAGTTTTTTGATTCAGCACCGTGGAACACGGCAGTCAATCCTTCTCCTTTGTCGAGTGTTGAGGTGAGGTTGTGTTTACTGCGCGATGGTGAAGATTCCGAATGGGATGCGTTTGTGTGCCAGCACGCTGAAGGCATGCCCTATCATCTTTCAGGCTGGAGCGACTTTTTAGAGGAGGTATTCCCTCAAACAAATGGTGCTGTTGTCGTTCTGCGGGATTCGGCATCCGGTGAGATCCGAGCTGGGATTCATCTGTATGAAGCGAAGAGCTTGCTGTCTGGGAGGAGGTGGATCAGTTCCCCGTTCGCGGCTCTGGGTGGAGGATTGGGAGCTTCTCCGAAGGAACTCGAATTACTTCTAGATGGGATCGTCGCTTTGCATGGGCAGTCTGGATCTCTGCGAATTGAGTTGCGTGGACTCCGGCCGACAGCGGTACCTCCAGCGGGGGCATTCGAGTCATGCTCTGAACACCTGCACCATTACCTTGAACTTGCTGATCGTCCGGAGGCGCTCATGCCGGGAATCTCTAGGAGCGTTCGGAGGTGGTTGGTCAAAGCTGATCGGGCTGGGATCGAAATGAGGGCCGGGGCTCCCCGAGAGATCATTGCGGCTCTCGGAACGCTGCATCAACAGGCCCGGCAACGTCTGGGATTGCCCATCTATCCAGGGCGGCTGTTCGAGGCTCTGCGGCATCACCTGCCGGACGATGTGGTCTCGGTTACATCTGCAGTTCGAGATGGTAAAGTTCTTGGAGTATTGATGAGTTTGAACCTTGGCGATTGGACGATCGCTGAGCATATCGGAGTTGATGACGATGCCAGAGCGCTCGGGGTAAGTCAGAAACTCTATTGGAACGACATTGAACGAGCCATTTCAGAGGGGCGTCGGTTCTATAGTTTTGGTCGAACCGCAGTGAGCAACTCCGGTCTGCTCCGATTTAAGCGGGCGTGGGGAACAACCGAGGAATTGCTGTCCATTGGCGTTCATGCTCGAGAAGGGGAGAGATCGAGTAGTCGTTTTAAAGTGAGCAGGATGAGCCCCTTGGCTCGTTGGGTATTTCGATCGATGCCTGGACCGATCGCGAAGGTGGTCGGAGGCTATTTCTATCGCCACTGGGCGTAGATAGACGTGTAGCGATCGCCGAACGTTGAAGGAATTGACGAATTGACGAATTGACGAATGGCGAATCGCGGTTGTTGAGGGACGAAGGAAGGACTTCATTAATCAACAAGCGGCAATGAAAAATTGAACATGGATAAC
>Ga0055584_100004140_pt1 | contig 14229 bp, 7 predicted proteins | sample OSDHelmetaG_FD_58716 | JGI IMG/M metagenome (GOLD analysis project Ga0055584, IMG submission 58716) | Pelagic marine sediment microbial communities from the LTER site Helgoland, North Sea, for post-phytoplankton bloom and carbon turnover... | ecosystem: Environmental > Aquatic > Marine >... | reverse complement strand
GTTCTACGACGGGCCGATCACCGACGGCATCGTGGCCTACTCCGAGGCCAACGGCGGCTTCTTCGCCCACGACGATTTTCGCAAGCACCGCTCCGACTGGGTCAAGCCGGAGAGCACGGACTACCGCGGGGTGACGCTGTACGAGTTGCCTCCGAACGGCCAGGGCATCGCCGCCCTGCAGATGCTCAACATCCTCGAAGGTTTCGACCTCGCCGCGATGGGCCGCGACTCCACCGATTTCTGGCACGTGATGACCGAGGCCAAGAAGCTGGCCTTCGAGGACCGCGCGAAGTTCTACGCCGACATGGACTTCGCCGACGTCCCGGTGGCCGGCCTGATCTCGAAGGAATACGGCGCCGAACGCGCCAAGCTGATCGACATGACGCGCGCCGCCCGCAGGCTCGTGGCCGGGAACCCGCGGCTCTACCACGGCGACACGACCTACCTGACCACCGCCGACAAGGACGGCAACATGGTCTCGTTGATCCAGAGCAACTACACCGGCTTCGGCTCGGGCTACGTCGTCGAGGGCTGGGGTTTCGGTCTCCAGGACCGCGGCGGGCTCTTCGACCTCGACCCCGACAGCCCCAACTCGCTCGAACCCGGCAAGCGGCCGTTCCACACGATCATCCCCGCGTTCGCGATGAAGGACGGCAAGCCGTGGATCTCGTTCGGCGTGATGGGCGGCGACATGCAGCCGCAGGGCCACGTCCAGATCATCGTCAACATGGTCGACTTCGGCATGAACCTGCAGGAGGCCGGTGACGCGGCGCGCTATTACCACGGCGGTTCGTCCGACCCGCGCGGCTCGACCATGACCGACGGCGGCACGCTCTACCTGGAGTCCGGCGTGGGCGAGGAGATCCGTCGCGAGCTGACAAAACGCGGGCACCGGCTGGGCCACGTCGTCGGCTACTACGGCGGGTACCAGGCCGTCCTGCGCAACCACGAGACCGGCGTCTACGCCGGGGCCACCGAGTCACGCAAGGACGGCTGCGCGCTGGGGTACTAGCGCTCGACGCGCCCTAGTCGAGTTCGATCAGCACGATGTCCGAGCCGGGATCGAGCCGATCGAAGACGATGCGGCTGCCGTCCGGCGCGATATCGAACGTACGCATCGTGGCCAGCGGATCGAGCCGCGTCAGGACGGTGCGCTCGAGGGTCACGAGATCCAGGCGTTCGAAGTTCTGCGCGCTCTCCCCGCCCTGCATGTAGATCAGCGCCGAACCGTCCGGCGTGAAGCGGTAGCGTTCACCATTGACGAGCACGCGGATATCCGGCAGTTCGACCGGGTTTCCGTCGGGATCGATGGCCTTCAAGGAAGAGAAGGCGGCGAGTTGTTCCCCGGCGTACACGATCATCTTCCCGTCCGGAGACCACTCGGGGTTCATCGCCTTCTCCTCGATGAGCTTCTCGGGGTCGCCGCCTTCAGCGGGAATCTTGAACAGGCCGGACACGCCGTCCATCCGGCCGGCGGTGACCACCCAGCGCCCGTCCGGCGACCACGTTGCCGACCCGCGAGGATAGAGACGGTCGCTCAACAGCCGTCTTGTGGCGCCGTCCGAACTGACGACGTGAAGGCGGCGCTTCCCGCCGTCCCGCACCAGCACCACGAGCCACCGACCGTCGGGCGAGATCGCCGGCGGCTCCAGCAAGGCCGATTCGGCCCCCCGCCAGATTTCGGTGATCTCGCCGTCCAGCAGACGGTAGAGCCCGTCTCCGCCACCTGTCGGCGAGAGAAAGAACAACGACGACCCACCGTAGCGCGGCCCCAGCGCGCGCAACCCCGCCGTCCCCGCGAACAGCGAAGCGTCACCCTCCGTTGCGGGCCGATCACCGATCGGGACGGTCCAGAGCTTCGGGTTCGGGTCGTCGATGGTCGCGACCAGACGGCGGCGGTCGGCGGAGGCGGCGATCGAACTGTAGCGTTCCAGACCGATGGCAGCGCGGCGCGCCTGCCTCGTTTCGATATCCCACGCCCAGAGCCAGGGGCCCGTACCGTCACCGTCCCTCGCGATCAGCAGCACCGTGTTCTCATCCAGCGGCGTCGGGTACATGACACCGAGAAGATCCTCGGTCAGTCGTTCCGCGTCGCTGCCGTCGGGACGCACGCGCCACAGGTCCAGCTCGGCGCCCCACTCCTCGCCGCGATTGAAGTAGATCCACTCGCCGTCCACCGACCAGGTCGGGAAATGCTGGTGCACCCCGGAGGGTGGCCCGAGGATCTTGCGCGGATTCGCGCCGTCGCCGTCCGCGACGAAGAACGGGTCGCCGGGGTCCTGGTTGTAGTAGACCATCCGTCCACCATCCGGGGACCAGTCCACGTTGGTTGTTTTTTCTTCGAGGAAGTTGCGCGCCGGACCACCGAGGAACGACACCGACCGCATCCGCCCGTGGACTCCTCCGTGCACCCAGATCTCGGTGCCGTCGGCGTTGAACCCGACCCGGCGCACGCCGCGAACGGGTCGGACCGACCGATCTTCTTCGGAGGTGAGTTCACGGACGCGAGTCGTCCCGAGCTGGTTGACGAAGAACCCGTGGTTGCCATCCCGTTCCCGCTGGAACGCGACGAACTTGCCGTCGCGAGAGATCGCCGCGTCGAACTCGGAGCCCTCGGTGTCGGTCACGCGTGTGAATCGCGCGCCTTGCAGGGGATTGCTCACGGAATCCGCGGGATCGTCTGCGAGCCACGGTTTCCAGATCCAGAGCGAGGCGAGCAACGCGAGGGCCAGCAGGGCGGTCGCGAGCCGGTACCCGTGCCGCGGAGAGGCGGCGGTCGCGGGATCCTCCTCGGCCGTCTCCAGCTCGATCCGCGCGTCGGCGATGTGGTGCAGGCGAGACTTGGCGTCTCTGGCGAGGCAGCGACGCAACAGCCGGGTGACGTTGGGCGGGGTCGAGGCCGGTAGCCGGGCCCAGTCCGGATCGCGACCGAGCACCGCGGCAAGGGTGTCGGTGAGCGTGGACCCGGCAAAGAGTTGCTTGCCCGTCAGGCATTCCCAGAGCAGACAGCCGAACGCCCACACGTCGCTCCGCGCATCGGCCTCGTGTCCCCGCGCCTGTTCGGGGCTCATGTAGGCCGCGGTCCCCAACAATGCGCCGGGCATCGATCCCGCCGAGGTGATCGTCGGCGACAATGCCGGGTCGTGTTCACCGTCGCCGCAAGGGCTTCCCTTGGCCAGACCGAAGTCGAGGATCTTGATCGCCCCGTCCGGCGTCACCCGCACGTTGGCCGGCTTGAGATCGCGGTGGACCACACCCTGCGCGTGCGCGGCCTCGAGGCCCTCGACAATTCGGCCGGCGATGCAGACCGCTTGATGGACGTCCAGGGGTCCGCGTCGCAATTTCTGGGAGAGGTCCTCGCCGGGAACCAGTTCCATCGCCAGGAAACGCTTGCCGCCAGCCTCGTGGACGCCGTACACGGTTGCGACGTTGGGGTGGTTGAGCGAGGCGAGTAGTTTGGCCTCGCGCTCGAAGCGTGCGATCCGTTGCCCGTCGACCGCCACGTTCTCCGGGAGCACCTTGATCGCCACCTCGCGATCGAGAGACGTATCCAGCGCCTTCCAGACGACACCCATGCCGCCTTCTCCGATCTTCTCGATCAGGCGGTAATGAAGCAGATCCTGGCCAGGTTCGACGGGCAATGCCCCTCCCGTTCGTATCCGGCGAGTCTACCCCATCGGCTCGGTCAGGCCGCGGACAGCGACTAGTTCTTCCTGACCCAGGCCGTCAGCTGCGCTGTCGAGTGCTGGAACTTGCGGCGGGTCTCACGGATCACGAACGGGACATCGCGAGGTTCTCCGAGCGGGACGAAGTCGTCGGCCAGGGTCTCGGTCAGGCCGTCGAGCGTCGTCACGTTCTCCCCGTCGCGTTTGAACCCGCCGATCCACTCCGCGCGTTCGGTGTACTCCTCGAGCCAGGTGTACGGCGAGGTCAGGACCAAGACGCCGCCGGGTCGCAGGCGTCCCGCGATGTCGGCGAGGAATTTGCGCGGGGAGTAGAGGCGGTCGATCAGGTTCCCGGCGAATATCAGGTCGTAGTCCGTGTAGAGCGGTTTCAGGTTGCACGCGTCGCCCTGGAAGAACTCGACCCGCTCCCGCGAGTCGGCGAGGTCGAACTTCGAGAGCTGCTGTTCGCGGTAGGACACCAGATCGCCCTCGTCGGGGATCACGTACTTGATCGAGCCGCGGGCGGTCATCGTCTCGGCGATGCGGATGAAGCGCGCCGAGAAGTCGAGCCCCGTGACGTGTTCGAACCCGCGCGCCAACTCGAAGCTCGAGCGCCCGACCGCGCAGCCAAGGTCGAGGGCGCGCTCGCGCGGCCTGTCCTGCACGAGCTCGAGACAAGCCTCCGCACAGGCCCGCGGGTAGTTCGGCACGCCGAAGTACTCGTCGCCCCAGTGGAATTCGCAGTACTGCGCCACGAGGTCGTCCGTCTCGTAGACGTCCGCCGTGATCTCCACGGGGTGCTCGGATTCGACGTAACGAAAACCCGCGTGCTGGAAGAAGTGGCGCCGGAAGGCGTAGCGCGAGTCCTTCGCCAGCTCGTTGCCGGTCGAGATCCACGAACCGCCCTTGATCAGGTTGTGCTGCGAATCGAACGTCGGCGTCGAAAAATCGTCATAGAACGGGTGGACTTCGAACCCCGAAAACCCCCGGATCGGCGTCTCCGTCCACTGCCAGACGTTCCCGACGACGTCGTGGAATTCGCCGCTCGAAAACTCCGTCACCGGACAGGGGGAAGCCCAACGCTCGAGGTTGATGTTCCCCGGGGCCTCCTTCCAGTCGAGCACATCCTGCACCCCGGCGAACTCGCGCAGGCGGTACCACTCCTCCTCGGAAGGTAACCGGATGGGCTTGCCGTCACGCGCGGTCTTCCAGTTGCAGAACGCCTTGGCCTCGAGGTAGTTCACCTCGACCGGCCAGTCCCACGGCATCGAGACTTCCTCGAGCATCAGACGCAGGCGCCACTCCCCGCTCTCGCCACGGCGCCAGAAGAGCGGGTGAGCGGCGTCGCTGAACTCGCGCCACTTCCAGCCTTCCTGGGTCCACCACCGCTCCTCGCCGTAGCCCCCGTCTTCGACGAAGGCGCGGAACTCCTCGTTCGACGCGAGGAAGCGGGACGCGCGGAACGGCGCGACGCCCTGCTCGTGCCGGCCGTACTCGTTGTCCCAGCCGTAGAGCGCGTCGTCCCTCGACTTACCCAGCGTCACGCGCCCGCCGGGGACGTCGAGCAGCTCGTTGGCCGGGGCCTCGGACGTTCGCTGACAGACCTTCCAGCGCGGATGCGCCTGGACCAGTTCGAGCGGTAGCTGGCGGATCAGGACCGAGGAGGTTTCCAGGTGGATGTGCTGGTGTTCGATGCCCATCATGAACGTCCAGAAGGGTGAGTCCCAGCGGATCGGGAGCTCGATCTCGGTCTTCCGGATCAGCTCGTCGACCGTCGCCCGGACGCTGTCGCGGTACGCGCGCACTTCCGCGACGGTCGGCCAGTCATAGTTCGCCTCATCGAGATCGTCCCAGGACATCTCGTCCACACCGACCGCGCAGACCGACTCGAGACGCGAGTTGACGCGCTCCGGGAGGAGCTTGGCCAGGACGAGTTTGTTGACGAAGAAGACCGCCGTGTGACCGTAGTAGAAGATCAGCGGATGCCGCAGGCGGTCGGCCCGCCGGTAGAACCCCTCGTCGCCGGCCAGCGTCTCGTAGAGCCGCTCCTCGAGGTCGAATCCGGCGTGCATGTAGCGCCGGATCTCCTCACGTTTGTCTTCCGGGTCACCGTTTGCGAGGTCGACGCCTCGGGCGACCTCCAGGTCCAGCATCATCACGGGTCCTCCCTTGGGTCTCACCAGATTAGCACTCGGTTCGGCCGCGGGCGCGCTACACTACGCCTGTACGACGAGGTGCCTCCTGCACGCCAGAGGAGATCGAGCCATGAACTGCCCGCGCTGCGATACGAAGACCGGGGTTCGACAGATCCAGGACGTCGGCGTCGACGACTGCGGCGCCTGCGGCGGTGTGTTCCTGGATCGTGGCGAGCTGAATCGGGTCACCGAGGCCATCGACGGCGACCTCGAGTACTCGACCCTGCACGAGAAAAAGGCCGACGCGCCGGACTCTCTGGGGCCGATCGGTTGCCCTTCCTGCGACGGCGGAACGATGCACAAGGTCGAGTTCCTGGTCCACACCGGGATCATCCTCGACCATTGCGGGAGCTGCGGCGGCTTCTGGCTCGACGGTAAGGAACTCGAACGAATCAACGCCTTCGTGCACGAACTCAACGAAACGAGCGAGGACCTCGGGTCACCCGCGATGCAGTGGTTCGCGCAGTTCCTGTTCAGCCTGCCGCGCTGATCTCCCGTCCCTAGCCGCGCAGCGCGGGGACTCGCTCGGCCAGAGTGGCCCCGATATCGGCAGGCGACTTCGAGACGCTCACACCCGCGGCCTCGAGCGCGGCGATCTTGTCCGACGCCTTGCCCTTGCCGCCCGAGATGATCGCCCCGGCGTGCCCCATACGCTTACCCGCGGGGGCGTTCTGGCCCGCGATGAACGCGACCACCGGCTTACTCATGTGGTTTTTCACGAAATCGGCGGCGTTCTCCTCGGCGCTGCCGCCGATTTCGCCGATCATCACCACGGCCTCGGTTTCGGGGTCCGCCTCGAACAACGCCAGCGCATCGACGAACGTCGTGCCGACGACCGAATCACCGCCGATCCCCAGGCACGTCGACTGGCCCATCCCGAGACGGGTCAACTGATCGACGGCCTCGTAGGTCAGCGTCCCCGAGCGACTCACCACACCGACCGGCCCCGGTCGGGTGATCGCCGCGGGCATGATGCCGATACGGCACTGCTCCGGCGTGACGACGCCCGGGCAGTTCGGCCCGACGAGCGTCATCCCCGAAGCCGCGATCGTCTCCTTGGCCCGCGCCATGTCCGCCGCGGGGATGCCCTCGGTGATGCACACCGCCAGGCGCAGACCGCCCGCGGCGGCCTCGAGCACGGCGTCCGCGGCCCCGCCCGGCGGGACGAAGATCACGGAGGCATCGGCGCCGGTCGCCGCGACCGCCTGCTCGACGGTATTGAAGATCGGCACACCGTCGATCTCGGCCCCGCCCTTGCCGGGGTGCACCCCGCCGACGATCTGCGTGCCGTACTCGATCGACAGCCCGGCGTGGAACCGTCCCGTCCGGCCCATGCCCTGGACCAGCAGCTTCGTGTTCTTGTCGCAAAGGATCGACATCTCAGCCCCCCTGCCCGGCGGCCGCGACGGCCTTGTCGGCAGCGTCCTGCAACGTCTCCGCGGACAGGATGTCCAGCGACGACTCGGCGAGGATCCGGCGACCCTCCTCGGAATTCGTTCCCTGCAAGCGCACGACCAGGGGCACCGACAGCCCGACCGATTCGGTCGCCGCGACGACGCCCTCGGCGATCAGGTCGCAGCGCACGATGCCGCCGAAGATGTTGACCATGATGCAGCGCACCTTGTCGTCGCGCAGGATCAACTTGAAGGCGTTCTCGATGCGCTCCTTGTCGGCATCGCCGCCGACGTCGAGGAAGTTGGCCGGGCTGCCGCCCGCCAGCGTGACCATGTCCAGCGTCGCCATCGCGAGGCCCGCGCCGTTGACCATGCAGCCGATGTTGCCGTCGAGGCCGACGTAGGAGAAGTCCAGCTCGGCCGCGGTGCGCTCGAGGAAGTCCTCTTCCTCGGGGTCGCGTAGCGCGGCGATGTCCGGGTGCCGGAACAACGCGGCGTCGTCGAAGTTCAACTTGCCGTCGAGCGCCAGCAGCTGGCCGTCCTCGGTGACGACGAGCGGGTTGATCTCGATCAGCGAGGCGTCCTTTTCAACGAACAGCCGGAACAGGCCGGCGAGGAAACGGTCGAAGAGTTTCACCTGATCCGGGTCGAGATCGAGCTTGAACCCCAGCGAGCGACTCTGCCACGAGGCCAGGCCGGCGACCGGATCGACGAAGACCGTGTGGATCTTGTCCGGGGTCTTGGCGGCGACCTCCTCGATGTCCATCCCGCCCTCGGTCGAGGCGATCACGGCGAACTGTTCGCTCTCGCGATCGAGCATGATCGCCACGTACAACTCGCGGGCGATCTTGCTACCGGCCTCGACGTAGACCTTGCGAACAAGCTTGCCCTCGGCCCCGGTCTGCTTGGTCACCAGGGTCATGCCGAGGATCGCCTCGGCGTGGCCGCGGGCTTCCTCGGGCGTCTGCGCCAGCTTGATCCCGCCCCCCTTGCCGCGCCCGCCGGCGTGGACCTGGGCCTTGACGACCGAGATCCCCTTGCCGAGACGCTGCGCGACGGACTGGGCCTGATCCGGGGTCGTCGCGAGGCCGCCGTCGGGGACGGCCACGCCATACTCGCGGAAAAGCTCTTTTGCCTGGTACTCGTGGACGTTCATGGGGCTCCTCTCAACAGCGGCGCAGGATAGCGCCGGGGCCAGGAATCTGGCAAGAAGCCGACGATCTTCGTTGGCCCGGTCGCGACGGAGGCGGTATCTTCTCGGCGACAGGGGGGAGGGGTATCCCAGTGATTCGACGATCCGTGTATTCGTGCGTCGCCGTGTGCGTCATGGCTGCGCTGGCCGGTGGTCCATCGTTCGCCGACAAGGAGCCCGTGGAGCTCGGCCCACCCACCACCCCGTTCGTGATCGACGTGGACCTCCGCAACCTGCCCCAGGTCGGCGGCTTCCGCCCGGGCGATCCGATCCGGGAGATCCCCATCCGGACCTATGTCGACCCCACCGCGCCGCCGCTCGGCCCCGAGCCCGAGGGCGTGGACCCGCTGGTCGGCAAGCAGCGTGGTGTCGCGCCCCGTTCAGCGCGCATGGTCAACGGGTTCACCACCCCCGTCCACAACTTCGCGGGCCAGGGGTACACGAGCGTCAACCCGCCGGACACCGTCGGCGACATCGGGCCGGCCTACTACATCCAGTCGATCAACTCCGGCGGCGGAGCCAACGTACGGATCTTCGACAAGGCCCTCCCGCCGAACCAGATCACGACGTTCCGCATGGACAACCTCGGCACCGGCACCTGTGCAAGCGGCTTTGGCGACCCCATCGTGCTCTACGACCGGCAGGCCGGTCGTTGGTTGATGGCCGAGTTCGCCGGGAGTGGGAACCACCTCTGCGTGTACATCTCGATCACCGGCGATCCCGTCTCGGGCGGCTGGTATGCCTACGACTTCTCGACCGCGTCGTTCCCGGACTACCCCAAGTACGGCGTCTGGGCGACCGACGCCAACAGCGGCGACGGCTCCTACATCGTGACGGCCAACGACGGCGGCCCCGGCGCCTATGCGCTCAACCGCGGCGAGATGCTGGTCGGCGGGACCACGCAGTTCCTGCGTATCGGGATGCCCCGCCTCACCGGCTTCGGCATCCAGGGGCCGGCGCCCGCGGACCCTGACGGCCCGCTGGGGCCGCCCGACGGCGCGCCCGCGATCATCATGCGTCACCGCGACACCGAGCTGCACAACGGCCCCTCCGCGGCAGGCGACGTGCTCGAGATGTGGGAGTTCCAGGTCGACTGGCAGAACACGGGCAACACGACGTTGCAGCTCGTGGACAACATCGACGTGGCCGATTTCGACTCGCGCACCTGCGGCACGGTGTTCGGCGGCTGCTTCGAGCAACCGGGCACGGGAACGACGCTGTTCCCGATCCGCGAAGTCATCATGAATCGCCTGCAGTACTACAAGCACAGCACCTTCGAGACGCTCGTCGGCAACTTCGTCGTCGATGTCGGCGGCGACCAGGGCGGCGTGCGCTGGTTCGAGTTGCGCCGCGACACCCCGGCGGACCCGTGGACGACCTACCAGGAGGGCACGTATTCCATCGACTCGGACAACCGCTGGATGGCGGGGACGGCGATGGATCAATCCCAGAACATCGCGCTGGCCTACAGCGTCTCGTCCTCGACGACGCACCCCTCGCTGCGCTACACCGGACGCACCGTGGACGATGCACCCGGCGTCATGACCCAGGGTGAGAACTCGATCTCCGAGGGCAGCGGGTCGAACTCGTCGGAACGCTGGGGCGACTATGCGGCCATGGGCCTCGACCCCGCGGACGATTGCACGTTCTGGTTCACGAGCCTGAACAACTTCTCCTCGAACTGGCGCACCCAGATCGCCTCGTTCCGCTTCGATCTTTGCGGCTGCCAGCTAGCGCCCGGCGGGATCCTGCCCGCCGCGTCCCTCCCGACGGCCAACACGGTCGAGCTCAGCTGGGGTGACGCCGACCTCGACACCGTCGTCGAGTACGTCGTCGGACGTTCGCGGACTCCCGGCGGACCCTACGACACGATCGGCGTCGTCGGCGATTCTAGCCTGGGCAGCGCGTTGATCGGCAGCTACGGGTTCACCGACGACGATGTGGACGGCGGCGTGACCTATTACTACAAGGTCACGGCCAGGGACGACGGCGTTTGCGCCTCGTTCGGCCCCGAAGAGACGGCGGTCACCCCCTTCGGGACCTGCTCGCTACGCCCACTGTTCGACGGACTCGGCAGCGCCACGGGTTCGCTCGGACCGACCTGCGCGACGCAACTCGACTGGACGGCCGCCCGACCCGAATGCGACGGCCCGGTCGCCTACAACATTTACCGCTCGACCGATCCCGGCTTTGCGCCGGGCCCACAGAACTTGCTGGTAGCCGGCGAACCGGGTACGTCCGTGCTGGACGTGAACGATCTGGCCGAGGGCCTCGACTACCACTACGTCGTTCGCGCCGTGGATCTCTCCAACGGGGCGGAAGACCTCAACGGCGTCTCGGCAAGCGCCCTGGCTGCGGGTTTCCTGACCGGGCTCAACACCGTTCGCTACGACGACTTCTTCGCATCGACCTCGATCGACGATTGGACGGTCACCACGGGCCCCGGCCTACACCGCTGCGGCGAATGGCAACTCAAGTCCGACAACCAGTTCCGGCCCACCGGTGGCTCCGGCCAGTACGTCTCCGCGGAGTCGTACATCTGTGCCGGAGACCTCACGGCAACCTCGACCACGATCGAGTCACCGTCAATCGATCTGGCGATCCCGGGACTGGTCACCGCGACGCTCGAGGTCAACATCTTCTACAACCACCTCGACGGCGACGACTCCACGATCGACGTGTGGGACGGCAACGCCTGGATCACGGTCTGGAGCGACCCGAACTCCGACGTCAACCAGAAACTTGTCCTCGACGTGACGGCATACGCCAGCGCGGACTTCCGCGTCCGCTTCGACTACCAGAACGCGCGCGTGGATCGCTGGTTCTCGTTCGACAACCTGAACCTGGTCGCCGACGTGTTCAACCCCTGCTCGACCAGCCCCGCTCCGGGGCCGGGTAGGATTCTCGGTGTGGACAACTCCGGCGGTTCCCTGCAGATCGACTTCAACGGTGGCTGCGGCGCGGCGGAGTATCATTTGCTGTACGGAGACCTGGCCACGGCCGGGACCTACGTGCCGGGCGGAGCCGAGTGCTCGCTCGGGACGGCCGGCGATTTCGATTGGACGACGTTCCCGTCCGGCAACCTCTACTTCCTCGTTGTCGGCAGCGATGGAAACGGTACCGAGGGAAGCTGGGGGTCCGGGGTGTTCGGCGAGCGCAACGGCCTCGGCGCTTCGGGCTTCTGCGGGACGAGCATCAAGGAGACGACAGGCGTCTGCCCGTAACTCAGCGCTGCCAGGAGACTCCGGCGGAGAACGTGCGCCCCGTCGCCGGTGGCGCCTTGTCGTCGGCCGAACGGAAGTACAACTCGTCGAAGCCGTTGCGCAGCCCGGCATAGAACGACCAGCTCGGTGTCGCTTCGTAGAGCGCGGACATCGAAAACAACTGCGCCGACGGGATGCCCCTCTCCCCGCTGCCCGGGTCGGTCTTGTTGGAGCGGAACGCCAGCCGTGCGCTTGCGTGGAACTTACCCCGGCGCCAACGTGTTTCGGTCCAGACCTCGTCGGCCGGGATATCGGCCAGCGGCGAGCCGTCGTCGGCGCGGCCTTCGAGCACATGACCGCCGAACGAGATGACCCACGTGCCACCGATCGGCGCGAGACCGGAAACCTCGATGCCCTCGATCGTGCCCGAGGTTAAATTGACGAACGTCAGCATGTCGGGTGCGAACTCGACACGCTCGATGTAGTCGTCGATCTCGTTGCGAAACACCGCGGAGCGAAGGATCAGCCGGTCGCCCTTCCAGGCGAAACCGGCCTCGACATTGAGCGCCTGCTCGGGCTCGAGATCGGGGTTGCCGAACACTTCGCCACGCCCTGTCACACCGCTGAAGAACAACTCGCCGAGGCTCGGGAAACGTTCCCCCGAGCTCGCCGCGCCGCGCAACTCCCAGCGATTGCCGATCGGCCGCGTTACACCGACGAATCCGTTGAATGAGCTTCGATCGAGACTCGCGTCGCCGGTGTTCGACTGACTCTGGCGCGAGAGGCGCAGACCACCGTCCCAGTCGGCGCCGCCCAGGGTCCAGTGAAACACGGCGTACCCGCCCCATTCCGTTTCCTGACCATCGTCAAGTGGCTGCGAGACGGTGACCGAGGGCATCGGGCCGAGAATCTCGAGCCGCTCCGTGGAGTCCACGCCGTTGCGCCCGAACACGTCGACACCCCACTGGATCGAGGAGTTTTTCCCCAGCTTGTCCGTGTGCTCCCACCCGGCGCCGAAGTCGGTGCTGTCGGAATCGACGCTACCGATCTCGTTCGGTTTGATCACCCGTGTTTCGAGATCACGGTCGTGGACGTAGGTCCGGAACCGCCAACCGCGCGCATCGTCAATCGAGAACTCCAGGATGTCGTGACGCTCCTCGGGGTAGGTCGTTTCGCGCACGGGGAAATCGCTGTTCGATTTACCGATATCGTCTCCGCGACTTGGAACCAACAGGACCCCGTAGCTGCGCTTGTCGCGCTCGCCCCAGTCGAATCGCAATACCGCGGAGGTCTGCTCGAAGTGGGTGTTCAGTTCCGTTCCGTCGGCCGCCTCCGCATTGTTCTGTTCGCGCCTGGCCACGCCGAAGGACCAGTGCTCGCCGCCGGTCCCGGCAACGACGAAGCGTTCGTCGCCCTCGCCGGACCATCCCGCCCGGAACGACCCTTCCTCGAAACGTCGAGGCAACGCCTGGATCGTGCCCCCCAGTGCCCCGGAGCCGTGGAATGTCGTCGCCGGCCCGCGCAGCACCTCGACGGAGCCCATCAGGAGCGGATCGACGAAGGACGACGCGGGGCCCGCCCGGCGCTCATCGGTGATCCGAACGGCCGAGATCATGTGCCGGACCCGCTGGCGTGAAACACCCCGGATCGAGACATTCTGGAACAACCCCCCCTGGCCGTTCTCGCTCACCGCAGGGGCCACCGCGACCAGGTCGGTCAGCGCCCGGGGTGGGTCCGCCGACCGGGTCGGGTCCAGCACCGTGGTGCTGGCGCCCTTCGGGGCCGATGCGGCGCCCTCGATCTCCGCGGTGACGACCACTCGCTCGGACCACTCCCCTTTTTCGGTTTTCTGTTCCTCGTCGGCCGGCTCGGCATCCTGGTCGGCCCACACGGGGACAACGACGGTCAGCAGGAGCAAGAACCCGGCGAGGAATTGGGGGTTGAGCCGGGGCATGACGGTTCGATTGTACCGACGGCGATGGTGGGTCGCCATAAACGGCGGATAGAATGGACGCGATGGGTGAACAAACGTGTGGATACGTCCATGTCCTTACCTTGTGGGCGGTCTTTGTCGCCGCGGCCCTGGCGACGGCCACGGCAAGCCCGGCGGCGGCCGCCTCGCTCCGCGGCAAGGTCGAGGGGCCCGACGGGCAGCCTCGGTCGGCGACGATTCGGCTGCTCGCCGGCGCCGATGACGCGACCGCCGTGCGGAGCGTTCACGGCACCGACGACGAGGGGACGTTCGAGATCCCCGTCCCCGACAATACTCCTTACCGCGTTCGTATCGAATCGACGGGGCTCGTGCCGGTGGTCCTCGACAACCCGTCGCCGGATCGATTGCACGTCCAACGCATGCACCACGGAGCGGTGCTAGAAGGACGCGTCGTCGACGCCCGCAGCGGCGATGCGATCCACGACGCGACGGTGTGGATCTGCGATCGGGAAACCTCGCGATTCGGATTCTCCGCCTGCGCCGAACACCGAGCAGAAGTAAGCGGGCGTTTTCGAGTGACGGGTGTTCCGGCGGAGGCGTTTCGCCTTGGCGCGTCTTCCCCGAAGCACGGGTTCCATTTGCTGGAG
>Ga0055584_100004137_pt1 | contig 14233 bp, 9 predicted proteins | sample OSDHelmetaG_FD_58716 | JGI IMG/M metagenome (GOLD analysis project Ga0055584, IMG submission 58716) | Pelagic marine sediment microbial communities from the LTER site Helgoland, North Sea, for post-phytoplankton bloom and carbon turnover... | ecosystem: Environmental > Aquatic > Marine >... | reverse complement strand
CGTGGTCCGAGGCCCCTCATCCCACGCATCGCCGCGATGACATCGTCCTGGGCCCGTTCGACCGATACCGAATCATGAGGCACGACGAGGATCTGCGCCTGGAACTTGTTCTGACGGAGACGGCGAACGGCGGCGGTCCACGGGATGATCGCGTAGTTGCTGAATGCCGCAGAGAAGATGTTCTCCTCTGGTTCGTAGACGCCGATGACGGTGAACGGCTCTTGCGTTCCGCGAAAGGGATTGGCAGCACGCACACGCCGACCGATCGGGTCCCGCTGGCCGAATAGCTGCTCGGCAAGTCCGGTAGAAAGCACGATGACCGCACGATTCTGCTGCACTTCGGCGTGCGTGAAGTCGCGCCCTACGACGAAGTCTCCCGCCTGGTAGGCGGACCAACCGGCGTCGGAGCCGCTCGTAATCACGCTCTCCATCCTCTCGCCCTCGAACTCGAGATCGACCTGGAACTGGCTGAGGTCGTAGAGCGCGTCCTGAACCGAGGGGAGGCTGCTGATTCTCCGGGCCTCTTCCGGTTCGATTTCAGGCTTGCCCCACCACGGCGGTCGGTTGTTCCCGTCATCGACCGTGATCGCGGTAAAGTCGAAACGCGAGACGACGAAGTTGTTCGGTCCCGCGGACTCGAAGGCGTCGAGGACACTCGACCGAAGACCGGTCATCAACGCTCCGATCGCTACCACAACAGAGACGCCGACCGCCACACCCAGGATGGTGAGGAGAGAGCGGATCAGGTTCGCCCGTATCGCAGCCCAGGCGATCACAAAGCCCTCGGACAGTGCCGAGATTCCGGATGCGCCGCGATCATCGGGCCGGCTCATACCGGCCGACCTCGTCTCAGCCGGGGCGTGTGCCTCCTCCCGGGCGTCACTCATAGCGAAGAGCGTCGACGGGGTCGAGCTTCGACGCACGCGCCGCGGGATAGACACCCGCGAGGACGCCTACGGAGAGTCCGAGGGTCACGCCGAGCACGATCCATTGCGGTGCGACGGCGGCAGGTACGGGAGAGACTGCGGATACCCCCTTCGCGATACCGAGACCCACTGCTACACCGAAGGCGGCGCCCACCGTGGAGAGGGTGGCCGACTCGATGAGGACCTGCCACAGAATGTCCCGGCGGCGTGCCCCGAGGGCCTTTCGTACGCCGATCTCGCGCGTCCGCTCCATCACCGACACCAGCATGATGTTCATGATTACGATCCCTCCTACCACGAGAGAGATCGACACGAGCATCGGCAGTGCCAGGAAGAGCATGCGCGAGATGTTGTTCCAGAAGGCGATCGCTTCTTCCGCGGTCTCGAGCGCGAAGTCCGGGTCTTCGGTCGGACGAAGCCGGCGGCGGACTCGCATGATTCCTTCTGTCTCGAGCTGAATCACACTCAGATCGTCGGGATTGAGCGCCTGGATGATGATCGCGTCGACGAAGCCGCGCGGTGCGGTAATCGAGCGGATCGGAGAGCGAGCCGGCGCGATCACGAGGTTGTCCAGCGATTGTCCGAAGAGGGTGCCCTTCTCCTCCAGCACCCCGATGATCCGGTAGGGGAAGCCACTAACGCGGAGTGTCCTGCCTACCGGTTCGAGGCCTTCGTAGACGCGGTTTGCGGTTTCTGAGCCGATGACGATGACGGGAGAGCCGGCCTCGGCCTCCTGCCGGGTGAAGAGTCGTCCCTGTGCGACGACGTAGTCGCGGATCGCGAAGATGTCGGCTGATGCGCCCGTCACCCTGACGCCGCTGGCGGTCAGGCCGTTGTCGCCGACCACGGTCGCTCCGGTCTCGCTCTCGACGGCGACGCGAGAGGGGAGGGTGAGCTGTTCTCGAATCGCGTCGGCGTCGGCGATCTGGAGTCTCGGACGCCGGTTCCGCTCTCTGCGCTCCTCCCGACTCGTGTTGATGTTGATCGACTGCCATCGCTGCAGCGTGACGGTGTTTACACCGAAAATCTGCGACGTGAAGTCTTCGCGCACATAACGATCCAGGCCCTCTACGACTGTCACGACTACGATCAGGAACATCACTCCCAGGATGACGCCGAGGAGACTGAAGAACGACTTCAGCTTCTCGGCGCGGATCTGCTGGAACGCCAGCGCGATACCTTCCCAGATGTGCATGGGGCGTTAGCCCTCGTCGTCGCCGTTGTCTGCTTCGTCGTTCTCGCCTGTTCGCACGGCGTCCCCGTTCTGTAGCTGTCGGATACGCTGGTACGGACCTGCGACCACGGTGTCTCCGACGGAGAGGCCGGAGAGAACCTCGAAGTATTCCGCCCCCGCGATTCCCACCTCGACGGGTATGAAACGCGCGATGCCCTCCTCGACCAGGAAAACTCCTTCCACGTCGCCCGTGGCATCAGAGCCACTCTCGTCCGACGCCTCGTCTGCTCCTTCATCGCCTCCCTCTTCCAGGTCGGCCGCATCGCGCACGGTGAGTGCGATGATCGGTACCGCGACCACGCCTGTGCGGGTCTCCACGATGATGTCCGCCGTAGCCGACAGGTCGGGACGAAGCGGGGCATCACTCTCCACCAGAGTCAGTACGACTTCAAAGTCGATGGCGGCCTGAGCGTTGCCCTGCTGCTGGTCCGGCGGATTGATCGCCGAGTTTCCGATCTCGGTCACGTAGCCGGCAAACTCGCGATCCCTGAACGCATCGATTCGGATCGACGCGCTGTCACCCAGCGTGATCTCGGAGACCTCGGTCTCGTCGACCTTCACGACCACTTCGATCACCGATAGATCGGAGATCGTGAGGACGAGACTCCCGGGGTTGTTCATCGTGCCGATGATGACGGTCTCGCCTTCTTCGACGTTGAGGCGGGTCACCTTCCCGGCCATCGGGGCGGTGAAGATCGTCCTGGAGAGGCGATCTGCCGTCTCGTCGACCCCTGCGCGTGCCTGCGAGACGCCGAAGCGGGCGGACTCCAGGAGCGCGGACTGGACTTCGACGCGGGTCTCGGCGTCGTCCAGCTGCTGGGTACTCACCAGCAGCGAGTCTCGGGCGCGAAGCTGCGTAAGGCGATCCCGATCCCGCTCTGCCTGCACCAGATTCGCCCTTTGCTGCGATTCCTGTGCCTCAGACTGAGCCAGCGAAGCCTCGGCTCGCGAAACGGCGGCCTGATACTGATCAGGCTCCAGGCGGAGGAGAGTCTGCCCCGCGACGACATCGTCGCCTTCGTCGATCAGCAGCTGCGAGACTCTGGCCGACACATCCGAGCTTATGTCGACCGTGCGGCGGGCACGGATGTTTCCGCTCGCCGTCACGATTTCGACCAGATCGGCTGTCTCGATCGCCTCGGTTCGGACTTCGATGCCCCGGTCGGCCCCGCGTCGGACATTGAGAAATGCCGCGAGCCCGAGGACGGCGACCACACCGATCGCGATCAGGACCTTGGTTCGTGTCTGCATGGAGGGCCTATCGGAGAGAGGCGCCGACGAGCGCCTCGAGGGTGGTTACGGAGTCGTGATACGCGAAGATCGCCCGTGTCCGGTCGGCGTCCGCCTGAATGAAGACGGTCTGGGCGTCGACCAGTTCGACGAAGGTGATGGCGCCGAGCTGATAGCGTTCACGAGCAAGATTGAGCTGTTGTTCGGCGAGTTGGCGGTTCTGTTCTTCAAGGAGCGCGCTCTGGTAAAGCGTGCGCGTATTCTCTACTTCGATCGCGAGATCCGCTCGGACCGCGAGCTCCTGCTCCCGAACCTGCTGCTGGAAGTCGTTGAGCTGGAGCTTCGCAGCTTCGAGGTTCCGCTGCCGACTCAGTCCCTGGAAAATCGGCACGCTCACGGTCATGGAGAGCCGAAAGGGGGACTGGACGAAGTCGAAGGGAAATTGGCTGTTCGCCTGCTCGATCTGGCGGCGCTGCTGATCGGTAAAAGCGATGCTCCCGCAATCAAGCGGCGGCAGCGGATTGGCCAATCGGGAGTATAGATCGTTCGTCGCGACGCACTGACTGATGGCGCCGGTCACTCTCGACTGAGCTTGAACAATCTGGCCCTCGACGCTGCTGGCTTCGCGCGTGAAGCCACTCCATCCCGTGAAGAGAGAGAGGCTCGGCAAGTACGCTGACCAGGCCGAGCTGACGTTCGCGTCGGCTGCATCCGTGGAGTATCTGCGCCGCAGAAGCTCCGGGTTGCCCCCGAGCGCCATCTGGGTGAGCAGGCCGAGGTCCCATTCGGGTTCGGAGAACTCGAATACGGTACTGGGCTCGAAGGGCTGATCGACCGGCAAGCCGAGGAGCTGGAGCAGGCGCATGCGGGAGGTTGTGGCTCCGTTCTGCGTCTGGAGAAGGGTGACCCGCGCCCTTCCGACTTGCACCTCCGCCTGCCCAACGTCGATGGGGGTTACCTGACCTACTTCGAGCTGGCCCTGGGCGAGGCGCAGGTTGAATTCCGCGTTTTCCAACTGTTGCTGGGAAATACGCACCGCGTCGTCCTGCCGCAGCACGTTGACGTACGCCGTCGTCACCTGAGCGATCAGATTCGCCTCGGCGGCAGCGATTCCGCCGATCGTCGCAGTCCTCTGGGCTTTGGCCTGGTTCGGCCCGTTGAGCGTCGCCCAGTCGAGCTGATAGCCGAGGTTCAGACCGTAGCTGGAACCGTAGTACGACGGCTGGTCGGCGAAGCCCAGGTCGCCGAGAGTGAGGCCGGGGGCGAACTGCTGCTCACCCGGTCCTTGCCATGAGAGCCCACCGCTCGCGTTCGCCGTCGGAAGCAGCTGTCCGTAGGACTGCTTCACGTCCCAGTCGGCCAGAGCCTCGTCATTGCGGGTCTGCAGGAAGCCCGGGTTCGTCGTGCGCGCGATCTCGACGGCCTCCTGAAGGGAGAGGGCGGCGGGCACTTCTTGTTGCTGGGCAGAAGCCGGCGAGGCCATCGCCAGCAGGGTCAGCGCCAAAAGGCGCGGGCGGGTCTTCATCCTCGGATAAACCTTTCTGCGGCGAATTGTGTGGCGAACGAGGGCTCGCGATCCCGTACGGCCTCGCTTTGCAGCGGGTTTCGACCGTGTGCGGGCCGGATCGGAACCACTGCACGCAAGGTATACGTCAGCTACTCGCAGCTTCTTCAACGCTGTCGCTCAGCCATACTCGCCGAAAAAGCTAACCGGGGGCGGGACTCGGCGGGATGCCGTGGTGAGTCGCGTGCCGCACGGTCGAAAGCTCCTCAGCCCACCAGGTCGGTGCGTTCGGCTGTGTACCCCAGGCTGGGGATTTCGACCTTCAGGACTCTCCCCTGACGATCGAACCAGACGATCCGCTCCTCGCCACCATCCGCAGAGAATGTGATACGTCGGGCCGAGACGACGTTGGGGCCGAGTCGGAGTTCTTCCTGTACCGGAGCGCTCGCGACCAGGGTCAGCTGTCTACGGCTGCGAGGCTCCAGGACGTAGATCTCCCGGCCTTCCCGTTCGTCTCGGACAAAATAGTAGTGGTGAGCTACCCCTGACTCGATCACGCGGGTGTCGGGGCGCGCCTGAAACTCTCGATCCTCGGCACCCATCTCGGAACGCATCGACGCGACGTACCTGCGTCCGGTGAGGCTCACTCGGATCTCGGTGGCATTGGCCCCCGTTACCTGCACCTGGTACTCGTCCGCAGCACCGGTGAGGGGCCGTACACGCAGCAGCGGACGGATCACCTGCTGCGCCGGTGACGTGAGGTTCACCGAACCACTGGCGAAGAGAGCATCTCCGCTACCGAGCCCGGCTCGGCGGATCACGAAGTCCTCAGAACCGGCATCCTCTCCGCCCATCCGGACGGAGAAGGTCCCCTGGTCCACAATGACCCCCTGTCCGAGAAGGGGCGTGGCCACGACTCCGAAGACGAGGCAGGCGAGCGAGAACAGTGGGCGCAGAGAAGTCATACGGGTCCTACACGGGTCACGTCGCGCGGTTCGGTCGGTCACGTCCCCACTCCCTCGATCTTGATGACCTCCGTGAGCGCATCAACCCAGCGAGTGAAGATGCGCGCTCCCTTCTCGGCTGTCGCCAGGGAAGGGGAACCGAGCACACCTCCCGATTCCAGCGGGGGTGTCGGCACCCTGCGGCGCGTGTATTTTCGAAGCGCCGGACCCTTCGGCAGGAAGTCGCGGGCTTCACTCAATCGCACGGTCTCCGGCGCGAGGTGGAGCATGAGGGAAGTCTCCAACTCTCCAGCGTGCTCGAACTCTGGATCGGATTCGATAATATCGGAGACATCGATCTGATACAGGTCGTATACCGACTTGGACGCACGCACGGCGGGCGTCATGAGCAGCGCCTCGAGATAGGGTTCGAAGCGGTGCGCCGTGACGACGATGAAGTGCTGTACGCCATCGTCTTCCCACCGCGCCAGGAGTTCGTTGAAAACGCGGTGGAACGTCTTGCGCCGTGGCCCTGCAGTGCCGGGAAACGGACCTCCTCCTACCGCCACGCCGTAGGAGAAGGGAGGGGCTCTCAGGATTCCGAGCCGCTCGGAGACGGCGGCCGACACCCGCGCGGCAATTGTGATGTTCGCTCCGACCGGAAGGTGGGCGCCGTGCTGGTCGAGGGCACCTACGGGAAAGATCAGGCGTGGCTCTGCTGCCAGAATCTCGCCAATCTCCGTCCATGGCAGTTCATCGATCGCATATGACACTCGGCACTCCCTCCTCTTCGTCCACGCGCGGCTCCCGACCACCTGGGTTCGCACAGGCTGGGCCTTGGGTGGCGGTCGCCTCGTTGTGGATGTGGGCCGGCGGCTTCACTCCGTGGCCCCTCGTGGTTGCCGCCGTGGGCGTAATGCTGGCCATCCTGCTGCCCGGTGGTCCACGCACCCGGCCAAGTGCGCTGGGCCTCAGCCTGCTCACCGTCGGGATCCTGGTTGCATTCGGAGCGGAGCGCCAGGTCTCGCTGGTGGAGGGCGACTGGGACCAATACTGGTCGCAACGAGTGGATCGGATCGGCGACCTGCTCTCAGGTGAACTCGATCGCCGTCAGCTCGCGGGCGAGGCGGCTGCCGACGCTCTCATCGAACGATGGAATGCGGACGGAGAGCTCGATGCGCGTGAACTCGCGGAGGTTCGCTCCCGTTACGACGCATCCGCAGTAGCTCTCTACGACGCATCTGGTGAACTGGTCGTTTGGGATGGGACGCATCGTGGGAAGATCCCGGACGGTGTCGCCCGCGGTGAGCGTCGTCAGTCGTATCGAGACTTGCCTCTCTTCGGGTATCTGTACCTCACGTCCCGGGGGGAAGACGGTAGCGTCGCCGCCGCGGCCTACCTGCTCAGGGCATCTCTTCCCAATGGCTTGAACGCCGACATGGGCGACCTCGCCACCCGTTTCGTTGGTGAGACGGGCGAGCGAATTCGGATCACGGAGGAAGACCCCGGTCTCGCTGAGGCGGTCTGGGATCTCGCCCTCGATGATGATCGACTTCTGTCGGTCGTCCTGGAGACACCGACCGTGGGGGATCGGACCGAGTCGATTCGCGTTCGGTGGAGCACTGTGGTCTTCGGAATCGCCGCCCTCGCCTGGCTCCTTCTCGCGTTTTCTGGGCCGCTCAGCCGGATCGAAGGCGTCGCGGCAGTCGTTGCTCTCGTGGGGGCGGCGGCGTTCGTGCCGCTCCAGCGCCTGACCGTCATGACCGCGCTCTTCGACCCTCTCGCCTTCGGACTCCCGGGGATTGGGACTCCTCTGGGCCGATCAGCGCTCCTGGCTGTCGCGGCCTTCGTGGTGATCCCGGTGCTGCCGCGAAGTGCCCGCCGGCTGTCCCCGATCGCGGCAGGACTGGCCGCGACCGTCATGTTCCCGGCGCTTCTCCACCTCAGTGGGTTGGGGCTGGGCCCGGACCTGCTGGCGCTCGGCCGGGTGGAGTGGATCACCTATCAGCTCTTCTCGACGGCCCTGGTCGCACTGGCTGCGGGCTTCTTGCTGTCGTATGTGCGCTCCGGGGACCGTGTTCGCGGGGCGCTGTGGGGAGTGGCCCTTCTGGCCGGCGTCCTGACTGCCTCTGCAGGTGCTCTGGCGGTTGCGCGGGGGGTGGGCTCCGTGGCGTTCGCGGCGTCCTGGGGGGGCGTCCTCGTTCTGGGCGCGTACGGCATCCGGCCGCTGCATGGATTGCAGCGAGCAATGGGGGGTTGGATTCTCGCGGTGCTGATCGCCAGTTCGGCCGTGATTCCCGTCGTCTGGGGGCAGGGGATCGAGACCAGGCTCGAACGGGGCGCGCGCTCTCTCGAGGGACTGACCTCCGTGGAGCACCCCGAACTCGAAGACCGACTCTTCGACTTCGCGCGTGTTACGGACTCGCTCGACCTCGTCGGGGCCGAAGACGTCACGATCCTTTATGAAGGCTGGCGCCTCAGCGGGCTGTCTGCGCTCGGCCAGCCGGTTCGGCTCCAGATGGAAATGCGGGATGGCTCTCCGGGAGAGGGACTTCGAATCGCAGTCGCCGAAGGCGAGCCACAGTCGTATCAGCAGGTGGTCGCGGAAGGCCGGGCGGTGGGCGGCGCACGTCTGGTTCAACTCGATGAGGACGACGCGCGCTACATACTCACCGTCTCCCTCGAGGACGGCCGAATGGCTGTGGCCGTGATCCCTCCCTTTCCTGAACGATCGGGGCGTGCCGGACTCGGTCCACTGGTGCGGGGCACGGGAGATCTCGGGCTGGAAGCACTGACGGTCCTCCCACTTCCCGACGGGGCGGCCGTGACTTCCGACATCGGCCGCCAGCGAACCAGGCGGGGTTGGCAGACGGAAGTGGGGCTCGCCTTCTCCAACGGGCCTCGCTTCCATGCCCTGTACGACGTGGACCTGCCCGGGATTCCGCTTCGGGTCGCCCGCTCGACACTTCTTACGGTGTTGAATGTCGCCATTTTGATGGCGGCCCTCCTTCTGGGCCGTCTCCTCCATGGAGAGGGTCGTCGCGCAGAGATACGGACGTTCGGGCTTCCGATCTCCTTTCGAGGTCGCGTCACTCTGGCGCTCTTCGGCTTCTTCGCCCTGGCCAACGCCATCTTCGGAACGCTTGCGTATCAGACGCTCGCGCAGGCGTCTCGCCGATCGGCTCAGGTCATCGCGGAACGGGCGGTGGAAGACGCTGCCGGTTGGTATCAGGCGCTGGGTCGACAGATGGATCGGCTTGCGAGCCAGGTTGGTGCCGAGCTGCTGGAGTACCGGGAGGGCGCGCTCCGCGAGGGGTCCATCGATGAGCTGGTCGAGCTGGGCCTCTACGAAGGATGGGCTCCGTTCGACGTCCAGCAGGAGCTGGACGGATACGATGTAGTGCGGGCGTTCCGACAGACGTCGCTCGGACGTTGGCAGTACGGCACCGCCTATCGGAGACTCCCGGACGGAGACGTCCTGGCTGCGCAGGTTCCTCTACAGGCGGGGAACATCGCGCTCCAGACCACCGATCTCATCGAGCTCCTCGCCTTCGTGATGCTCCTGGGGGCTGCGCTCTCCCTCGGGCTGGCGATGGTGGCGGGACGAGCTCTGACGCGGCCGATCAAAGCGCTGCAGATCGCCTCGGAGAGTGTCGGGTCAGGCGATCTCGGGATGAGGCTTCCCGCTCATCGCCAGGACGAGTTCGGGGCCGTGTTCCGTGCGTTCAACCGGATGGTGGGCAGGGTGCGCCGCGCCCGGCGGCAGCTGGTTCGTACGTCACGAAGGACGCAGCTCATCATGGACGAGGCGGCCGTGGGCATGGTGGCGCTCGACCCGTCCGGGAAGGTGACTCTGGTGAATCCTCGGGCGGAAGAGTTGCTCGGATCGAAGGTACCTGTCGGAGAATCGCTCGCTACGGAGGGTGAACTGGGCGATGCGCTCGGCGAATGGCTCAATGGGTACCTCGAGGGGCGCGCCGAGGAGGCGGACACCGACATCCAGACAGGGGATCGGCGGGTCCGGGTGCGAGCTCGCCGGTTGGGAACCTTCGGCACCCGACGCGGGGTGGTGGTCGCGCTCGATGACGTCACCGACGAGCTCCGCGCCGAGCGGGTGCTTGCCTGGGGGGAGATGGCCCGCCAGGTGGCGCATGAGGTGAAGAATCCGCTCACGCCGATCAAGCTCAGCATTCAGCATATCCGGCGAGCCTGGGACGACGGGCATCCTGAATTCGACGCCATCCTGGTGAGGAATGCGGACGCGATGCTCAGTGAGATCGATCGGTTGGCTGAGATCGCGCAGTCCTTCTCCCGCTTCGGAGCTCCCGGCGATCAGGTCGCGCCGCTGGCGCCGGTCGTACTCACGGATGTTGTCGATGAGGTCATGGCCCTGTACGGAAGCTCGGCCGCACGTGTCCGCTTCGAGCAGGAGCTACATCGCGGACTCCCTCCGGTTGTGGCTCGCACGGCCGAGCTGAAAGAGGTCCTCGTCAATTTGCTCGAGAATTCCCGTCTCGCCGGAGACGTGGGGACGCGTGTGGTGATTCGCGCCCAGGTGGTCGACGAGGAATGCGTTGAACTGACCGTCACGGACGATGGCGCCGGTATTCCACCCGAGGTGCTTCCGAGGATCTTCGAGCCGCAGTTCAGTACCCGTTCGAAGGGCACCGGCCTCGGTCTGGCGATCGTGCAGCGAGTCGTCCGCGCCTGGGGGGGCAGCGTGGCCGTGGATTCGGAGCAGGGGAGAGGTACGACGGTCACGGTCCAACTCCGAGTGTGGACCGACGTGGGCCCCGATCGTGCAATACTCGAGATCGAAGGACAGGGGCCAACCATCGAAGGGCCGTAGGCGTCGGCCCTCGCTTCTGCGTACCTTCCGGCCCCGCCATATTCGCCAGTAAAGTAAGGAGTTTTGATCCAGATGCACGACCCGACGTCGATCGTCTCTGACACCGGTGCGGTGTCCGCGGTCGACCTCGAACATCGCCGTCTGGGTCCCAAGGCGTTGACGCGGTGGCTCACCGGTCTGGTGCCCACTCTGACCGAGCGTTGGGTCGAGGATATCTGCGCCCGAGGCCACACGGGGCCCCCAGAGAGTGAGGCCCTCGTCGTTCGTTTCGCGGAACTCATCGTGGGCCTGCTCCCGCACATGCTGGGGCCCCGCCGTGATCAGATCCACCCCCTCTGGGATCGTACGGCGGAGCTCTTCGGTGCCATGGCCGCGCGTCGGGGCCTGGCGGCTGGCGAGGCGATCGAGGAGGTCCACGCACTGCGTGAGCTCGTTCTTCGCGATTTGTACCAGAATCCGCCGGCCGGGGGCACAGTGCGACTTTCCCTCCGCGAGGTCCTGCGACTGAATCGGGCCCTCGATCGTGCGGTCACCCATGTGAGTGTGGGGCATACGGACGCCCTCTTCTTCGAGTTCTTCGAGTCCGAGGGGGCGAGCACCGTGCTGCGAGGGCCGGATGCGCTGGCCGAAGCACGCGCTCAGCTCGACCAGATCGATGCCGAGGTGCTCGAGGTCGTCGGCGCTGCGAAGCCCGCTCCCGATACCGCCGAGCGGCCGTGACTCCGGAGGGCCTTGGAGCTACCGGTGACATGCCGCCGGAGGAGCTCAGACGATTGGCCCACGAGACCGCTGACTGGATCGCGGATTATATGGCATCCGTCGAGGGACTTCCTGTCTTCCCGGATACCATGCCTGGTGACCTGCGGGCGGCGTTGCCAGCGTCGGCACCAGAGGACGGCGAGTCGATGGACCGGGTACTGCAGGACTTCCGCGACCTGGTCGTTCCCGGGCTGACCCACTGGAACCATCCGGGCTTCTTCGGCTACTTCGCCATCACCTCGTCGGGGCCTGGCGTTCTCGCGGAGATGCTCGCGGCGGCGCTGAACGTCAATGCAATGGTCTGGCGTTCCTCCCCGGCAGCTACGGAGCTCGAGGATGTCACGACGGAGTGGCTCCGGATCCTTCTCGGCCTTCCGGGAGGATTCGAGGGAGTGATCAACGACACTGCCTCTTCCTCGTCTCTGTACGCGCTGGCTGCGGCCCGAGAAGTAGCCTATCCGGAGGCTCATCGAACGGGGCTCTTCGGCCTGCCTGCGGGCCGGATCTACGCTTCCGAGCAGGCTCACTCCTCGATCGAGAAGGCCGTGCTCACCCTCGGCTTCGGACAGGACGGCTTCCGCACGATCCCGTGCGACCCGGAGTACCGGATGGACGTCGGCGCATTGCGTGCGGCCATGGAGGAAGACGTCGCTGCAGGGGTGCGTCCGGTAGCGGTTGTGCCGACCCTCGGGACTACGTCATCCGGCTCGATCGATCCAGTGGCGGCTGTCGGCGCCGTCGCGCGGGACTTCGGTGCATGGATGCATATCGATGCCGCCTACGGTGGCCCCGTAGCGATCCTGCCGGAACTCCGACCGATGTTCGACGGATGGGAGCAGGCGGACTCGATTGTGGTGAACCCCCACAAATGGCTCTTCACGCCGATCGACTGCTCGGTCCTATACTGCCGTCGACCGGAAGCGCTGGTGAGAGCTTTTTCGATTGTACCAGAGTACCTCACTTCGAGTGAGCAGTCCGAGTCCCGCAGCCTCATGGACTACGGTGTCTCGCTCGGGCGTCGCTTTCGCGCATTGAAGCTCTGGTTTGTGCTGCGCTACTTCGGCAGGGAGGGAATCGTACGCCGGCTGCGTGAGCATGTGCGTATCGCGGCCGACCTGGAGGGGTGGGTTGCGAAGACCGAAGGATGGAGGGTTGTAGCCCCGGTTCATCTGGGGCTGGTGACGCTCCGCTACGCTCCTACTGGAGTAGTGGGCCCGACTCTGGACGCCATGAATCACAAGATCCTCGATCGAGTGAATGCGTCGGGGGAGGCATTCCTGACCCACACCGTATTGGACGGACGCACGGTGATTCGTGTGTCGATCGGCAACATCAAGACGACGGAGGAACACGTCGCGCGCGTCTGGGCGTTGTTGCTGGACGCCGCGGCGACAGTAAGCGCCGCCGTCGACGAGACCCGACAGGCTGACCCCGCCCGCTAGTCCAGACCGATGTCCTCTTCAGTGGGCCGGCCCATCAGCATGACGACGACCGCTGCGAGTCCCCCCGTGAGTGCCCAACTCGCTGAGCCCGCCATCAACGCGAGTGTGACGAGGATCAGGCCGCCGCCCTCGGTGAGTCCGGCACCGAGGATCGTTGCCGCGCTATAGGCCGCGAGGCGTTGCTCCGGCGGTGATTCACGATCGATGTTTGCGATCATCCGGCGCCTTACGAAGACTCCTGCGACCAGATACACCATCACGGCCGCCCCGGCATAATTGAGCAGCGTCGGATCGAGCGTCCCAACCTGGGCGATGCCGGTGACGGTCACGGCGACGACGAGCAGAGTGTAGAGGAGCGTGCCGACGACCAGTGCCGCCCAGATGATCCGCAGCTGCTTCACGCGAGTTCGCGGACCTCTCGCACAAGGTCGGCCATCGAGTCCTTGGCGTCTCCGAAGAACATCAGCGTGTTGTCCATATAGAAGAGATCATTGTCGATCCCGGCGAAGCCGGGGGAGAGCGACCGCTTCATCACGATCACCCGACGGGCCTTGTCGACGTCGAGGATAGGCATCCCCGCGATGATCGATTGTGGATCACGCGCCGAGGGATTCACCACGTCGTTGGCTCCGACGATCAGAACGGCGTCGGTGTTCGAGAAGTCGTCGTTGATCTCTTCGAGGTCGTAGAGCTTGTCGTAGCTCACGTCTGCCTCCGCGAGGAGGACATTCATATGCCCTGGCATCCGGCCTGCAACCGGATGGATCGCGTACTTCACATCGACCCCCCGAGCTTCCAGCAGGTCTCCGACTTTCCGAAGCTCGTGCTGCGCCTGTGCGACGGCCAATCCATAGCCAGGCACCACCACCACGGAATTCACGTAACCGAGCTCGGCCGCTACCGCTTCCGCGTCCGCACGCTTCACCGGGCGCTTCCCGATCTGTGACCGGTCGACGCCCGCGACCTCCCCGCCGAAGCCGCCGAAGGCCACATTGGCGAGGGAACGATTCATTCCCTTGCACATGAGCATGGTCAGGATGAGCCCGGCTGCACCGACCAGGGCTCCCGAGATGATCAGCACCATGTTGCCGATCACGAAACCCGCGGCACTTGCTGCCAGGCCCGAGTAGGAGTTCAGGAGGGAGATCACGACCGGCATGTCCGCTCCGCCGATCGGAATGACGATCAACACGCCTAGGACCAGTGCGCCAGCAAGGAATGCCCAGAAGAGCGTTTGCGTCGGGAGGGCGAGGCCACCCACGCCCAGGCTTGCGGCGGCCAGGAAGAGGATGCCGAGGAAGACCACCAGATTGAACCAGTTCTGGCCCTTGAAGGTGATCGGATT
>Ga0055584_100004136_pt1 | contig 14233 bp, 12 predicted proteins | sample OSDHelmetaG_FD_58716 | JGI IMG/M metagenome (GOLD analysis project Ga0055584, IMG submission 58716) | Pelagic marine sediment microbial communities from the LTER site Helgoland, North Sea, for post-phytoplankton bloom and carbon turnover... | ecosystem: Environmental > Aquatic > Marine >... | reverse complement strand
GGAATCGAGCATGCAGGGTCCCGATGGGTCATGATAATTCGTGCTTCGGGTACAGCTTCGAGCAACGCATCGCAGGCGAAAAGATGACTGGGGTCTTTCAGAACCCATGCTCGACCCGGATCGTTCAACCCAATCATGCGTAGATTATTTGCCCAGCGCTGATAGGCGGGTCGCATATCGTGACTGGCCCACCAATCCGAATAAGATTGAACGCCGGCAGCGCATTCGAAAGTCACACTGGCAAAGCTCTGGCGGAGAAGATGCCAGCACTCATCCGGTTGATCGGCTTGCATCGGATGAATTGCCCGCATTTCGGGGGGCATCTGTTCGAGCATGGCGAGGCAGCGCCGGTAGCCCGCGACCTCGTGCCATCGTGCACGTTCCGGACGAGGCTCCGGGCTCTGTCCGAGGAAGAGTTCGAGTCCCTGATGCGCCGGGTCCGCGCAAAGCATCGACTGCAGGGCGGTAGTCCCGGTGCGCGGTAGTCCGATGATGATGATTGGCGCACCCAGATCAACATCACGGAATCGCGGGTGCTCTTGCATCGCCTTCTCCGAGAGCAGACGGCCCGCAAGTGCAGTCAGAATCATACCGGCCTGCACCTGCCGACCCACCTCGGACAAGTCCGCGTCCTGATCCAGGCTGGCCAGCAGAGTTCCGAGACCTGCCTCGTACTCCTCGTCCCCGAAATCGCTGGCTCCGGCCAGAGCGACTGCGATCTCGCGCAGAATCGGCTCCCCGGCGACCAGGCCCGTACCATGGGGCAAAATCTGGGGAGCTCGAAACGCACTCGGGCCGGATGTCTCGCCATGCGATCGGCGCGGCGGGCGCTTGCTCAATGGGCAAACTCTCCCGCTGTCACATCCAGACATTGTGCCGTAATCGAACGTGACATCCCGCTGGCAAAAAACAGGATCGCGTCAGCGATCTCCTCGGGCTCGGCCGCACGACGCAACATCAGCGTGTCGAGGATGGATTGCCGAGCCTGAGCTTCCGGAATCCCGCGGGCCGCTGCATCCATCTGCGCGACCAACCCGACCACGGCGGCCCCGATATATCCGGGAGCCACCATATTGACGCGGATCCCGTCGGGGCCATTCTCTGCAGCCAGACTCCGGGTCAGTCCCAGCAGGGCGTGCTTGGCCACTTTATAGGGGCCGTAGTTCACAGTTTGCTTGCGCAGAATCACCGACCCGATCATCACGATCGACCCTTCACCGGCGGCACGCATATGAGGAATCACTGCCTGAGAGAGCCTCAGAGGTGCGAAGAGATTCACCTCGAAGCTCTGCTGGATCTTTGCCACGTTATATTCGTCGAGACGCCGAAAAGGCGGCATCATGAACGCATTATTGACCAGAACGTCCACCCGACCGAATTCCGCAATCGACTTCTCGACCAACGCCTCGCAATCCTGTGGCTCGGCAAGGTCTGTCGGAACCGCCAGAGCCTGAACACCGAGGGCGCGCACCTCGTCAGCGACCTCGGCCAACCGCGCCTCGGTGCGTGCCGCGAGAACCACATTCGCGCCGGCTTCCGCCAGTTTCAGCGCTGTTGCGCGACCCAATCCGGGACCGATTCCCGAGACGATCGCCACTTTTCCTTTCAGAAGACCCATCTCTTTCTCCTCCCGCAAGGCGCCCGTTGCCGCAGTTTGGCCAGCATACACCATGCTCCTTTCTCGTATCCTGACAGGAGAGGAAGTGCATCCGATTCTGCGGGTCGGGGTTGGAGGCAACGGGCCGGGGGGGCTATACCCAAGGCATGCCGACCGAAGCTGAAATTCACGAGCAAATTTTCGGGAAGGGTGCTCCCTTCGAGATTCACACCGAGTCCGTGCTCGGAACACCCATGCCGGTGTTCCGAAACCGCCTGCCCTCACTGCGTGCCATGCTGGATGCTTCGGCCGCCCACGGGGACCAGCCCTATCTGGTGTTCGATACCCGGCGCATCACATACGCCCGCCACCACGAACTGGTTGCCGCAATCGCACGCTCCCTGCAGGAGGATTTCGGAGTCCGAAAGGGCGATCGCGTAGCGATTCTCGCCGCAAATCGACCTGAATGGATTCTCACATTCTGGGCGGTGGTGGGGCTGGGTGCCATCGCTGTCGGCCTGAATGGCTGGTGGACCAGTGACGAGATTCTCTACGGCCTGCAGGATGCCGAACCAAAAGTTCTCGTCGCCGATGCCAAGAGGCTCGAGCGCCTGGCCGGGCATGAGCACGGCGTTCCGGTAATCGAGATGGAAACAGGATTCGCAGCACTCGAGGCTGCCGCGGGCGACACGACATTCCCCGAAGTCGAGATCCATGAAGATGATCCCGCCTTCATTCTCTATACCAGCGGCACAACCGGGCGTCCCAAGGGAGCCGTTACAAGCCATCGCAGCGTCATCGGCTTCATCGCCATCAACCAATCTGCGGGCTTTCGTAATTTCCTCCTGAACCCGCCCGCACCCGATGCACCCGCCAATTGCATGTACGTCACCAATCCACTCTTTCACGTATCGGGACTTCAGGCGGCCGCCATCATGGGCCTCTCCGCGGGGCTGAAGACAGTCTGGAACTCCGGACGATTTGATCCGGAACGGACCATGGCGCAAATCCAGGCCGAGAGCTGCACGAGCTGGGGTGCCATGAATACGGTCCTGCATCGCATCATCACAAGCCCGGCATTCGCAGATTACGACTTGAGCTCGCTCAAGCAGGTCGGGGGCGGCGGCGCACCCACGGCGCCCGAGATGCAACGCAAAATTCGAGAAGCCTTTCCTGCCCTCCGCGAAGGAAACCTCGGCCACGGTTATGGCAGCACCGAATCCGGCGCACTCGCGACTGTGATCGGTGGCACCGAATGGCAAGAGCACCCGACTTCCGTGGGAGCACCGCAACCCACTGTCACCATCGAGATCCGCAACGACGACGGCCAGTCCTTGCCCGAGGGCGAAGAAGGCGAGGTCTTCGTGCGCAGCCCGCTGAATATGTTGGGCTATTGGCGACGACCCGAGGAAACTGAGGAAACGCTTCTGGCGGGTCGATGGTTACGCATGGGCGACTGGGGCCACCTCAAAGATGGGCGGCTTTATCTTGCTTCTCGCCGGCGGGATTTGATCCTGCGCGCCTCGGAAAATGTCTATCCCGGCGAAATCGAAAACCGACTCGTCGAGCACCCTGCGGTGATCGAAGCTGCGGTGGTCGGTGTTCCTCATGAGGAACTCGGTCAGGAAGTGAAGGCCTTTGTCGTGATTGATGAGGGAATCTCCATCGCCGAGAAGGATCTCGCAGATTTCGTGGCGGCCAAGCTGGCCTACTTCAAGGTTCCCGCACATTGGGAAATCGGGACCAGCCTCTTGCCGCGAAACCCAACGGGCAAAGTCCTCAAGAACGTTCTCACAGGAGAAGCTGCCAACCGTTTTGTCGAGGAATGATGCACCGACTTCGGCGAGCAGAAGCGATCGGGTGGCGCCTCGATCGCAACCCACGATTCAGGCGAAACCTTCTGCTCGTCTTTCATCTGGACCGCATGCCGGACCTGCGCCACCTGCAGGCATCTCTGCGGCGAGCGAGCGCAACCTGGGAGCCGCTGCGGTCGGTTCTTCACACCTATCCCTGCGATATCCTTCCGCCCAGGTGGGTCGCCGATGGCACGAGAACACCCCGACAAGGGCTGGCCTCCCTACCCTCTTCCTCAAATGCGGAACCGCAATTGCGCTTGCAGGAATTCGCACCCTTGCTCCTGCAGGCCTTTGATCCCGAACAACCACTCTGGAATTTGTGGGGAATCGAAGATGTGGGGGGAGGTGAAGCAGCCGTTCTGCTCAAGGTTCATCCCCTTGTCGCCGGCAATCTCGACTGGCTGAGTCTTTTGCTGGAACCCGGTCGACAACCTGAACCGTCGCTCCCGCCAAACGTGCGCCAACTCCAGCAGGAGCATTGGCTTACCGACCTCTCCGCGGCCGCAATGGACGAGGCAGGTCGACACGCCACACGGATTCGCCGGCGAATCTCCAAGGCTCCAGATTATGCGCGCGCGCCACGGCAATCCTTGCAGGATTTTTTCGAAAACACGCGGGCGACTGCTGCTCTGTTCGGCAAGGGGAAGCGACTCCCGGATACCAGACCGTCGCAAGCACCATTTCTTGCATCCATTCGACTGCCCTGGGACGACGTCGCAGAATGTGCTCGCGTCACACGGAGCACAATCCGTGAGGTCATCATGGCCGGTCTGGCCCGTGCCATCAGTGACTTTCAGAGGGGAACTGTGACCTGCAGCCTCGAGGATCCCGAATTCCCATGGATCGCGAAGCAAGTCTCGCTGGCAACGACGGCGGGAGATCCACGAAGGCGCATTCGCGAACTCCAACATCGAACGCGACCCGCCGCCGCGGAGGCCGAACGGACCTTCCTCCCGGACACCGCCGAGTTCCTCGATCGACTGCCCCAACCCCTGCTCGAGGCCGCCGCCGATGAATGTTTCGCCTCCGGCGATTTCCGCTGCGAACTGCAACCCGGATTGCCCACAACCGCCTTCCTTGCAGGTGCGCGCGTTGCATCGCTCCGCAGTTTCCAGACCACCCGGGGCCATCGCATCGCCGTCTCTCTGATTCGCTCACTTGAGGATTTGTCCATAGGCCTCACCCTCGACAGCCGTGCCTTCCCCCAGCCCGAAACACTCGTGAACAAGATCCGTGCGGAGCTTGAAAATCTGATGCGGCTCGCCGGCTAGGGAACCGGGAGCGGCTTACCCGTTCCGCAAACCGGCAAGACCGCCGGCGTCGACAAGACGGTCAGTTCCCGAGACCGAGGCCCCACGATCCGATCGACCGGATACAAGAGGGTGTCCAGAACCAGAGAAAGTGGCATATCCCCAACGGGCCCCCAAGCCGTAAAGAAGTAGATGATATTTCCAAGATAGGGAGGTTGCGTCTCCGATGAAATGGCCGCTTCCCCGAGGCAGAGGGCGACACCTGCATCGAGCTTTACGCCGGAGAACGGTTGTCCGAACTGGTCCATCTCGGCTTTCGAAATGATGGTGGCGCAACCCGTTACCTGCAGGAGGATCAGTCCAACGCCAACCAATCCGCACAGCCATGACTTCATCGCGACGCTCCCTGATCACGCGCGGCTTCCATACCCAGATGCCCGGGTGCAAAGAAGACAGATTCCTCACCCCAGACGCGCGCGGTACTCTCCGGCAAACGGGCCTCCGCACCGCAGAGCATTTCGAGTTCGGCAGCCGTCAGGGTTCCGAAATAGGTCAGTGCCTCCGATGGTGTCGGGTCCGGGCGAGGGTTCAGAGACTGCCCGAAGATATCACCCAGAGCCTCCTCGTAGTCCTCGAAGGGCTTCCAACCTGCGACCGTTACTTCCCTGCCGTTCCCAGCGACAATCACCGTCGGCACCGAGTAGCGCTGCCCCGCCTCGCAGGGAAGCGCGATGCCGTTCCCTTCACCGATCTCCACCAAAGTACGGACAAAGGCACTCGGTCGACGAACCTCCGCCCAGTCTTCGCGAAAAAGAGCGGCCGATACCTCACTTTGCAAATCTTCGCGGAAGTTTCTCGGATCAAGACCCGGCACCGCCGCGAGAACGGAACAAATCTCATTGACCTCCATCAAGGGGCGTCCATCGAGAAAAGCTGCCTCACGAAGACAGCGAAGCACCCGGGCCGCAATCTTGCCCCCTTGCAGCCCCGCCGCCTTGACGGCGCGGCAGGCGAGAACGCTGGAGGTCTCGCACCAACGCTGATTCTCGGCGAACGGCATCCGGGTATGCCGCGAAACATTCGCCCATGCGAGGGAAGCGCCCTCCGGATAAGGCCTGTTGGCAGTTCCCTCGCCAATAATCCCGGCCATCACTTGCCGCCAGCGCAAAAGATGTCCATATCGCCACTGCAACAATCGAAGCTTGGGTTCAGTACCCCACGCCCAGCCACTCAGCGGGTCCGTATACTCGGTGAGGGTGAGCTTGGGGCGCATAGGGTATACCGTACGACGAAGACGATGAGTTTGGAAACGCAATCAATCCGGTTCGGCCCAATTCTGGCACTGGTCGGCCTCGCCACCAGCGGCTTCCTTGCGGTCCTCGCTTTTCAGGACCCCGAAGGGCTGACCCGCTTGTCCGACGAATACGGTTGGCGGGCGACGCTGATTCTCCTTCCCCTGCAAACTCTGATCTCCCTGTCGCTCTCTCCCTTGCCAAGTGACTTCGTCGGGTTCGCCCTCGCCCTGATGCATGGGTTCTGGGTTGGGACGGCCCTGATCTGGTTGGGATGGATGCTGGCTGCCTGGATACAATATAGTCTGGCCAAGCGAGCCACCGCTGATCTCGCTGTCACGAAGTTCACCTCGCGCCTGCCCCAACGACTCCAAAGGTTGGATATCGCTCATCCCGCATTTCAGATCTGCGTGCGCTGGTTTCCGATGGGCCCTCATATTGTGAACACGACCGCCGGCGTTCGCGGCGTCCCCCCGGGACGTTTTCTGCTCTTTGCCGCGATCGGAATCCTGCCTGTAGCCCTCATCATCTCGGGATTGGCCAACGGACTCTTTCCCCGATAAATATTTTCCGGTTCAGGGCCGCCTCCCCGAGTACCAACTATTGGCGGGGATGACTCCGGAAGAATTCCACAACCACCTCACCCCAGTGCACCGGGTTGTCGGCGCCACAGCCCAAAAAGAGTCCACTCCCCGGAAAACAATGCGCTCGCAGCGGTTGGCTCCCCAGAGCGAATGGGGTCTCCCAATCCCACTGCATGAATTCGAAAATCGTCCCGTCCGCACCCTCGAATCGAGTCCATTCATATTCCGAATCCCCTGCCAGAAGAACACCCTCGTTCAGGGCATAGCCTTCCTGAATCCACTCGCGCACAGGAACCGAACTGGAGAAAGAAACCAACCCGTCGGTCGTCCCGTGTCCGTAAAGAATATCCACCGGGTTCTCGGGAAAAGATTCATCCAGACATCGTGTCCCCGCCCCCATCGGTGCCACCGAACCGAAAATCTCGGAGCGGTTGCACAGGAATCGCCAGGTCATGAACCCGCCCTGCGAATAACCCGTCATATGAACCCGGTCCTCCAGAACGTGAAATGCCTCCATCGTTCGTCGCAGAAGGGCTTCGACTTGTTCGTCCTGCCCACCCGAGTTTGACCAGCTATTTCCTCGATCAGTCAAGGGCGCGGTGGGCTGCAAAACAATATAGCCAGCCTCGCCGCCTCTCACTGCAATCTCGGAGTGAATTTCCTGAAGGTCCGCGGTCATCCCGAAACCATGGACATCGACGATCAGGCCGCACGCATACTCCGTGCAAACCTCGGGAATATTCAAATTGAAATCCAGTCCTTCGCAACGCAGCTCATATGCTCCGGGGCCAACGTCGGTGAGACAGTCATCGGCGACCGGAGCGTTGATGGGTACGGTCGCCGGCAGTGGAACTTCCGCTGTCGTATTGGCCGAGTCGCCGCACGCGACGAAAAAGAACAGCGCGAGAAATCCGAGAGCGAAACCCTTTGATCTTGTCAGCATGATTCGAGACTACGTGCTCATACGAGAACGGTCCATAGCCGCGGGATCAATCGATGAGAGCGGCGTATATCTGCGAGCGCAATTCAGCCCGGAAATTATAGGCGCCGCTCGGGATCAATTGGGTCATGAAAATCACGACCAGCTCTTCAGCAGGGTCGATCCAGAACGCCGTGCTCGCCATGCCACCCCAGGCGAATTCTCCAAAGCTGCCCGTATTACTGGTGCGGGCACCGCCTAAATTGATCGAAAACCCGAGACCAAAACCGACGCCCTCATAGGGCGTCTCCGAGAAGGAACCGCCAGCAGCATATTGGGTCAGATCTCGGTCCCCGGGAAGATGGTTGATGGTCATGAGGTCAATCGTCTTGGGCGAAAGCAGCCGAACCCCACCCAGAGCCCCGCCCTGGCGGAGCATTTCGGAGAAACGAAAATAATCTGCGGTTGTCGAGACCAACCCACCGCCACCGGAAGTGAATTTGGGAGGGACCATATAGGGCGTCGTCGGCGCGGCATCGGTCAACCGCGTGCTGCCGTCGGCCTGCAACTCATAACAACCCGGCAAGCGCGATCCCTCGCTCTCGGGGACAAAAAATCCGGTGTCGCTCATGCCCAGAGGAGCGAAAATTTCCTCCTGCAGAAATTCGGCAAACGGGCGACCCGAGAGAACCTCGACGAGGTAGCCGAGAACGTCTGTCGATACACCATAATTCCATGCCGTACCCGGGGAGAATTCCAGCGGAAGGTCGGCCAGCGCCCGAGTGAAACCCGCCAGATCATATTCGCCATGAGACGCGCCCAATCCAAGTTTTCGGTAGCCATGATCCACATTCGACCGACGCACAAACCCATAGGTGAGGCCGGAGGTATGCATGAGCAGGTCCTTGATGCGCATCGGGCGCTCCGGCCGTGAAGTCAGATAGTTCGGATGTGTCCCCTGCTCATACACGCGCAGCTTCCGGAACTCCGGGATATGGGCATGGACCGGGTCCTTGAGTTGAAAGAGGCCTCGCTCGTAGAGCATCATCGCCGCCACCGTCGTAATCGGCTTGGTCATCGAATAGATGCGGAAGATCGAGTCTTCCCGCAGCGCCTCGGGTGCCTCAAAAGCCATCCGGCCCAACGTGGATAAATGCCCCACCTGACCGTGGCGTGCGACCAATAATTGAGCCCCCGCAATCCGATCGGTGGAGAGATACCTATCGGTAATAAATTGATCGACCCGCGCCAGGCGGTCGGCCGAGAGTCCAATTTCCTCTGGTGTCACTGTTTCCATGCGCGCCCTACTCAATCACGCAGCGCTCCGGCTGGGAACGGCCCCGCGCAAGAAACTGTCATTCCGATCGACGGCCGATCACCAGAATCGACCAGCCCCACCGACTCCAGGGGCCGTGCGTGCCCAAAGTTCGGTCCAACCACTGCCAGCCAGACCAAGGGCGTAGTTTCCCTGTGAGTCTGCGCGTCAGAAATCTCCAGGGCACGAGGTAGCTTGCCCCCCACCTCTCCGGAGAAAACCCGGCACGTCGAAGTTTTTCCGTGAGCGTACGAGCATTATAAAAACGCAGGTGCTCGCGGTTCCAGCCCATCCACTCCGCCTGACCGCGGATATGACGCTGGAAAAATCCTTCGGTCCAGTAATTCAGGGAGTGGTCATTCTGCGTCGCCAGAAAAATATGACCTCCGGGTCGAAGCTGCAACGCGACTCGCTCGAGGAACGCCTGATCTTCGACGAGATGCTCGAGCAGATCTTTCGCAAAAACGAAGTCAAACCGGCCCTCGATCTTCAAACTTTCGGCATCTCCCTGGCAGAGATGCACCCTCTCGCCAAGATTTTCTCGCGCGGCTGCATGACCCAGAATCGCCAGGGCGTGGGGGTTCCGGTCGACCGCCCATACCTCGGCACCTTGCGCGGCCATCCACAGAGTAAACTGTCCACCTCCGCAACCGTACTCCAGCACGCGCTGGCCCCGCCAATTATAAGCGGATAAAAGCTTCTCGATGACAGCAGCTTTGGCTAGGTTCGTCGGGCTCGAGTACATCTGCCGGTAGCGCCGATCCCCCGAAGCCGGATCAGGGTCCTCCCACCAGGCATCTGCCCGAGAAAGCTTCTCCCTCACGTTTGCCCAACCCCCTTCGAGAGCCTCTGGCTCAGGCGGCTTTTCGGGCGCGTAAACCCTTGCGCTGAATCACCGATTCCACGGCATCATGAAGAATTTCATCCATCTGATCCCAGCTATAGGTATCGATAATTCGTTGCCTTGCCTTGCGTCCGGTCTCGCGGGCTTCCTCCGGATGCGTGAGCACGTATTCGATCTTGGACTGCAAGGCTGCGTTATCGTCCGGTGGAACAATATAGCCGCAACCGGACAGAATCTCCGGGAGATCGCACATATCCGAGGAGATCACCGGAATCTCCATCGCCATGGCTTCATAGACCTTGCACGGCACATAGCCCAAAGATTTTGGCTCTCGTCGTGTTTGGGGAAGAGCTACCAAGTCTGCCGTGGACAGAAGTTCCGGCATCAAATCGAAGGGCTGTGGCCCCAGCGCAATCACGTTGCCCGGGGAGAGGTCAATCATCTTCTTTGTATAGGGGTGGCTATCGTCCCGCCCGACGATCACCAGCTTCGCATTGACGCGATCCCCGAGTGCGTTGATGGCGCCGATAGTTTCATCCACACCCTTGTTGGCCATCGGGTTTCCACCAAAAAAGACGATCGTCGCATCTTCGGGAATCCCCCATTTGCGACGAATCTCTTTTTTATCAAAAGCCTTCGGATCAAACTTCTCGATCTCGGGCCCCTGAGGAAGCAGAACGCCCCCGTAACGATCTTCGAGGAAACGACAGCAGACAAGTTTCTCATCCGCGAAACGCGTCATGTGATCGAGCACGTAGCGATACTTGAAGCTATGGCCATTATCCCAGCCGGGACCGATCAAATTCTTCGAGATCATCAGAGCGCGATCGAGGGGGTTCTCGCGTTTCCAATGGTCGTGCACTTCCCATTCCGGCATATCGAGAATCAATGGCGTGCCTCGCTTGCGACGCAGATTGAGGCCGACCCCGAAACTGGTCATCGAGACACTGTACGCGAGATTGATATCCCCCGTGGCCCGGGCTTCCATTTTTCGCATGCCTTCGCGCATATTCGAAGCCTCGACGACACCCCAGGGGTAATCGGCAAACCAGGGACAGACTTCTTCACCAGGGCGCAGGAAGCCGAGGGTTTCGACCTCGTAATGTCGTTCGAGAAGTTTGGCAAGAATCCATGCCCGTGCGATCCCATTGGTCGAAAGGCCGGGTACGAGAATACTAATTTTCATGAGGAAAGGGCTCCTTGAGGAAGCTGAATTTGAATGAATGGGCATCGGCCCTTCGAGGGAATGTTTTAGAAGGTCCGAAGCATTTTTTATAAGATTCGAGGGTCGCGTTCGTTGAGAACCGTCATAGCAGGACGGGCGACCTCCGGGGAACCTTCGATTTCGCACCCCGAAAACGAGTACAGAGCTATAGGTTGCGCTACCCGGTGCGATTTAACGAACGGCGAGAGCTTCCCCCGCCAACTCCGGGACTTGCCAGAACTGAACCAGGACACCATGGGCCGACCGCGGCGAAATGAAGGCCGTCTTGTACCCGTTCCCGAGATCGGACTCATCCACAATCCGTAAACCATCTGATCGCATCTTCTCGAGGATCGGATCCAATTCCTCGACGTCGATTGAGAGATGATGAAAACCGGGACCGCGTTTATGCAAAAAGGATTTCACAAAACTGGATCCGCTCGCATCGGCAACGAGCTCGAACCGAAACCCCGCCAATTCGAACTGGCTGAGATCGAAGTCGCCGGCATAACCTCGGTGCCGACCACCATCCTTGGTAATCGGGAAATTATCCGTCAGAACGCGCTTTGCCACATCCAGATCGGGCACAGCCGCCGCCATATGATCGAAGAGCATGGCGCCCCCACCCGGCAGTTGGACAATACGATCTCGGGGATCGGCAATCGGTGGCGGATCCTCCGGGGTCTCGACGATCAGAAAGAACATGCCGAACAGGTCGCTTGGCGGGAGTACCAGCGTCCGCCCCTGCTCTGCGAGGAAGGGACCCTCGGTCGGCGCGAGTCCGCCTGCACGAAGGTTCGACTCGAGGAGATCCAGATCCGCACAACGGAAGGATAGATGATGAATGCCCTCGCCACGTTTGTTCAGAAAGTTCTCGATAAAACTGTCGGGACGAGCGCTCTCGAACAAGGCGAGCCTGACATGACCAAGTTGGTAGAATCGGGAACGAGCATCCCCCGATGCCCCCGGCGTCACACCGCCAATCGGTTGGAGGGGCAGATAGCGCGAGAAGAAATCTTCACCCGCGTCCAGGGATCGCAGCGCGATCCCGAAATGATCTACCCACAACGACACCGGCATCAACTCCGCACACAGGGAGCCGGGAGTTCATTCCGCAGCATATTGCTCTCGCAATTCATTTTTCAGTAACTTGCCCGAAGGATTTCTGGGCAAGGGCTCTGTCACGAAGACAATAAATTCCGGCACCTTGAAGCCGGCGAGATGTCGCGCGACATGCGCCTGAATTTCGTCGACTTGCGGAGACATTCCCATGGTGGGTCTGAGGATCGCCATGACGCGCTCCCCCAACTCCGGATCCTTGCGACCAATCACCGCCGCTTCATCAACAGCCGGATGCTCCGCGAGAATATTTTCAATCTCGGCGCAATAAACATTCTCACCACCGCGAAGAATCATGTCCTTCGCTCGATCGACAATGAACAGAAACCCCTCTTCGTCGAGATAACCGAGGTCTCCGGTATGGAGCCAACCATCACGCACCGCCTCGGCCGTGGCCTCCGGTCGGTTCCAATATCCCGGAGTAACGGTCGGCCCTCGGAAGGTAATCTCCCCCAACTCCCCGGCGGGCAAGACCTCGCCCGCTTCGTCCAGAATCCGACAGTCAAGAATCGGCGCGACGCGCCCCGCTGCAGTCTTGCGGCCAAGAAGGTCGCCGCCGGCATTCACGGTGGCGACCCCGTGGGTTTCGGTCAGCCCATAGGCATTGGTCATCGAAGGCTTGATCGGCATGACTTCACGGGCCTTGTCGATGGTTTCGGGCGCGGTTGGCGCCCCACCGAAAGAGACCGTTCGCAAGCTGCTCAAATCGTAGTCCCCGATCCGTTCGTGATGGACGACCCGGTGCAACATGGTCGGGATTGCAGGCCATGCGACAATTTTTTCGTCCTGAATGACCTGCATCACTTTCTCGGGGTCAAACTTTCCCTCCAGAAAAACGATTTTTGACCCAACGGTGAGCTGGGTGCACATGCCTGAATGAAACCCGCCGACATGAAACAGCGGCGAGGACACCAGAGCCGAGGGAGGATTGGCACTGGGGGGCTGCACGGGGGCATCTTTAAGTTGCGCCGCTGCCACCGTGGCGAAGAGAATCTCCGAGACCTGTTGGATCGTGCCCGTATGGGTCGTGATACATCCCTTCGAGCGACCTGTCGTCCCCGACGTATAGAGGATCATGAACGGGTCGGTTTCCGCGATAGGATCTGTGGGAATCGCGGCCGTCGGCACCAGCAAGTCGTCGATCGAAACTGTCCCGGCGGGCGGCTTCTCGCCGATATAGAAAACCTTTTCGAGCTGCGGCAGGCTCGATAGCAAGCTGGCCACCCGCGGGTAGAGTCTCTCGTCGACCACCAGATAACGCGATCCGGAGTCTTCCAGCGCGTACTCGAGCTCCTCGGTCTGCCACCACCCGTTGAGAGCCACGCCAACACCACCTATGGACGTGGCCCCGAATGCAGCTATCGGCCATTCCGGGCAATTATAGGCCAGAATCGCGAGACGATCGCCTGGCTGAAAATCATGGTCGGCTTTCAAGGCACTTCCGAAACCCCAAATCAGCCGGGCGAATTCGGCGTAACTGATCCGCCGACTTCCCTGAACCAGGGCTGGCTTCTCCCCGTGGGCTGCCGCGTTCGCGATTTTCTCTCGCATCGAACGCTCGCGGTTTTTGAAGCAGCGCAAGGTTTGTCCAGCGAAGTCATGCTCCGCCAATTCAAAGGGGGCACCGGGGCCGGTCAGTTTGGCAAGAACTGCCTCGTAGCTAAGAGCCATGCCGCCACCTATCTCCCCTCGACCCGCTCTCGCAAGCGGAGACGCTCACCGAAGGGGAGAATATGGCAACGGGTGCAGCCGAATGATGCGCTCTCGCGGGGCGATCTCGCGAAGAGGCTCAAAAAACGCATCCGTCATTTCATTGGACGGCGCAAAGCCCGCTCCGCCGGGGTCTCCTTTCCAAAGATCGATCACACGATCCGGATTCCCGGCCACGTCCGTCCAACAGGCGAGGATCGGCAAGGAGCCCCCTGCCATGCCCAGCAAAGCCTGAAAATCGGCCAATCGGCCCGGGGCGACTTCCAGAATCGCGTAGGAGAAGACCGCGGCTGGCTGCGCTTGGCTTGCCTCGGCTGCTGCCGCGAGCGCTTCGGTCGGGATCGGGCCAAGGTCCTCCAGCAACTCCTCGCGACGCTCGAAGGCCAGATTTCCAAGTTCGGCGAGCCCCTCGCCCAAGGCGCTCGAGGCTGATGCGGCCTCACGGAAGAGCCCGAATCCCTCCAGATTCTCGAAAGCCAGGACGTGCTCGATCTGCGAATACCATTCGTCGTGGGAAAACCATGCGGCGACCAGGGCCCCCCC
>Ga0055584_100004134_pt1 | contig 14233 bp, 12 predicted proteins | sample OSDHelmetaG_FD_58716 | JGI IMG/M metagenome (GOLD analysis project Ga0055584, IMG submission 58716) | Pelagic marine sediment microbial communities from the LTER site Helgoland, North Sea, for post-phytoplankton bloom and carbon turnover... | ecosystem: Environmental > Aquatic > Marine >... | reverse complement strand
GGTATGACGGCTTGGGTCACGGGGCCGGGGCGTCCCGATCAGACGCTGCACGCGGATTGGCAGCCGCTGACCTTGCCCGAGGATGTGATGGAAGATCCACGGGTAAAGATCCCCATTTTTATCAGCACATTACATTTTTATTTGGACGATATGTACGAGGAGTTGGGGCCGACAAACTTTGTGCCCGGTAGTCATCGCGCGGGGCGGCGTCCCCATGCTGGCGAAACGGGCTGGAAAGGTGTTGGCGAGCAGAGCATTATGTGCAAGGCCGGCGATGCGGTGCTCTTTCGCTCGGAAGTGTGGCACCGGGGCACGGCCAATACCAGCGAGCAGACGCGCTACCTATTGCAGGTGCACTATTCGCAGCGCATTATAACGCAGAAACTCCCGCCGTATCTAAACAAATTTCAATTTGACCCAGAACTCTTAGAGCGAGCGACGCCGAGACAGCTGCGGCTCTTGGGTGACCACACGGCGAGCAATTACGACTAATGTTTTATCCCACAGAACAAGGCAGTGGTTTAGCACGCGACCCGCTCAACGCCATCGTCGTACCGCGCCCCATCGGCTGGATCTCGACGCTCGATATGGAGGGTCGTGCCAACCTGGCGCCCTATTCGTTTTTCAACGCAGTCGCCTACGACCCGCCGCAGGTGATGTTTTCCTCGACGAGCAACCACGCCTTTGGCGGCCTCAAGGACTCGGCTCGCAATGCAAAAGAAACGGGTGAATTCGTCGTCAATATGGCGACGTGGTCTCTGCGCGAAGCGATGAATGCCTCGGCTGTGATGGCGCCGCACGATGTGGACGAATTCGAATATGCCGGCTTAAAAAAAGTGCCCTCTGAGTTAGTGAAAGCACCGCGCGTGGCCGAGAGCCCAGTGCACTTAGAATGCATTTATACGCAGTCGCTAGAGCTAGAGTCCGACGACGATGACGACCCGAACACAGTGATCTTCGGCAAAGTGATCGGCGTTCATATTGACGACCAATATATAAGAGACGGCCTAGTCGACACGGCAGGGCTCGAACCCATAGGCCGCCTAGGTTATTTGGACTACGTGAAAGTAGAAAAAACATTCAGCATGGACCGACCGCAGTGGAAGTAGTTCCTTTCTCTCTTCCCTCTTTTTTACAACTGCTAGCTAAGGTTGGATCGAGGGTGTTCCCGTAGCGGGTTTAGATATTTGTTTTCGCAGGACAGCGAAAACAAATATCTAACTCGGAGCGCGCCAGGGATGGCGCGCGAGAATGAGCGAAGGGAATACCCTCGATCCAACCGCCCACAGGAGTATTCATGAACATCATCTATGTAAACCCGGACGAAATGCGCGCCGACGTCCTTGGCTGTTACGGTCACCCACTGGCAAAAACACCGAACTTCGACCGCCTCGCCGCAGAGGGCACCCGTTTCGACCAGTGCCACGTCCAGCACACGGTGTGCACGCCGTCGCGCTGTTCCTTTATGACGGGTTGGTATCCGCACGTAGCGGGTCATCGCACGCTGTGGAACCCGCTGCAGCCGCACGAACCCAATACGATGCGCTATTTAAAAGAGAGCGGCTACGAGACCCATTGGTTCGGCAAGAACGATTGTTTGGCCCCCGGTGCCTTTGATAGCTCGGTCACGCGCGTCTATGGCACTCAGGGCAAGGTTGGCTCTTCACAAGACCTCTTCGCCAAGGGCCAGCCGGGTTATTATAGCTTTTTAAAAGGGGCGATGGATGGCCCGTCGCGCGACGAATTGCTCTATGATCGGGCCGTCGATGTGATCCGCCAACGCAAAGAGGACGATCCGCCGTTCTTTATGTTTTTAGCCACGAGTTTTCCGCACCCAATATATCACGCGCCGCAGCCGTGGTACGATATGTATGATCCGGACGATTTGCCGCCGCTGCGCCCTCCCGTCGGCGAAGGTGCGCCCGATTTTCACCGCCTGATTCGCCAGTATCGCGACTTGGAAAACACGGACGAGGCGGTGTTACGCAAGGCCATGGCCGTCTATTTGGGCATGACGTCATATGTGGACCATTTGCTCGGCAAGCTCTTGGCGGCACTCGATGAGACGGGGCAGGCTGAGAACACGGCCGTCGTTGCTTTTTCGGACCACGGCGACTGGGCGGGAGACTACGGTTTGGTCGAGAAGTGGCCGAGCGGCCTTGACGATACACTGACGCGCGTGCCGCTGATTATGCGCGCGCCAGGCATGGTGCAGGGCCACGTAATCGAGACGCCCGTGGAACTCTTTGATATTGCGCCGACGACGTTGGAGCTAGCGGGAATCGAAGCTAGGCACACGCACTTTGCGCGCTCGCAGGTGGCGGCGTTGCGCGGTGGCGGTGGCGACCCAGCGCGGGCCGTCTTTGCCGAAGGGGGATACGATCCACACGAGCCGCAGTGTTTTGAGGGTAAACCGTCGGACGGCGTGGCCGGTAATCCCGATGGCATTTATTATCCCAAAGGCATGCAGCAGCAAGAACATCCGGAGAGCGTATGCCGCTCGCAGATGGTGCGCACGACTACGCATAAGTTAGTGCGGCGTTCGAGCGGTCGGCACGAGCTCTACGATTTGCAAGGAGACCCGCACGAGTTGCACAACGTATACGGGGGTGCGGAGAGTGCTGTTGCTCAAGCTGAGTTGGAGCAGGCGTTGCTCGACTGGCAACTGCGCACCAGCGATGTGACGCCGCACGAGCCGGGGCCGCGCGGTTTTCCCGAGGGTTTGGTGAGCTAGTGCCTATGTGCCTTGATATGTCCCCAGGCTGTCGGGGTTACTGCAGAGGGGCGCGCGGTGGGAGTGTGGCGTATATAGTCGAGAAAGGTGGCCTCCATTGGAAAGGAGCGCGCTTGATTCGTGAAGGGAATCACCAGCACAAAAGGTTCCGACAGCGTTAGCTGGTTGGCTGCTTTTAAAAAAGAGAACCGGCGAAAAACGGGTATGAAATTGTTGCGGAATGTGCGGTAGTTCAGAGTCCCTGCGATGAGGGATTGCGATTCGTAAGGAGCCACGCGAATGACCATATACGTGCCCTGCTCTGGATCGGGGTCCACGTAGGAACCGACGCTCCACTTAGAGAAGAGGCGTTCGACCGGGGGTGGATCGCCTAGGTCAGGGTCGGCCGCAAAATAGTCGTGTACCAGCTCGCCATCGGCGCGAATTTCGATGCGTTGCCAAAGATCTATACCCGTCTCGTCCCCATCCTTATGCAGCGACTGGTTGACCCACGTGCCAACTAAGGTGCTAGTTTGCAGATTCACATCGGGCATATAACCCGCTGTGGGTTGGGCATAAGCAGTGGTGCAAAATAATAAAAGAGCGGCAAATAGCGTTTGCAAAAGAGTGCTCCCAATCAGGTTCAGTGTAATCTTTTGTTAGAGTATACTCACCAATATCTGATACACAAATAGAATGGGTTGTTGCACATTTTTATAAGAGGTAGATAGCGTTCTGAATTAGCTAGCATACACCTGTGTGTTAGCAAGTTAAGGGGCCGGGCAAGTTTTTCCACACCTCTACAAAGTCGCCGTAGTTGCACAATACATTAACGACTTTAGTGACCTGTTGCGCTTGCTCGACGATGGCCGGATGCTCGGCGTCGATCGTCGCGGTCGGCACCAAGTAGCCTTCTATAGTGGTGTGTAATTTCATAACACTTCACCTGCCACTTTATCGAGTCGGTCGATCATCACATCGATCTCGTCCTTGCCAATATTTAATGCGGGCACGAAACGCAGCGTGTCGGGGCGCGGCGCGTTGATGAGCAGGCCCTTGTCCAATGCGGCTGCTGCCATTTCTGTAGCCCCTTTGCACTGTAGGTCTAATGCCAACAGAAGACCGCGGCCGCGCACGCTGCCAAAACCATATTGGGTTGCCAAATCGGCTAATTTTTTGCGCAGATATTTTTCCTGCTCGTTCACATTTTCTAAAAAGCCCGCAGCACTCACCGTCTTGAGCACGGCTAGTGCCACAGAAGTCATCAGCGCGTTGCCGTTAAAGGTGCCACCCTGGTCACCGGGGACAAAACAGCTGACAGCCTCTGTCGCCAACAGGGCGGCGATGGGCGCTCCGCCGCCTAGGCCCTTGCCCAAGGTCATGATATCGGGCTTGATGCCAGCGTGCTCAAAGGCGAATAGCGTGCCGGTGCGGCCGACGCCCGTCTGCACTTCGTCTACGATGAGCAAAATATTATGTGCTTGGGTGAGCTGGCGCAGTGTGCGCAGATACTCGTCTTCAGCGACATAGACTCCCGCTTCGCCCTGGATGGGCTCGAGCAGCACGGCGACGGTCTGCGGTGTAATGGCGGCTTCGACGGCCTCGGTGTCGTTGAGCGGGACCTTGTGGAAGCCGGGCACCTTGGGTTCGAAGAGCTGGTCCCAGCCCGCTTTGCCCGAGGCGGACATCGTGGCCAAGGTGCGGCCGTGGAAGCCGTGGTCCATGCTGATGATTTCGTAGGCGCCGTCTTTGTGCAACTGCCCCCATTTGCGCGCGAGCTTGATGGCGCCCTCGTTGGCTTCGGCGCCGGAGTTGGCAAAAAAGACATGATCGAATCCGCTGGTCTCAACGAGCAGGTCGGCCAGCTCGAGCATGGGTGCGTTGTAGTAGGCGGGGCTACAGTTGATCAGCGTCTGTGCTTGCTCGGCGATGGTCTGGGCGAGGATGGGTGGGCAATGTCCAAGGCAATTGACGGCCCAGCCCTGAATAAAATCTAAATATTTATTATTGTCGCTATCCCAGATATAATGGCCTTCACCACGGGTGAAAACAATATTAGGGCGCGGTGTAATAGGCATAGTGGAAGCAAAGGGCGTCGTCATAGGGCATGGCTCCATTTTGTGATAATTATTAATTAAAATAAATAATTATACTTTACACAAGAAAAAAATGCCCCGAAGTATGATGGCTACGGAAGGTACTTACTTTAAAAAGCGGGGAGACTTGGGGGGGTGGTCAGAGCTTGATAGCCGCTATGATCGCGCTGCCAAAACTTATTAAGAGCGTAATCATAGTGCCCATGAGCCAGCGGAAATGCGCGTCTTGGCGCTGGTATACTTTCTCAAAGCGTTGGTCAACTTTCTCGAAGCGCTGGTCTACTTTTTCGAAGTGCTGGTCTACTCCCTCAAAGCGCTCAGAGAGTTTGGTGTATCTCTTGTCGCATTTCCTGCCGGAGCCCTTGAATTTCTTGGCGGGAATCATCACCTAACTGCCGCATCTCCTGTCGCAGGCCTTGCATATCTCGCCGAACTTCTTGTCGCAGTTCCTGTATATCTTCGCCCTGTTGTCGCAGGCCTTGTCGCAAATCCTGCACGTCCTGGCGCAGGTAGGCGATGCCCCAGTGGATGTCTTGGGGTGCCGGTGCCGGTTGGGCGGGCTGTGGATTTTGCGGCGATTCTTGCATGGCGTCTCTCTCGGGGAATATACGTTAGTGACTTAACGCATCCAAACGCAAGATATAGGCCAAAACGGTAACCTCTGAGCGAACGTGTTTACTCGCTCATTCTACTGTTACTCTATCTACACATTCCAGTTCTCTTAGGTGCCAGGTGCCTGTGGTTTGCGCGCCAGCCACAGAAAAATAGAGCCCAGCGCCGAAAAGCCGGCCAAGATTACAAAGGCGCGCTGGTAGTTGCCCAAGGCATCGTGCAGAAAGCCCGCAAAGAGCGGTCCCGTCGTCATGCCGATCATAATGACCAACGAGGCAAAGCCCGAAATCGTGGCATAGGCAGCGCGGCCAAAATAGTCGGCGCGGATGGCATTGATGATCGTGCCGCGCACCCCCCAGCCTATGCCGTGTAGCACGGCGAAGAGTATCGTGTCAGCGCGCGAGTCGGCATAGGCGAAGATCACGAGGGCAATGGCGTGCATCCACATGCACGCGATCATGGTCCAGCGCTTGTCGACGCGATCGCCGATCCAGCCGCCGATGAGTTGACCAAAAATAGAGCAGGCCACGAGTAACGTGACATTGGCGGCCGCCTGTTCGGGCGAGAGGCCGACGTGCTCGATCATATGCGGAATTTGGTGCACCAACACCGTGCCGACGACAAAGAGGGCGGCGCTGTGTCCGGCGGAAAGAAACCAAAATGTCGGTGTGCGCAGGGCCTGGCGCGCGCTGAAATGCACCTCGTTATCGGTGACGACCTGTCCCGCTTCATCGAGGACTTCGGCATCGCCATCGGGGCGCAGCCCGTACTGCTCGGGGCGGTGACGCATAAGCTGGGTGCAGGGCAGGCCGACGAGCCAAATGAGCAGGCCGGAGTAGAACGCCGTGTCGCGCCAGCCGTAGTCGGTCAGACACCAGACGATTACGGGCACCAGCAGGCCGCCGACGCCCATGCCCGTCATGGTTAAGCCCAACACGGTTGAGCGTTGGCGCACAAACCAGTTGGTGATGGTGGTGGAGATAGAAATAAAACCGCCGAGACTGGAGCCGAGGGCGATTAGGGCGAAGGCCAGATAGAACTGCGAGAGCGATTCGATGCGGCTGAAGGCCAAGTAGCCTAGGCCAAAGAGAAAGATGCCGACGCGCATTATGGTGCGTGGCCCGTAGCGGTCGATGAGCCAGCCTTGCAGCGGTCCTAAAATGCCGCTCTCGGCGCGCACCATAGAAAAAACGCCGGAGACGGCGGCGCGGCTCCAGCCAAATTCGGCCTGCAGCGGTAGGATATAGGCGCTAAAGGCGTGAAAGAGCAGGCCGCCGTTGAGCACGTGGATGACATAGGCGGCCAGCGCAATATACCAGCCAAAAAACAGGCGCGGACGCTTAGTTGAGGTCGATGGCATGAGTGGTGGATAGCGTACGTCGGCGCTGCATTACTGTCAAAGTGTCAATTAGCGATTGTGCCATGGGCGACAGCACACCATATTTGGTCGAAACAAGAAAGAATACCGAGTGTACCTATGGCCGATCCAATTTCAGCGCTGCTAATAGAAGACAATCCAATTCATGTGCGCCTTTTACAGGCGCTGTTACAAGAGGCAAAAGATCCCGCTATCCACGTAGCTGTCGCCAACGATTTGGCCACGGGGTTAGAGCGCCTACATGTGGGCGATATCGACGTGCTCTTGCTCGACCTAGTATTGCCCGACAGCCAGGAACTGGCCACCTTTGAACGCGTACACGCCGAGCTGCCGAACCTGCCCGTGATTATTCTTACGGGACTCGACGACGAGGACTGGGCCGAAGGCGCAGTGGCGGCCGGCGCGAGCCAATATCTGGTCAAAACGCAGGTCGACTCTGCGCGACTGGTTTCCGCCGTGCGCGCGGCGCTGGAGCCGAGTTGAGCTGGCGATGAGCGAGGTAATCCCTCGGCTAATCATTGCCACGCGTCTCATCGCCTATGGCGCCGGGGCGGCGGGGGTGTTGGGGGGTGTGCTGGTGTTGGTGGGTTGGCAGGTCGATTCTGTTTATCTCAAAAGCATATTTCACCCAGGGCTGATTGCTACAAACCCAGTGATGGCGGTAGCTTTTGCGCTATTGGGCCTGGGACTGATACTCGCTCGTCCGCGGGACTCCGGCTTTTGGCGCCGTCGGGCATTTCAGGGGCTGGCTGCTATTGTAATTAGCCTGGCGCTGGCGAAGTTATTGAGTTACCAGACCGGGTGGGAGCTCGAGGTAGACCAGCAGTTGTTTTATTTTAAACTGGGCAGTAACCGCATGTCGCCCAATGCGGCATTTTCGCTGCTCCTACTCTCGCTGGCGCTGCTCTTTATCGACTATCGAGTGCGCGGTCGGCACTGGATATCGCAGATATGTTTGCTCTCGGCCACGGCGGCGACGTTGCTGTCGATGAGCGGCTACTTTTACCAGGTTTTGCTGCTCTACGGGATTACGGGAATTTTTCCTGGAACTCAAGACACGGCGCCGGAATTCCTCGTGCTCTGTTTGGGATTGCTCTGCGCCCGCCCCGAACGTGAACCCATCGCTACGGTCGTTATCCGCACGGCGGGTGGTGCGATGGCGCGCCGCTTATTGCCCGCGGCTTTTATCGTGCCGCTCTTGCTCGATTACGTGCGCCACCAGGGCGAATCGCTCTTTGGTTACGAGTTCGGGATCTCGCTCTTCACTCTGCTCAATATCCTCGCTTTTAACGTGATCATCTGGTGGAACGCCGCGTCGCTGTCGCGTGTCGATGCCGAGCGCCGGCGCTCCGAGGAACAGTTACAAGAAAAAAACAAACAACTACAAGAGACGGCGCGATCCGAGCACGAAGCACTCGTAGCTCTGGAGGAATCGCAGAAAGAGCTGCACCAGGCCAAGAACCAGGCCGAAGATGCCTCGCGCGCGAAGAGTGAATTTTTGGCCAATATGAGTCACGAAATTCGCACGCCGATGAACGGTGTTATCGGTATGACGGAGCTCTTGAGCCGCAGCGTGCTCAGCACGCAGCAGCGCGAGCAGTTGACCTTAGTGCAGCGCTCGGCCGAGTCGCTGATGTTGCTCCTCAACGATATCCTCGATTTTTCCAAGATCGAAGCGGGCAAGCTAGAGCTCGAGGCGATTCGCTTTGGGTTGCGCGACGTCTTGGGTGATGCGCTACAGACGCTGGCCATGCGGGCGTCGGAAAAGAGCCTAGAGCTGGCTTGCCACGTGCCGCCGGAGGTGCCCGACCAGCTAGTGGGCGACCCGGGCCGTCTGCGCCAAGTCGTTATCAATTTGGTGGGCAATGCCATCAAGTTTACACCCACCGGTGAGGTGCTAGTCGAAGTGCAACTCGTCGGTCAGATCGATGGCGAGGTTAAGCTGCACATTGCCGTGCGCGATACGGGCATTGGCATCGAACCCGAGCAGCTAGAGCAGGTATTTGAAGAATTCAGCCAAGCCGACAGTTCCACTACGCGCGAGTATGGGGGGACGGGTCTCGGTTTGGCCATCTCGCGTCAGCTCGTCGATTTGATGGGGGGGCGGATTAAGGTGGAGAGCGAGCTCGGCAAAGGCAGCACTTTTTCTTTTGTGGCCGACTTTGTTTTGGGTCCCCAAGTGCGGCGTTTAATCGAACCCGAAGTGCTGCGCGATTTGCGCGTTCTCGTCGTCGATGATAACGAGACGAATCGCATCATCTTACAGGAAATGCTGGAGAGTTGGCATATGCGACCAACTTGTGCCGCCGACGCGCCCGAGGCGCTACAGGTTTTGGCCGCGAGCACCGCGGATCCCTTTGGTATAGCTTTGCTCGACGTGATGATGCCGGGTATGGACGGTGTGCAGCTAACGGCGCAGATGCGCGAGATGGCCGACCGCGAGGCGCTGCCGATTCTATTGCTTTCGTCGGCCGGTTGGGCCGAAGATATTGCCCGCTGTCGCGAGTTGGGCATTGCGCGCAGTCTGATTAAACCCGTCAAAGAATCCGACCTGCTCAACAGCATCGTACAGGCATTGGAAGATACGGCCTTGCGCGAGGAATACTCGGCGACGGAGCGCGGTCTGGCGCCAGAGGACAGGCGCCGCCGCGTGCTCCTGGCGGAAGACGGGCTCGTCAACCAAAAGGTGGCCGTTAGTTTGCTGGAGGAGCGCGGCCATATTATAACGGTGGTCAACAATGGCAAGAAGGCCGTCGAAGAGGTGCGGCGCGGCGGCTATGAACTTGTGTTAATGGACGTGCAGATGCCGGAGATGGATGGTTTTGCCGCGACGGCTGCCGTGCGCGCGCTCGAGATGGCTGAGGGAAGTTATACGCCGATTGTCGCCATGACGGCACATGCGATGAAAGGCGATCGCGAGCGCTGTCTGCAAGCGGGTATGGATGCCTATGTCGCCAAGCCGGTAGTGCCGGCTGAACTTTATGAGGCGGTCGAGGCCGACTACGAGGGGGCGTCTATACGCAGTGTGCAAGAGGGAAAAACATCACATGTGCAGGAGGCGAAGACCGACCCACTGCCCGCTTGGGACGAGTCGATTGCCCGTTTCGGCGGCAAAGACGATCTGGTCTTAGACCTGGCAGGTATGTTCTTAGAAGAAGGTCCTAAGTTGATGGAGCAGATACGCACCCATGTTGCCGCGGGCAGCGCCTCCGACCTGCGGCGGATTGCCCATACGCTCAAAGGCTCGGCCGATGTGATTGGGGCGACTCCTACGGCCGCCGCCGCCGCGCGCTTAGAAGAGTTGGGGCAGGCAGAAGATATGGCGGAGATGGCGGCGGGCCTAGCGGTCTTGGAGCGCGAAATGGAGCAGCTATTGCCCGCCGTGCGCCAACGGGTGCTCTAGGGGATTTTTTGAGTGTAGCGATGGCTGCTATATGGCCAAGTCTTAGGAAAGTGCTATGAAAAGTCTCTATACGACACAGGACTTAGCGATGTTGAGTCATCTCAAGAATGCGTTGGAAGCCTGTGGCATCGATTGTGAAATTCGCGGTGAGCACCTGCTCAGCGGTGCCGGTCAGTTGCCGCCAATCGAATGCTGGCCCGAGCTGTGGGTGAGAGACGATGCGCAGGTAGAAGAGGCGGAAAACCTTTTGCGTAAATTGCTCTATATAACGGGGCCCACCAGCCGTTCTTGGGTTTGCACTTGCTGCAAAGAAGAAATTCTGGGACAGTTTACGGATTGCTGGAACTGCGGTGCAGCGCGACCCGAGCCCGAGGGTTGAACTAGGGCGCATTATATAAACGAGTCCCTGTTCCGCCGACTTATCCAATCGCACAATATCAATAATGCCGACCCCGTTGGGCCGGTGTTTTCGTATGAGGGGTTATGCAAACACATTTATTGGAAAGTGCTATCGAGATACAGCGGTGCCACACCGGCATCGTTATCCCCGTCTATTTTCCGGCCGGTGGCGACCGCGCCCAGGGCGCCGAGTTGTTGCGCGATACGACCTACGCCTATGCCAGCCAAGTTGATGATCCGAGCCGTATTTGTCTTAGCGTCGATGGTGCGCCTCATGGGCTCGAAGTCGCCGAGCGCATTGCCGCTGAATATGGTGCCAGCGTCGTGTGTTCCGCGACCAACAAAGGCAAGCTCAACGGCGTGCGCCTCGGCGTGGCGTCGCTGTGGGCGCGCGAAGAGATAGAGTTTTTTGTCGAAGTAGACTCCGACGGCGATCACTTCGCCAACGAGTTGTTGAACCTAGTGCGCGCGGCATTACACGTGCGCGAGCGCTCTGGTGGTGAAGTATTGGTACTGGGTCGTCGCACCTCCAAACATCGGCCCATGGGTTTTCTGCGCGGCGAATTGGAAGAGCTTGCCGACCGGGTTTTACTCGATGCACTCTATTATAACGCCGCCCGCAGCGGTGTGCCGCTGCGCTTGGAATACGCTACGGCGCTAGAGGAATATCCGGATTTCCACTCGGGCTTTAAGCTCTTTAGTCGCGGCGCCGCGCGGGCCGCCTTTATGGAGGACCCCGAGTTGTGTGGGGTGGGAGAAGATGCCTATTATCGCCACGGCTGTGAGGCGGCTATGACGGTAGAGGCGCTCTTGGCTGGTGCGCAGTTGGCGCTGGTCAATCGCAGCACTTTTAACGAGCAGCCGGTGACGACCTTTGGTCTGCTCAACCGCGAACGCTTGGTCGCCGACAAGATCATTTGGCCCTGCAAGCGCCTGGATATACCGGAGGCATTTGTCGAGCAGTGGTTGGGCAATCACCTGCCGCGCTTGCTGTTAAATACACTGGTGCCGCAGGGCAAGGACGAGCTAGTGCAGATTCGACGATTGGTGTTGGAGGCTTTTTCCGTGGATCCTGGAGAAGATGGGGCTTTAAACTGGGGGCCACTATTTGTCTAGGGAGGGTTCTCTGCGGTCTAGGGTGACTTTTTAGAACGCAGGGCAATGCCTGCGAGTATCAGCAGCGCTAGAAGATTGATTGTCGCGCTGATTTCTTTACTCGTATTCCAACCCGCTAATGCACCAGCGATCCACAGTGCCAAACTGAGGTAGAACACGGCTAGACTACCTAAGGCAAGGAAGCTATTGAGACGAAAATGGGCTAAGATCAGCGAGGTGGCAAAGCCGACGAAAAATGCGTGAACGGTGGCTTCGTAAATGGGGCCCGCCAGTATTTCACCTGTATAGAGGGCGATCAGGCCCGCCAGGGTTAGGAAGGTACTACCGCCCAGCACGCAGAGACGCGACCAACTGTCGCCGCGCTCGTTGACGGCCAGCCAAATGGCGGCGCTGGCCATGACTAGGCCGAGCAGGCGGTCGCCACCCCAGCGCTGCCAGGGAGCCAGACTACTGGGGTCGATGAACTCGACGCCGAGAGCATAGTTTTTCATCGCGGCACCAGCTAGGGCACAAAGGGCGAGTACTATGAGCAGGATGCGGCCTTTGGCCCCTGCGGTTGTATCGCCACGGTCTAAGTGCAGACCCAATAGAGAAAAGAGCACAAAACCAAACCACCAGCTCGTGACCACATGCGAAGGCATGCCGGGAAAGAGCTGGCCGTTGCCGACGAGCAAGAAGGCGGCACCAGCTATTCGGCAAGGGGCTGCCATGGGGGCTCGCCCGCGCGCGCCGAGTATACTAAACAAGAGCAAGAAGGCGGCGGCAACTAAGAGCAGCACGAGCGGTGGGCGGGCGAAGGGTGCAAAGCACATCCATAGGCCCCCCGCAGCGGCCAGCAGTGGGCTTAGGTAGACCCAAGTGCGTTGGCGACGGGCTAACTCCAGGCCAGCCAGAGCCGTCAGCAATACGCTGACTAAGAGAGCGCCGTGGCGGAAGGACAAGCTGGAGCCGGGTAAGAAGGATGTGTTCCAGCCGAGCCGAGTTAGACCTGCCCCCAGACCAGCTAGGAGCACGACGGTAAAGAGCAATAACGTCCCGGAAGATATGATAGATCGCATGCAGCAAAGATAAGCCTCCTGGCGCTGAGCGAAAAGGATCGCGCTAAAAGTTGCGCGACTCGCGCGACTATTACTTTGGTGCCCCTTGCAAAGGTTGCTGCACACGTCTTGTTTAAAAGGGCACCCATTACCCCTATAATGCCAATTATGCCCACTGATAAAATACATGGAACAACGGTCGCCCGGCTGCACTTTCACGTGCCGTTACAGCATACAGAAGCCTTTGCGCGCACGTACGAAAACGAGCTCCTAGAGCAGCTGGAGAAATGCGGTCTGCGCGCGGCGGAAGAGACTTTCAACAGCCCGCTTGCCGACGTCTTTGTGCGCTTGTTTTACGTCGCGAGCCCCAAGGAGCTAAAGGCTATTGCGATCTCGTTGGCAGCCGACGACGCTTGGCTGGAGTCGCTGCGTTCGCTTGGTGCGCTATGCAACAACGCAGGTCCCGACGGGCTCTTGCCCTATACCCTAGACCTCTATGGCACGCCGCTGGGGCCGGGGCGTGATATGGGCGCTGTGCGCGGCATGGGGACTTGGCGCACCTATGGCGCAGCCGAGGGATTAGTAAGCGGTTTTGTGCGCTCTATTGTCCAAGGGGAAGATGGACACCTGTGGTTTGCTACCTATGGGGGTGGTCTCGGGCATTTTGACGGACGCGAGATCTCGATGTATACCGCGCGCGACGGTTTGGCCCACAACGAGACATGGACTGTCTTTGTCGATACCGACGGCACGTTATGGGTGGCCACAGAACGGGGCCTAAGCCATTTCGACGGCAAAGATTTTAAGAACTATACGACGGCCGATGGTTTGGCTAACGATGAAATTAATGCGATCCTCCGCGACAAAAAGGGTTTTTTATGGGTCGGCACCGAAGGGGGGCTGAGTCGTTTCGACGGCGAGTACTTTGTCAATTATAAGACGAGTGATGGTCTAATAGACAATCGCGTGTCCGCGCTCTTAGAAGACGCCGAGGGTTTTTTGTGGATTGGCACCGAAGGGGGGCTGAGTCGCTTCAACGGCGCCATTTTTACCGATTTTACCACGCGCGAAGGGTTGCCCGACCACTGGGTGCGGGCGATATATCAGGACCGCGACGGCAGTCTGTGGTTTGGCACCAATAAAGGCGGTGTCAGTCGCTACGATGGGCATCGTTTTAAAACGTTTACCGAAGCCGACGGTTTGGCCAACGACGGGGTGCTGAGCATAGATCAGGACAAAAGCGGACACCTGTGGTTTGGCACTTTCCGCGGCGTTAGCTGCTATGACGGCGAGGGATTTACCACTTATACCGCGCGCGACGGTCTGGCCAACAACCGCGTCTGGTCGATACTCGAAGATCGCGAAGGGCACCTGTGGTTTGGCACCTTCAGCGGCGTTAGTCGCTACGATACGCGCACCTTTACTTCGTTTCGCGTCGAAGAGCAGATCGTCGATAACGGCGTTCTATCCTTAGTGCGC
>Ga0055584_100004133_pt1 | contig 14234 bp, 12 predicted proteins | sample OSDHelmetaG_FD_58716 | JGI IMG/M metagenome (GOLD analysis project Ga0055584, IMG submission 58716) | Pelagic marine sediment microbial communities from the LTER site Helgoland, North Sea, for post-phytoplankton bloom and carbon turnover... | ecosystem: Environmental > Aquatic > Marine >... | reverse complement strand
TGGCCAGATCGCGTCCTCGTTGATTTTTTTGGCTGATGACCGCGCGGTACTCGTAGTGGCTTCGGGGCGGCACCGGGTCGACACCGATCGCCTATCACTGCTCCTCGGCGGTGCACGACTGGGGAAAGCTAATGCCGATGATGTTCGTGCGGCCACCGGTTTCGCCATCGGTGGGGTTGCACCGATCGCTCACCCAGCACCACTGACCACGGTGGTTGACCAGGCTCTCGCCGACTACGCGGTGGTATGGGCAGCTGCCGGGCATCCCCACTGTGTTTTCCCGACCACGTTTGCCGAACTCCTGCAACTCACCGGCGGCACCGCCGCCGTTATTGGTGACTAATCTTCGGTGTTCTGCTTATCGACTCGGTCTTGGTGATCGGCATTGACGATCACCGCATTATCCTCAATATCATCGTCAATCACGATCGCATCCCCGCGTAAATACTTCAATACGCCGTAAACGCCGGCGGCGAGTGGAACCCCAATGAGGGCACCGATCAGGCCAAAGTAGGCGGCGCCAGCGGCCGTCACGAGAACGATGGCAAGTGGATGTAGATCAACCGTTCGCCCCATGATGAGTGGATGAAGCACATTGCCCTCGAGCTGGCCGATAATGAAAATGAGGGCAATCACCAGCGCACCAGCGAGCGGGCCGTTGGTCACCAGGGCGACGAAGGCAGCGAGGAACATGGCGATCGGTGCGCCAATGTAGGGAATGAACGCACCGAAGAACACAATGATCCCCAACGGAATAGCCAGCGGCACACCCATGATGAGCAGTACCACCGTGACGACGGCGGCGTTGGTAATGGCAACGAGAACGACGCCACGGGAGTACTGGGAGAACCCCTCCCACGCAATGCGTATCGAATCACCGATAACAACTCGATTTCGGCTTGGCATCCACTGCACAAACCAATGCATCAGGCGTTCGGGCTGTGCAAGAGCGAAGATAAGTACGAAAAAGCCACCCGCGACGGCGGTGCCAATGCCCAAAACGCTTCCAAGACCTGACAGAACGCCGAGTGCAATCGCCCCGCCTGAATCTTGAATGAAGCCCACGACCCAGTCATATGCCTGGGTCAGTTGAGTATCTGAGACTGCGAACGGACCCTCCTGCAGCCATTGCTCCAGGTCCAACACACCCTGCCGGAACGCATCGGCAATACCATCCCACTGGCTAGCCGTGGAGAGCCCGATAAAGGCAATAACGAGCCCAACACACACGGAGAAAAAAAGAATCGACAGGGTGGCCGCGAGTCCTCTCGGCATTACCCGGTCCATCAGGTTCGTCAGCGGCATGAGCCAGGCAGCTACCAAAAGCCCAAAGAAAATGGCCAGGGCCAGGGCCTGCACCGGTTCAAAAAGGAGCAGGATCCCAAACCCGACCACCCCAATCGCCGTCAGGCGCCAGGCATAGCCACCGACCCTGCGCATCTGCGGGGACACCTGATCCGGGGTGTCATAAGGCTCCGGCGGCGAAGGACGGTGCCGCATGACGATCCTGTCTTTGCGTGTCACGCGGCCTCCCTGTCTCATGAGTCACTTTGTCTCTAACGACTCAACATCACCTGGCACCAACCTGTGCCACCTCACGCCATCGCGGTCCCAGCCTAATCGTTAGGCTCACCAATAAGCGGTAACCGTGCCAAGTGATCGAGCCACCGATCCACCCGAGAGAGGCAATGGGATGAGCGAATCCTTCAGCGAGGCGCCCGCTCCCGCCAGTTCCCGAACCCTCGCGTTTGATGTGGACGGCCAAGGACCAGACCTCATCTGCATCCACGGGCTGGCATCAGCCCGTACGGCGTGGAATCCGATCGTCGAACTCTTGACGCCGCACTTTCGAGTGTGGCGCGTCGACCTGCCCGGCCACGGACATAGTCCGCCACTGACTGAACACCAGGATGCGAGCCCGACCGGATTGGCCAGTCAATTGCGAGAATTTGCCGCAGCGCATGGCATCGACCGCCCGCATCTAACGGGAAACTCCCTCGGTGGATTCATCGCACTGGAATGGGCGCGACAGGAATTGGTGGGTTCAGTCACCGCCCTGTGCCCGGCGGGTCTTTGGCGGCCGCTGCCTGGCCGAAGTCGGATCATCGAATTTAATCAGCGTTCGGCTCGATTTGCGCTGCCCTTGATCGGCCCCCTCACCCGTCCGGCTTGGCTACGCTCTGCCCTGATGTCCTCCGCCAGCGAGCGCGCCCGCCGAATCGATCGAAGCGTTGTGGTTGATGCCATTCGAGCGCAAGCACAAGCGCAGGGGTATGCCGCGGCATACCAGGCAACACTCCTCGCATCGTTTGACCCAACCGCTTCACATCCGATTTCGCCAAACACCCCGGTTACCATCGCGTTCGGCGACCGAGACCGCATTCTTCCCGCACCCAGAAACCAGCGTCGTGATCGGGCACCCGATCGCGCACGCTGGGAAGTTCTCTACGATTGCGGACACGTTCCCATGTGGGACGTGCCACGGGTGAGCGCGTCACTCATCCGGGAAACGGCCCAACGCGCATGAGTGTTCGCTACTACGACGGACCCCATGCGCAGGACCGTCCGTGGTTTAGGAGTTGGGCTGCGCTGCCATGGGCTTGTGTCGGCCTGACCATCTTCGGCCAGATCCTCTGGATTCTGTCGGGCTCTGTCCGAGACGGGCTCACCATCGGCACCGTCGTCACCTTCGCTCTCGCCAGCTTCATTCACGCCTGGCAAAACCGGGGCGCGTGGTGGGCGCTTTCCTATTTCGCGATCGCGGCCGGAGTTGGCTTGATCGCGGAATCAATCGGAACGGGCACCGGATTTCCGTTTGGGGCTTATGACTACACCGATACCCTGGGCCTGAAACTGTTCTCAGTGCCGGTAGTCATCCCACTGGCGTGGGCCATGATGGCCTACCCCGTACTACTGGCCGCTCGCACGTTGTCCCACAACCGGCTGGCAGTGATCGCGATGGGTGCCTGGCTGCTCGTTGCCTGGGATTTCTTCCTTGATCCACAGATGGTGAGCGAAGGGCATTGGGTGTGGGCATATCCAACCCCCTCGCTTCCCGGTATCGCAGACATTCCGATCACAAACTTTCTCGGCTGGTTTGCCACCGCTGTCGTCATCATGGGAGTGCTCTCGCTACTTCCTGAAACTACGGCCAACGATGCCGTGCCCACGGTGTTGTTGACCTGGGTATTCGCCTCCAATATTTTGGCAAACATCGTTTTTTTTGACCGCCCCGGTGTAGCGCTGTGGGGTGGCATTGGCATGGGCGTCATCGTCATTCCGTGGTTAATAAAAACGTGGCGACTGCGTTCGTGAGACCGCCACGATTTGTGCTATGCCTCGCCGGAGCAAGTACCCTTGCAGCATGCCTATCGGCGCTCATCGCAACATCTAACGGACGTCGAGTTCTGACTCCCCGATCTAGCATGGGCACCGTCACGGAAACTGTTTCGGTCCTCATCCCAGCCCGCGACGAGGAACATCGCATCACCCCAACCCTGGAAGATGCACTGGCGCAGCAAAATATTCCCAATGTTGAATTCATCGTTCTCAATGATGGCTCAACCGATGGAACTGGCGGTATTCTACGGTCCGCGGCCGTTCGCGACTCACGACTGAAAGTCATCAACGGCGACAATGCCACCCCGCCATCGGGCTGGTTGGGCAAGACATGGGCATGTCACCGGCTCAGCGAAGCTGCATCCGGGCGCACCCTGGTATTCATTGATGCAGACGTTTGTCTCGCCCCCGACGCCATCGCCGCCTGCGTCGAACTCATGCGTTCCTGCGACCTGCAACTATTTTCGCCGTATCCGCGCATGCTGGCCAAGACGTGGCTGGAAAGGCTCGTACAACCACTGGTGGTCTGGTCGTGGATGAGCATGCTGCCGGTCCGTTCGGTGGAGAATAAGCCATACCCCTCCTTAGCCGCTGCCAATGGCCAGTTCATCGTCGTGGACGCACTTGCCTATCGCACCGCCGGCGGACATCGAAGTGTTTCTGGTGAGGTCATCGAAGACGTGGCACTACTTCGCTCGTTTAAGCGTCACGGCTTTCGAGGTGCCCCCGGAAATGGCGCCCACGTGGCAACGTGTCGCATGTACACCAACGCCAACGAAGTGTGGTCGGGCTACACCAAGAGCCTCTGGTCCGTTTTCGGTGGCAGGCTATCGGCTGCGGTGGTGGGCTTGACCCTGCTAAACACATATTTCGCACCGATCATCTTCATGACCGCAGGCCCGACCCGCACGATCCGACTGCTCGGAACAATTTCTTACGCATCGGGTGTCTACGGGCGGGCCGTGATCGCGCGTCACACCCGCGAACGAGCCTGGCCCGATGCGCTGGCCCATCCGATGTCGATTGTGCTGCTGACCACGATGATGGCCGCATCTGTCCGAGGGCATCGACGGGGCACCCTACGCTGGCGCGGGCGTCCGGTAGCGCACTCCTAGGCTGTCTCCCATGGCGAAGGTTGTGGTGATTGGGGCTGGCATGGGCGGCCTCAGTGCCGCCGCGCGATTGCGAGCTAAAGGTCACGAAGTCCTCATTTGTGAACAGTCGGGAACTCTCGGCGGCAAATTGGCTCGTTATGCCCAGGACGGTTTTGTCTTTGACACCGGACCCAGCCTTTTGACGCTGCCAGCTGTGTACCGGGACCTGTTTTTAAAGACCGGTGGTGCGCTGGAAGATTCCATTGATATTCAGGGACTGGATACCGCATTCGCCTACACCTGGTCAGACGGCGCCCACGCACGATTACCCGGCGTTGGTCCGGCTCGCATCGCCGCTTCTTTAGGTGACGCACTCGGTGGCAGCGCAGAGGATGACTGGCGCCGCTTTATTGAACGGGCCGGCCGCATGTGGGCCGTGACACGCCGGCCATTCCTGGAAGCGCCACTTAAGGGTTGGCGCACACTGGCTCCCTTAGCCAGGGATGCAGATGCGCTGCGCACCGTGGCCCCGTGGAAAACATTGCGCGGCGTTGCACGTCAATACCTGCACGATCCACGGCTCATCACCCTGGCTGACCGTTATGCCACGTACGCCGGATCAGATCCACGCCGCGCACCGGCAGTGCTGGCCACCATTCCCTACGTCGAACAAACCTTTGGGGCTTGGCATATTTCGGGTGGGCTAGCCACTCTGGCCGATGCCCTGGTCAAGCGCTGCACTGACATTGGCGTTGAGTTTCACACCGATTGCGATGTGCGAACCATCCTGAGTAATGACAACGGTGCTCATGGTGTTCGCCTAACGGACGGAACCAAAATATCTGCTGACATCGTCGTGGCGAATGCCGACGCTTCAACCGTCTACGGGTCCATGGTGACCGACCAGCGCGCTGGACCCGCTCGCCGAAAACTCAAACGCACAACTCCCTCCCTGGCCGGCTTCGTGCTGATGTTGGCGGTGCGTGGACGCACACCTGGTGTGGCACACCACAACGTGTGGTTTCCCGCCAACTACGATGCTGAATTTGACGCGATCTTCTCCCGGCGTGCACACGCGGTTGACGACCCCACGATTTACGCGTGCGTACCCGACGATCCGAAGATGCGCCCCGACGACGATCACGAATCCTGGTTCATCCTGGTGAATGCACCACGCCACAGTGAATCGCCCGGAACGGGTGAAATCGACTGGTGTGAGGAGGGAAAAGCGGAGCGCTATGCCGACCACATCGTGGCGCGACTGGCCGAACGTGGTGTCGACCTGCGCTCACGCATCCTTTGGCGCCAAATACGCACCCCGGCCGATCTTCAAGCATCGGCGCGCGCGCCGGGCGGTTCCATATACGGCACGAGCAGCAATGGCGCCAGATCTGCTTTTCTGCGCCCGGCCAATGTGTCGCCCGTTCCCGGGCTGTTTCTCGTGGGGGGCAGTTCCCATCCCGGTGGTGGGCTGCCCTTAGTGGCCATGTCTGGTGACATCGTTGCTGCAACCATTGGCCGTGCTACCTAGCACTACATGGGACTACCTAGGACGTATTTCCGCCGCGCTGCCAACCGGCCAACCGGCCAAAACTGGCCACGTCGCGTAGCCGATTAATCGTTGCCATCCGCATTTGTTGAGGTGCAACAACAACGAGTCGATCATCGCGACGCAGTCGGATATGTCTGTCTAAGGGCAACGATTCACCTCCGCGCAGCACCATGGAAACTACAACACCCGGCGGCAGGCCAAGTTCCAAGGTGTTGACCCCGGCAAGACGGCTGTGGGCCACCACGTCAACGGCGATCACGACCGCGTCCATCTGGTCGAGTGGTGCAACGTCTACGTCTAACTCGGCCGGCTCCTCAGGTGCATCGACTTTGAGTCTGCGCGCGACCCAAGGCAGGGCTGGTGCCTGAACCAATGTCAATACGATGACCACGATGAAGGTGGCGTCGAAAACGAGTTCAGCTCCTGGCACACCCAGTCCGAGTGGAATTGCGGCGAAAACAATGGGCACTGCTCCACGTAGGCCACCGACCGAGACGAACGTCATGTCGCGCAGGGAATACTTCAGCGGAGCAAGGGTCAACAGGATGGCCAGTGGCCGAGCAAATAGTACGACGATGACTGCAGTGACCAGAGCGATACCCAGTGATCCAGGCAGCCGGTCTGGTTGTGCCAGTAGGCCGAGCATCACGAATAGTCCTATTTCGGCTATCCAGGACAATCCATCGGAGAAACCAATAACGCTGCGGCGGTGGGGAAGGTTTCGCGCTGATCCAACGATGATGGCCGCCACATATACGGCCATGAATCCCGATACCGACAGCACGTCAGCGAGTCCATAGGCAGCAACGAGTAGGGCGATAGCGGCGATGGGATAGAGGCCAATCGCTGGCAGCGCCATGCGTGGTAGCAGCCATCGAGTGGCATAGCCCAACGCGATCCCAATCACCGCGCCACCGAGCAGTTCTGCCACCACCAGGAGTGGAATGAGCCAGGGCTGTGCGCTGAGAGAACCGCCTGCGACCACGGTGACCAGCACCACTACCGGAGCATCGTTGAAGCCCGATTCACCCTCGAGGAGTTGGCGCAGGCGTGGGATGACATTGGTGCGGCGCAAGACGGCGAAAACGGCAGCCGCATCCGTTGCTGCCACGACTGCAGCCAGCATGACCGCGGTTCTGGGCTCTAGGTCGAACCAGAAGATCAGCGGCACCGACACGACAAGGACGCTGACACCCACGCCGATGGTGGCCAGTGCCACGCTAGCCACAAGTACCGGTCTCAGATTGGTGATGCGCGTGGTGAGACCACCGTGGGCAAGGATCAGGGCGAGAGCTGCATAGCCGAGCGCAGCCGCAGTTTCGGGGTTGATCGGCTCACTTCCCGGCAGCACCGCACCCAACCCGAGTCCGATTCCCAAGTAGAGCAACAGACCAGGCACACCCAGCCGACCGGCGAAACGAACCCCGATAATGGCGAGCAAGACGACGACACCGCCGGCAAGGAGGGCAGGTCCGAGTTGATCCAGGGTGATCACGGCTAGTCCTTGGCGTGACTATCCGCTGCGCTGAAGGCGCAGGTTGAGGCGGTCATATATTTCTCTCGTTGCCGACGAGGCGTTCAACGTGTAGAAGTGCAAACCGGGAGCACCTGCGTCTAAGAGTTGCTGGCTCAGCGCAGCAGCTACGTCGACACCGAGCGCGGCAACCCCGACGGGGTCGTCGCGGTAGCGATCGAATTGTGCGGCAAGATCTGCTGGGAAGGCACCACCCGATAATTGCCCGAATCGAGTGATCTGGGCGATACTGTTGACCGGCATGATTCCCGGAATAATCGGAATCTCGCAGCCCATCGCCCGAACCCGATCAACCAAATCTACATAGTCATTCAGGTCAAAAAAGAACTGCGTGATGGCAAAACTGGCACCGGCATTGGCTTTCATCACCAACACGCGGGCGTCGTGGTCTAGGTCTGGGGACTCAGGATGTCCCTCGGGAAAAGCACCCACCCCGATTGCGAAGTCGCCGAGCGCGCGCACGAAAGACACAAGCTCGATTGCACTGTTAAGACCATCGGGCATGCGGACCCACGGCGTTCCTACGCCCTCGGATGGATCTCCGCGCAGCGCCAAAATGTTGCGCACCCCAGCATCCGCATATTGCGCCACCACTGCGCGTAGTTGTTCAACGTCTGCTCCGACACACGTCAGATGCGCCACGGGATTGAGCGTGGTCTCGGCGGCCATCCGGCGGGTGAGGCGTACGGTGCGGTCCTGCGTGGTGCCGCCAGCCCCGTAGGTAACTGAGGCGAAAGTGGGCTGGAGGGATTCCAACTCTCGCAGGGCGTGCCACAATTTCGCCTCGCCCGCATCGGTCTTGGGCGGAAAGAACTCAAACGAATAACTGTGCTCCCCCGCTCTCAATGCAGCGGCAACCTCAAGGTGTGTGGCCATGGATTGAGATTACGGCCCGCATTGGCGACACCACCGGCTGGCATCTTGCTCAGACCCCCGTAGGCTGCTGGGGTGAGTGTTCCGGTCGCGCCGTCCCCGTTGGATGCGGCTGACATGCGTTCCCGCGTACAAGCGATCGTTGATGACTTTATTGCCGAGCAGCGCCTGGTCATGGCCGACGTGAGCGACGATCTGCACCCCCTTGTTGATGCCGTGTCAGATTTACTCGCCGGCGGGAAGCGACTCCGTCCAGCTTTTTGCTGGTGGGGCTGGCGGGGTGCCGGCGGCGGCGACATCGAAGCAGCTATGACCGCCGCAGCCGCACTGGAGTTTCTCCAGGCCTGCGCATTGATTCACGACGATGTCATGGACAGCTCGGACATGCGACGTGGCATGCCTGCTGCACATCGGCGTTTCGCTAGTCTGCATCGAGAATCCGCCTGGCAGGGATCGGCAGAAACCTTCGGTGTGGGCGCCGCCATTTTATTGGGTGACCTGTGCCTGTCCTGGGCAGACCACCTCATGATGCGCGCCTCACTCCCCACGGTGGACCTCGCTCGCGGTAAATCGGTGTATGACGAAATGCGAACGGAACTGATGGCCGGTCAGTACCTTGACCTATTGGAGCAGGCCCACGGTGGTGGTGATGCCGAACGCGCCATGCGCGTGGTGCGCTATAAATCGGCGAAGTACACCATTGAGCGGCCACTTCACCTCGGTGGCGCACTAGCAAATGCCGATGAATCAATCGTGTTGGCCTACACCGGATACGGGCTTCCACTCGGCGAAGCTTTTCAATTGCGTGACGATGTGCTCGGAGTTTTTGGCGATCCCACCGAAACCGGCAAACCCGCCGGTGATGACCTACGCGAAGGAAAGCGCACGGTCCTGATCGCCACCGCCATGGATAAAGCAGCACCCGAGCAGCAATCCCATATTCGACGCTACCTGGGTGATCCACACCTGGATCAGTCCGGCGTTGACACCCTGCGTGAAATCATTTGTGACACGGGCGCGCTAGTCCACGCGGAGCACATGATTACCAAGCTCACCGACCAAGCACTGGATTCACTGTCACATGTTTCGCTGCAGAACGACGCTACTGATGTCCTTACCCAACTCGCATACGCGGCAACCCGGAGGTCTGTGTGAACGCCATCACTCGCTGGCTCCCCCATCGGTCACCACGCACGGTCACCGGGCCAACAGATCACGTGGTCGTGGTTGGTGCCGGCCTCGCTGGCCTGTCCGCCGCCATGCGACTAGTCGGCGCCGGGCGACGCGTCACCGTTTTAGAACGAGAGGCCGTGCCGGGTGGGCGCGCTGGGCGCCTCGACGTGCCCACCGCTGATGGCACCTACCGCTTCGACACCGGGCCCACGGTCTTGACCATGCCCGATCTCATCGCTGATGCGTTCGACAGTATCGGGGAGGACATGGACGATTGGCTTACCCTCAAACCCGTCTCACCCCTATACCGATCGTTCTACCCGGACGGTTCAGTCTTGGATGTGCATTCCGATCCCGCCCAGATGGCCGAGGAAATTCGCAGCGTGATCGGCCCGGAGGAGGCCGCCGGCTACCTGAAATACGTCGATTTCGTCTCTGATCTCTATAAATACGAGATGACCGACTTCATCGACCGCAATATTGATTCACCGCTGGATCTCCTCACCCCCAATCTTGCTCGCCTGGCCGCCATCGGTGGCTTCCGCAAACTGGCACCGAAGGTCCGCGAATACCTCAAAGACCCGCGAACCGAGCGAGTTTTTAGCTTTCAAGCGATGTACGCCGGTCTTTCTCCCTATGACGCACTCGCCATCTATGCGGTGATCGCCTACATGGACTCCGTGGCCGGGGTGTATTTCCCCGAGGGTGGCATGCACGCTGTGCCCACCGCCATGGCCAACGCCGCTGCTAAAAAGGGTGTTGAGTTTCACTACTCAACCACCGTGACCGGCATCGAAACCCGGGGAGATCGTGCGGTTGCTGTACACACCAGTGACGGTCAGCGCATTGAGGCTGACACGGTCGTGTTGAACCCTGACCTTCCCGTGGCCTACCGAGATCTGCTCGGCCGCAGCCCGTGGCCGGTTCGCCGCTTGAAATACTCCCCCTCCTGCTTCTTGCTGCTGGCCGGATCCAATGCGAACTACTCCAAGATCGCCCACCACAACATTCACTTCGGTCGGTCTTGGAAGGGCGTTTTCGATGAACTCATCGACCAGCAGCGGCTCATGACTGATCCCAGCCTGCTGGTTACCAACCCCACGGCATCGGATCCATCCCTAGCTCCTGACGGTAAACAGATCTACTACGTGCTGTTTCCCACGCCGAACATGGACGCGCCCATCGACTGGCGTACAGAGGGGCCTCGATACCGCGACGAAGTGGTTGCAACCATGGAGAAGCGCGGCTACGTGGGTTTTGGCGACTCCATCCAGGTTGAAGACGTCACCACTCCACTGGACTGGGAAGCCAGGGGCATGGAGCGCGGCGCCCCCTTCGCCTCCGCTCATTCATTCACCCAAACCGGGCCCTTCCGGCCGGGCAATCTGTGGGGGGAGAACGTCGTATTCACCGGCTCAGGTACCCAGCCTGGCGTGGGCGTGCCCATGGTGTTGGTGTCTGGTCGACTCGCGGCTGAACGGGTGCTGGGAGTAGACCCGATGTACCACTCCCGAGCGCTGCGCTAACCGCCTTCCTGATCGGCGGGGCGTACTGTAACTGTTCGTGCACCCAGCGACCCCGCCAGAGAGCAGCCTGGGCCGCGTTCTGTTTCGTTTCGGCTTACCCGGGACGGTGGCGACCCTCCTCATCACCATCGGCGCCTTCGGCGTGGGCTGGCTACCTTTGCGCACCGGCGTCATCGAATTCCCCCTCGTGGAGGCATTGCGCACCACGACATCGGGCCTGCTCGTGGCCCATTCCATGGTCTTCATCGGCATCGCGCTTCTCCTGCAGGTGTGGCTGGTGCTCGGTCACCACCTCAGCGCCGGCCTCCAGATCCGCCCCTGGAGCCTGGGTGCGGTGGTCGCCCTGTGGTGTGTTCCCCTGCTCGCCTCACCGCCGATGTTTAGTCGCGACGTGTACTCCTACTACTTGCAGGGCCGGCTCATGGACGCCGGCTTTGACCCCTACTCCACCGGAGTTGCGCAGATACCCGGGTGGTTCCAAGACGGCGTAGATCCCATGTGGGCAGAATCTCCCGCGCCATACGGGCCGTTGTTTCTGCTGATTTCCCGTGGCGTATCAAATTTCTCCTATGAACAGCCCGCCCTGGCGGCACTGGTCTTTCGTCTCGTTGCGCTGATCGGTGTTGCGTTAATGGTGGCAGTGATTCCACGGATCGCCCAAGCTCACGGGATCGACCCGGCCCGGGCCGTCTGGCTAGGTGCGATGAATCCCCTGGTCGTGATGCACTTCGTGGCCGGTGCACACAATGACGCCCTCATGGTGGGCCTGATTATGGTGGGGTTCGCTCTGGCACTGCAGAAATTGCCGGTGTGGGCTGCCATCGCCATCGCGTTGGCCGCGTCGGTGAAACCGATCGCGTTGCTCGCACTTCCCTTCATCGGGTTGATTTGGGCCGGGCAACGCGCAGGTTGGGGACGTCGGATCTGGACGTGGGTAGCAACGGCCGGCATTGCCGTGGCCGCCTTTGCCGTCACCGCAATCGTTGCCGGGGTTGGCTGGGGCTGGATTTCCGCTCTCGGCACTCCTGGTGAGGTGCGCACCTGGCTATCACCCCCTACGGCCATAGGCATGATTACCGGTGGTATCGGGCAATTTCTTGGCTGGACCGATACCAATGATGCATTCGTTGCCGCGCTGCGCGCACTGGGAACGGTGGCGGCCCTGGCCATCGTGGCGTGGCTGGCCCTAAAACCGGAAGGGCGAAGTCCCGTGCGCGGTGCGGCGTGGGCTTTCACCGTGGTGGTTCTCCTCGGTCCGGTCCTACAACCGTGGTACCTGCTGTGGTTCCTCCCCCTCTTCGCGGTAACAGGACTCACCGTGGCCGGGCTACGCTGGGTAACCCTGGTCATCGCCGGGTTCGCGGTGCACGGTATGGCCGAATCGCTGGCCACCGCTGACAATCTCTTCGAGATCACCGACGGACTTGGCATCGTTGCCGCCTTCGCGATCGTCAGTATCGTGCTGATCGCTAGCGGTCGCGAACGGCGGTTGCTGCTCGGGACAAACTCCGCACCCCCACTTCTCCCGCTGGACGCCTCTTCCAAGGCACGCGCCCAGGAACTCTTTCCTTGGCCACCGACCTGGCAGGATAGACACTCATGAGCGCTCGAGAGTTGACAGCCGCGGGCATCCATTCCACTGATCTGCGTGACTCTTATGAGCGTTGCCGCCAACTCAACGCGGCACACGGGAAGACGTACTACCTAGCGACCAAACTGCTGCCACCGGCAAAGCGGCCGTACGTGCACGCGCTTTACGGTTTCGCCCGCTACGCAGATGAGATCGTCGATGACCTCTCTTCGACTCTGAGCGACCACGACAAAGCACAGTTGCTGAGTTCATGGGGTGATGCTTTCCTCGCCGATGTTCGCCGTGGCCGCTCCGATGACCCGGTCTGTCAGGCCGTAGTCGACACGGTGCTCACCTGGGAGATCCCGGTGGAGTATTTCGAGGCATTTTTGCAGTCCATGCGCATGGACCTCACCGTCACCGAGTATGCCAATTTCGACGACCTTTACACCTACGTGTACGGCTCCGCCGCTGTCATCGGTTTGCAGATGGTCCCCATCTTGCAACCCATTGCGCCACAGGCTTTTGACCACGCCCTGGATCTAGGCGTCGCTTTCCAGCTGGCCAATTTTATTCGCGACGTAAACGAAGATCTCGATCGTGGGCGCGTCTACCTCCCTATGGAAGAACTCGCCGTCCACGGGGTGGATCGGCCAATGCTGGATCAACGAGTGGCTACCCCAGAAATTAAGGCTGCCCTCGCCGAGCAGATACAGCGGGTGCGCCGACTTGAACAAGCCTCCCGGCCGGGCATCGCCATGCTTCATCCGGACTCGCAACCGTGCATCGAGGCCGCACGCGTGCTGTACTGCGGAATCGTGGACGAGGTCGAAAACATTGACTACGAAGTCTTCACCCAGCGAGCGACCGTGCCGATGAGCCGGCGCATTCAGGTGGCAGGACCTGCCTGGCTGCGGGCCTTGCGGTCACGCCAGCGTGGCGGCCCCGCCATCGGATCTCGTTGAATTCCGCGGCGCCCCAGCACCACCCACATCATGATGCTGAGCAAGATCAGAGAGAATCCGAACAGCAGGTCCTCCACGGGGGCGAACATGAGCCGACCATCACCGATGAACGCTGGGGGGCCATCCATCGGGGTTGATGAACCCACGATCGCGTCACCGCTGTAGGTGACGATGGACAACCCGGTGAGCACGCCGTTGGTGAGGAGTTGAAAGAACACGATGATGGCGTAGGGCACCCAAAAGCCTTTGCGGGTGACCAGCCGGGTGCGGGCCACGTAGAGATCGATAAGCACCATGACCGCCACCCCAACCACCGCCAACTGGGTGTAGGTCACGACGGGGACCGGTCATGGTGGGGTATCGGGGCTTCATCCCCGAGCGACCATCCCTTCACCGATCGCACGGCTTCCACGCTCAGAATCGCAGCGATCGGGACAACAATGAAAAACAACAACTCCTCGAGCGGCAATGTGCCCAGCAGTACCCCGGTGGTCTGATCAGGATCAAAATCCCAGTGCCCGGCAGCAATGGCATACAGATCCCAGACAACAAATACCGCGACCGGAAGCAACAGCGTCAACCCAAGACGCCGCCATCGAGCGTAGACA
>Ga0055584_100004132_pt1 | contig 14236 bp, 13 predicted proteins | sample OSDHelmetaG_FD_58716 | JGI IMG/M metagenome (GOLD analysis project Ga0055584, IMG submission 58716) | Pelagic marine sediment microbial communities from the LTER site Helgoland, North Sea, for post-phytoplankton bloom and carbon turnover... | ecosystem: Environmental > Aquatic > Marine >... | reverse complement strand
GAAATTAATATCGACGCGCAGATCGCGGCTGTGACCGAGGCGTTGGAGAACGCCCCGGACTAAAATTGCGGGTGGCTATTTGGTTGCTTTTTCCAGATATGCAATGAGATTGTCGAGTTTTTCTGAATTCTTGAGGCCAGGAAAAGGCATCCGGTTGCCAGGAACGAATTTCTTGGGCGCTGCGAGATACTTTTTTAGTGTTTCCGCAGTCCACACCAACGGCTTATCGCCACTACCCGCTTTTTTCATGGCTGGTGAATACCGCCAGACCTTATTTGAACCCTTTGCTTTCCAGCTTCCAGCGGTCCGGCCAAATACGCCATTGAGGCTGGGACCAATCTTGCTGACGCCGGCGGCTAAAGAGTGACAAGCACGGCAACTATTGAAGACACGTTTGCCTTTTGCCGCATCACCGGCTGCCGCAACAGATCCGGCAGCGAATACAACACTAAGGGCGGTAAAGGCGGTGGCGATGTATTTCATAATAGGCTCTTGCGCTTTTTCTTGTTTGAATATCAGATACTTAAATGAACTTCTGGACATATAATCGATCTATAAATTCCGTCAATGCCATATTGTTCAATATTTCGGGAATGGTATGCCATCTCCGCCTTAATCAGACGTTAACCGATAGTCGCCAAACTCTTTTACTACTAACGGCCCCGTTCAGCTTAAAAGCTCTACGGTCCGGAAATCATTATTGATTCTGAAAGTGGCGAAAATGAGACAAACGCTAACGCAAACCGATGTACGTCTACTGCTGGAAGAACCGTCAGCAGCCAATCGTGAAGACGCCGCGCTAAAAGTTGCCAGCGCCTATAGTGCTGAAGAGTTGAGCAATGATGAGCGGAATATCGCCGAAGATATCATCCGGGTCATGACCCAGGTTGCCGAGGTCCGGGTCCGTGCCGCGCTCTCTGAGAATCTCAAAGAATATACAGGCTTGTCCCACGATATCGCCAAAAAGCTGGCATGTGACGTAGATGCCGTCGCGTTACCCGTCATTCAGTTTTCTGAGGTTTTAACAGACGATGATCTTCTTGAGATTATCCGCAACGAAGGCACGGAGAAGCAAACGGCTGTAGCGGGTCGTGCTCAGGTCTCTGAGAAAGTTTCTGAAGCCCTCGTCGATACTGGTAAAGAAGAGGTTGTCGCGACACTGGTCAGCAATGATGGTGCTCAGATATCAGATAAAACCTTCAGCAAGGTTATTGATCATTTTGGTGAGAATGAACGTGTGAATGCCGGCATGGTCGGCCGTACCAAGCTACCCGTTGCTATCGCTGAACGACTGGTCAACCTGGTGTCGGAAAAGCTGCGCGATGAACTCGTGGCCCAACACGAGTTGCCTGCGGATATCGCTTCAGACCTGATCCTGCAAAGTCGTGAACGTGCTACGCTAGGTCTGCTGGCGCCGGATGACGGGATTATGGACGTGCATGCGCTTATCACGCAGCTCAACAAGAATGGTCGTTTGACGCCGTCCATTATTCTACGCGCAATCTGTATGGGTGATATTGAGTTTTTCGAAATCAGCGTTTCTGTTCTTTCACGCCTCCCGCTCGGGGCGGCGCGCGCGCTCATCCATGACGAGGGAGCTCTTGGATTGCCAGCGATTATAGATCTAGCCGGATTGCCCGAAGCCATGAAGCCGATGTTCAAGGCGGCAATAGATGTCGCTAATGAAACTCAATATGATGGCGGTGAAGATGATCGTGAACGGTTCCGGCGGCGTATGCTGGAGCGGGTACTAACTTATATGGAAGATCCCAGCGAAGGGCTTGGCGATGACAACGCCGAGTATTTACTCGAACGATTGTGCGGTCTTGATGTTTCTGGAACCTCACAAATCTGGCGAGCGGAAGCTTAAAGGCCTCCATCTTCCCCACCTTTTAGATATCGATCACGGGCAGTTGTTGGACTGACCCGACCCGTCCTATTCTGTCCTCAATAAATTAGGGAGCGAAGAGTATGGCTGGTCGACTTCAGGATAAAACGGCAATCGTCTTTGGGGCGGGGTCGCGCGGCGCGGGCTGGGGAAATGGCAAGGCCGCTGCCGTTTTGTTTGCCCGTGAAGGGGCCCGGATATTTGCCGTCGACATTAATCCTGACGCGTTAGAGGAAACGCGCCTCATTATTGAAGGGGAGGGCGGCGACGTCGCCTGTGGTGTCGCTGATGTAACGGATAGTGCGTCCGTTGCAGCCATCGTGCAGGCCTGCGTAGATCACTTCGGCGGGATTGATATCCTACACAATAATGTTGGGGCACCAGCGCCGGGTGATCCTGTCGAGATGGATGTAGAGGTTTGGCACAAGAATATGGCCGTCAATATCGATTCCGCCTTTATGACCTGTAAGCACGTATTGCCGGTTCTTGCGGAGGGTGGCGGTGGCGCCGTAGTAAATATTGCCTCAATCGCCGGAATAAAGAATCTCGAACGCAGTCTTGTCGGGTATCAGGCCGGTAAAGCGGCGATGATTCAGCTATCGCGATCTGTTGCTTCGCAATGGGCAGCGCGTGGTGTTCGATCCAACTGTATTCTGCCAGGATTGATGGCGACGCCGCTTGTGCTGGATCGAATCAACACGAGCTATGATACGCCGGAAACCCGCCAGGCGGCACTGGATGATCGTCATCGGATGATCCCGATGGGCTATATGGGTGACGCCTGGGATACCGCCTGGGCGGCAGTTTATCTGGCGTCCGACGAAGCCAAATATGTGACAGCGACAGAACTCATCGTTGATGGCGGCATTACCGCCGGGCGGCCTCTCGACTGGCGGGCAGGCACCGCTGACGATGTGGTTCGAGTCCCTGATGCGGATGCCCGGTCCGTCCCACAAACAGCACCACGCCTTGAAGGCAAAACCGCTTTAGTGGTCGGTGCAGGCTCACTGGGCCCCGGTATGGGCAATGGCAAAGCATCAGCCCTGTTGATGGCCCGTGAGGGGGCAAAGGTGTTTGCCGTTGATCGCAATCTCGAAGCGGTCCGGGAAACTCAGGCGCTGATTGCTGCGGAGGGCGGTGAATGTGATGTTTGGCAGGCAGATGCGACTTCCGCTGGCGACGTCGAGAAAATGATTGCGGAATGTATGGAGCGTTTCGGACGTATCGATATTCTGCACAATAACGTTGGAGGCTCCGCAGGGCATGGTGGGCCTTTGGATATGGATATCGATACCTGGTGCGACAATATTCTGTTCAATGTGAAGCCGGCCTTTCTGGCGAGCCGGAATGTGTTGCCGATCATGGAACGGCAGGGCGGTGGTTCCATAATTCATACGGGATCTATCTCCGGTATCAGTGTTCCTGAAAACCCGATGAACTCCTATCAAACCGGCAAAGGCGCGCTCATCCGGTTTTCGCGGGGGATGGCGCTTGAGTTCGCCCGAAAGGGTATACGGTCGAACTGCGTCATCCCTGGCAAAATCCGAACGCCGATGACCGAAGTCCGTCAGGGCGAACGGTCGGGCAGCGCTGAGGCGGTTAAAGAAATTTTTGACCGCCGGGCCCGATCCGTGCCGCTGGGCCACATGGGCGAAGCGATGGATGTCGCCGGGGCGGTTGCCTATCTCGCGAGTGATCAGGCACGCTATGTCACGGCCAGTGAAATTGTCGTCGATGGTGGTCTAACGTCTAACTGTTGTTAATCGACGACAGGCTTTCCTAGAACGGTAACCAGCTATGTTCCTGGCTGTAATGCAAGTAGCCAACATTGGCGCCGGCGCGAAGGCCAACACCGGTACGAATTGGCGCGAGAATGATGTCGCCAGCCTGTTGATAGTTGAGACTTAGTCCTGCGATCACGTACAGGCTGCCATCGACCCCTGGAAAACGGCGGTATAAATCACCGGGGTTTTTGAGGTGATAGACCAGGGTAAAGACCTTCGAGGCATTCCCCCCAAAGTCAAATCCAACAGAAGGACCTTGCCAATAAACCTTGCGTTTGCCTGACTTCTTTTGATTTAACTCGCCTTTGCCATAGCGGAGTCCGACAATAAAAGCGCCACCAGCTTCTTCGCCGAGAATTATGCCGTTAGGTTTTCCGAGATCGGAAAACACCTTTTCGATACCCTGTGCCAGGCCTGCGGTCGTATGACCAAAGAACCCTTTGGCTTTTTCCAGTATTTCATCTTGGTTGTAGGTGTCGTCGCTTTTGGTTTGTGCGCTAACAGGTGATCCAAAGGCAAAAGACGCGAAGATCAAGGTAAAGATTGCGAAAGTACTGATGAACCGCGCATACATGAACATTTCTCCATTAGCGTATTAGGCAAATTTGCCGCAGTCTAACGCCAGTTTTATCGACTCGTCCCATCGATTTTTATTGGGGTTTTCGCTTGCTTGAACCCGCGTCCCTTTTTTATCGCGCCATCGCCAAACCTTGCCCGAACATTGTCCATCGTTTGCTCTATCGCCTTGACACGCCCGCCGTCGGGATTTCCGAGATCGAGCGGGTCTGCAAACATCGCCGATGAGAAATCGCTGATTCCTATTCCGATAAGGCGATAAGCGTCCCCTTGTGCCTCTTTGCGAACAAGCTCCGCCCCGGTCTGCCAGATAACTTCGGCAAGTTGTGTCGGGTCCGGCAGGGTCCGGCGTCGTGTTCGGATCTGAAATCTGTCGGTTTTTAGTTTCACAGTAATCACACGACCCGAAAGCTCAGCCATCTTGGCGCGGGCAGCAACTTTTTCTGCCAGTGGCCAAAGGTGTTTGATCAGAGCGTCCGGTGACCGAACGTCGTCAGAAAAGGTGGATTCCGACGAAATGCTTTTGCGGTTTCCGTCCGGGTTGACGCGGCGATGATCGTTGCCGGTGGAAAATCGATGTAATCGCGTACCGATAGAGCCATAGCGTTTGACGAGAAATTCCTCGGAGCATGTACGGAGGCTGCCAATTTCATTGAAGCCATCGGCATGGAGTTTACGTTGCAAAGCCTTGCCAACGCCCCAAAGTTTGGACACAGGCTGATGATCCAGAAAGGTGAGTGTTTCTTCGGTTCCGACAATCGAAAATCCCCGCGGCTTATCGAGATCGGAGGCTATCTTGGCAAGAAACTTGTTGTGGCTCAGCCCTACGGTAACTGTCACGCCAATTTCCTTTTCTATTCGTTGAGCGAGGCGCGCCAGTGTTTCGGCAGGCGATGCCCGATGTAATTTCTCAGTCCCGGAGAGATCAAGGAACGCTTCATCGATAGAGATTGGTTCGACCAAAGGTGTGGTGCTCAGCATCAGGGCGCGGACCTCTCTGCCGGCAATAGAGTATTTTTTCATGTCCGGGCGCACGATAACGGCCTGAGGGCAAAGCTTGCGGGCCTTGAACATTGGCATTGCAGATCGACAGCCGAATTTGCGGGCATCATAGTTTGCCGCCATCACAACACCGCGTCCGCCCTTGCCGCCGACGAGAACGGGCTTGTCCTTTAGGCTCGGATCATCCCGCATTTCGACCGAGGCATAGAAGGCATCACAATCGATATGGGCGATGGAGAGCGTGTCCAGCTCGTCGTGAACAATGACCCGTGTGGAACCGCAATCCGGACAAACGCTATCAACGCCATCTTCGGACGGACCCGTTTCAAAACAGTCACGACATAACCACGGCATATTCTAACGATGGTGTTTAATACCGTTTAGGTCAATTGGCGGTTACTGAAAATACAGCCGGTCGGGATTGTCGACGAGAATTTTGTGCAGCTGGTCCCTATCGCCTGCCATTTCTGCGATGAGATCCAACAGGTCTCCTTCATTAGGGATCCTACCCGGCGTGAAGGTGTTGCCATGCGGCCAGTCTGTCCCCCAGATTACTCGATCCGGCGCCGCATCAATAACAGCCTGACCCAGCGGAATAACATCGCTGAAAGGCAGTCCGCTATCGACGCGCGCCTGCGGTGTGGCACTGATTTTGTCGACGCTGCAGATTTTCACCCAGAAGCGGTCATCCTTGAGTAAGTCGAGCAGGAGTTTGAAGCCTGGCTGATCGAGCCCGTCGGCGGGGCGACAGCGCGCCATATGATCGACAATTGTTGGGATGGGGATATTGCGGATAAAGGCCTCGTTATCGATGAAATGATCGGTTTCGACATGCAGAACCAGGGACCAGCCAAGCTTTTGCATCCGTGGGATCGCGTGTTCGATCATTTCTGAACTGCCGGGTCGATCAGACATGAGCGAGAACCGTGCGCCACGTGTTCCGGCCTCATGCAGGGCTTCGAGCTCTGCATCGGTGGTTTTCTCATTGAACCGGATGACAGCCCGCATATTACCGTTGGACTGCGCAACCGCATGCAGGATCGCCGAATTATCCATGCCATGCGCTGTCGGTTGGACCGCAATGGCCCGTGTCAGCCCCGTCAATCTTTGCACATTCTGATAGTGCTCGATCGGGGCACCCGGCGGGTTGTAACGTCGCGTCTCAGCGAAAGGGAAACGATCCGGGGGACCGAATATATGAAAATGTGTATCACAGGCCTTGTCGGGCACCTCGAACGAAGGCGCCTTGGTATTGGGGTCGGGCGGCAGGGCGTAGGGCAGATCATTGGTCATTGTGGTTACAATACCTTTCAAGGAAGTCGTGAACGAAGGGGCCCCAGATTTGTTGTCCGGCAGCGCAAAAACGGTGGGCTTCGGGCCCCGCCGTGCCCCAGGGTGGGAAAATCCTGGCGTCATGCGGGTGGCCGCGCCGTTCGAGAAGTGCCGCGATTTCAGTTGTAGGGGCGGTGTTAAAATCATTCTCTGGCTGGATCAGGCAAACCGGCTGAGTCAGGGTTGAAGCAGCATCCAACAGCATCTGTTTGATTTTCGGGTGTTTGGCCCACTGGCTGGCGCCGCCCGAGAAATCCACGCCGCAGCGCCAGCGAGGATCGGCAGCCAGCGCGAGTAAGGTGTGGATACCGCCGAGAGAGCTGCCCATGACAATAATGCGGTCGGCATCGACCTCATCGAGCCCGGAAACATAATCGAGGGCCGCGATAACATCCTTGTTCTCGCGCTGTAACCGTGCCGACATCTGTTCGTCATGCTCTGCAGTTCCACGTGGGGCAGGCACTTCGTCGCCCACGACAACGCCAAGTGAGTTGCCATACCCTGCGCGATGCGGAAACAGATAGGCGCAGCCCCAGGACAGAAACAAGGCGGCGGTTTGCGGGTGTGACAGATCGGTTGTGCCGGGTGGTGTGGCGCTGCCGTGATTATCAATAACGCAGGGGAACGGGCCTTTGCCCGGCGGCAGAAACAGGAATCCTTTTAGTGTCCCCGTGCCGCCGGTAAATTCGACCTCGTGCGGCGCCATTGAATGACCATCGAGATTTGGGTTTTGCATCGTGACGTCCTCTTTTCTGTAAAGCTTACCGCATGAAGAGGTGATGGGGGAGGTGCAGTTTGCGGGAATTTGTCGGTATGATAGGAAAAATGAACATGCAAAAAGGGAGCTAGCCATGCGGCATCGTGATACCGGGGTTTTGCTTTACGATCAGGGCCATGCGACGGACGGCTATACGCTGATCGTGCCATTGGTCAGCAAGGAAGCCTATGTTATCGGCATGCGGGGCGAGGTTCTCCATAACTGGCATTTTCCCCTAACGCCCGGCAACTACGCCTACTTGTTGCCGACCGGCAATCTCCTGTGGTCCGGTCGCACGACGGAAGGACCGCCCTTGCGCCGCGGCAAGGGCGGGTTGATTCGCGAATATGACTGGGAAGGCAACGTTGTCTGGGAATATGAAGATCATGGTCAGCATCATGATTTCCGTCGCTGTCCCAACGGTAACACGATCTATCTCGGCTGGGAGCCATTACCCGATGAATACGCCAGGCGGGTGGTCGGTGGCATTCCCGGCAGCGAACATGACGGGATTATCTATGGTGATTATATCCGTGAGGTGAATCCTGCTGGCGAAACCGTCTGGGAATGGCATTTTCATCTCGATGAAGATATTGAGGCCCATCCGTTGATTGACTCCTGTGACCGCGAGGAGTTCGCTCACGCCAATGCCTGTTTCCCGCTGGAAAATGGTGATGTGCTGGTCAGCTTCCGTCGAACGCATACGTTGGCGATTATCGACAGGCAGACCAAAAAGTTCCGCTGGATGAAAAAAGATGTCATGTGGGGAACCACTCACGATGTTCAGATGCTGGACAATGGCAACCTGCTGTTCTTTGCGAACGGTATTTACACACCAATCAATCCGTTCTCGCGGGTAATCGAACTCAACCCCGAAACCGGAGAGGAGGTCTGGGATTATCGCGGGCAGCCAACCTGGACATTCTTCAGCCCGAATATTTCCGGGGCGCAGCGGCTTTGGTCGGGTAATACGCTGATTTGTGAAGGGCAGATGGGGCGTGTGTTTGAAGTTACCCCCGATCAGAAAATAGTCTGGGAATATGTATCCCCGTTCTTTGGTGGCTATAACTGGTTTGGTTTCGAACGTGGTGGCTCGGGCAATTCTCTTTTTCGGGCCTACCGGTATTCATCAGACTCGCCAGAAATCGCGGGACGTGTAAAATCGCCTTACGCTGGGTAAATCTGTTACAGGGTTTGATGAGATTTTCGCGATCCACTTTTGCGTCCCCGTTTAAACGAGTCCTTTTCTGGTTTGCATTGGTCCCTGTTTTGGTGGCGATAGTACCAGGGCTAGAGTCTCCCGGCTCGGCTTTGGAACGAATTAGCCATTTTCCATTACAGGGTGCTTATGGCGGACTCGTACTGTTGATAGTTTTTTTCATTTTAAGGCAGCTGCCAGGGAGTGGGTGGATTTTTGGTTTTGTGGTCGTTGGCCTCGTCGGAAATTTTGTTTGGCTGTTTCCGTTTCTGCCGACCAAGGATGGTGTGTCTCAGGAGGTGCAGGGTGAGCGGATAAAGATAGTTCAAATGAATGTTTTGACGATAAACCGTCATTTCGCTGCCGTTAATGGATGGCTTCTCGGAACGGATGCCGATGTCATCGTTTTGGAAGAAGTAAATTCTCTTTGGATTTCTGAACTGACACCCTTGCTTAAAAAATATCCTTATCGAGTTGCCCGTCCGCGCAATGATAATTTTGGCATTGCCATCTTTTCACGACACCCGATTAGTCAAAGTCGTGTCGTAAGTTTGCCAGTGATACCGGTGCCGGCGGTTTTTCTGGAGTTGAAATTTAAAGGCACTCGCATAAGACTTGCTGGCGCCCATGCACCACCCCCCTTGTCAAATAGGGCCGTCGCGACGCGAAATGAGGGGTTGGCAATGTTGACGCTTTGGCGTCTGGATGAGCCGGAAGTTCCGTCTATCCTCGCCGGCGATCTTAACATCACACCGTATAATGCTCGATTTAGGAAATTCATTAGAGATAGTGGCCTAATTGATCCGCGGCGTGGGCGTGGCTTGACGCCGACCTGGCCTGGTTTATTGCCACGGCAGGTACAAGTGCCGATCGATCATATTCTGCACGATAAGAAATTCCGGACGATCTCGCTGGAAACCGGTCGGCGAATTGGTGGTGATCACCTACCGCTGATCGCCGTTTTGGAACTCAAAAAATAACGCCCGTTCCTAGAGCGACGCTGGCGCGAGGGGCTCTTTTGCTCGCATAAGGTCTGACGCTTTTTCTGCCATCATAATCACTGGTGCGTTGATATTACCGCCAGGCATGTCGGGGAACACAGAGGCATCGATGACCCGAAGTGAGTCTATGCCGCGAACCCGAAGTTCATTGTCGACAACCGCCATACCATCATTGTCCGTGCCCATCTTGCAGGTGCCGGCTGGATGATGAACGGTCCAGGCCGTTTGCCGTATATAAGCGTCTATATCGGCTTTACTGGTCACACCGGGGCCAGGCTGTATTTCAGGTCCACGGAAAGGGTCTAATGGCTTTTGATTTGCGATATCTCGTACCATGTCAAAACCGGTGCGCAGCGTTTCCCAATCCTTTTCTGCCGTTAAGAAATTTTGATGAATAGCCGGCTTGTCGCGTGGGTCGCTGGACTTCAATTTGAGTTCTCCACGACTTTCGGGATGTAAAACAGCCGGACGGCACATAAAGGCGTCCTTGGGTTTTTGGCGAATGCCCGGGAACCAAGGCTGCGATTCTGGCGGGACGAAACGGGTAAGCAGCTGGATATCGGGCTGTTCCAGCGAAGTCTGGCTTTTGAGGAAGGCCATGATGGGGCCCGGCATCTCGGTAGCGAATCCATCGCCCATAAAATAGGCCTGCAGCATCGCAAGGGCGATTCGGTCATAACGTAGATGCCCTACGAATGGTCCGTCCGCAGTACGCTCGAATTCAATACCGACGCCGATGTGGTCTTGCAGATTTTGACCGACACCCGGCAATGCAGTTTTGCAATCAATGCCATGTCGCTCGAGTTCTTCGGGGTCTCCAATGCCCGAAAGCATCAATAGTTGGGGCGAGTTGATAACGCCGCCAGACAGAACAACTTCGCGAGTAGCGTGAACGGTCTCCGTCCGGCCATTGCGGAAATATTCGACGCCAATCGCCCGGCCATTTTCAACGATAACTTTTAAGACGAGCGATTTATCGAGAACTGTGAGGTTTGGCCGTTTCATCGCAGGGCGAAGATAGGCGACCGCCGCACTGCACCGTTTGCCCTTGCGGATAGTCGACTGCATCACGCAGAAGCCCTCGTTCTCTGTATTATAGTCCTCGGTGACGGGATATCCCGCTGCGAGTCCGGCTTCCAGCCAGGCCTCTTTGAGCGGGTCCGGGTAGATATTCTGGATAGTGGTCAGAGGACCGCCACTGCCGCGAATTTCGGTTTCGCCGCCTTCCCAGTTTTCTGAGCGTTTGAAATAGGGTAGGGCATGAGCATAGGACCAGCCTTTCAGACCCATGTTTTCCCAGCGATCGAAATCGGCAGGGTGGCAGCGCACGTAGGCCATGGCGTTTATCGAGGATGACCCACCAATTACCTTGCCCCGGGCGCATTCAACTTCGCGATTATTCAGTTCTGGCTCAGGTTCGGTGAAATAACCCCAGTCATGGAGCCGGTTAAACAGAATTTTCCCCCAGCCCAGCGGGACGTGAATGAGAGGGTCCCTGTCCTGGCCACCAGCTTCGAGCACCAGGACGTTTACATCGCTCTCTTCGGTCAGGCGGTTGGCGAGAGTGCACCCGGCGGACCCTGCGCCAACAATAATGTAATCATATGTTTTTTTATTACTCATAGGGCCTACCTGTTATGCAGCAAAACGGCAAAGGGCCAGACGTTTCCGCCTGGCCCCATCATGTCGTGTATCAATCGCTTTTTATTTTGGTGCGTCGGCAGACGCTGTTTTCAGAACGTTCTTAAGAATGCCATACATTTTAGAGGTCTTGGGGTTGCCACCCAGGAACTCATCACCAAGTGGCGCAAGTCTTTTCGTGACTTCTGCCTGATCAGCGGCTGACAGACGAATAACTTCGGCGCCGTTCTTTTTCCACAATGCTTCCGCATTCTTGTTTGCGTTGGCAGCGAATTTACCGGCAAAGGCTTCGGCATCGCGACCGGTTTTGACGACCGTTGCCTGCAGGTCCTTCGGCAGCTTCGCCATCCAGCGCTTGCTGACAAACAGCACACTCGGAATCATGCCGGATTCGATCAGCGTGATAGATTTGGTCGTTGTGAAGAACTTGGTGGCACCCATCACGACGATCGAGCTACGGCAGCCATCGATGGTTTTACGTTGCAGCGCAGGCAAAACCTCGAGGTAGGGCATAGGAACACCCGTCATGCCAAGAGTTTTAGCGAGCTTGCTTTCCATTTTGGTAGCCAGAACACGAACCTTGAGCCCTTTAAGATCGTTGAGAGTCCGAATTGGTTTCCGAGAAGCAATCGAGGTAGGTCCATAATTGTAAATAGAGATACCCAGAATGCCGTGCTTCTCCGCCAATTTCAGATAAGGCGTCCGGAACTTCGGTGTGGTCAGGGCATTATGCGCGTGCCAGTAGTTTTTGTAGATACCGGGTGCGTCTGGTGCCTGAAAGGCAACATTCATGCCGGAGAGAAAACCGGGCGGTGACAGAAAAGCCGCCTGCGCGCCAATCTTGAGGTTTTCAAGCTGACGCGGAATTTTGCCGAGCTGTCCCGCCGGGAAAACCTTTACCTGGATTTTACCGCCGCTGCGCTGTTCAATCATTCTTTTATATTCTTTGGCGAGGGCATGCTGCGGGTCATTGATGGTGACCATCCCGATATTCATTTTATATTGCGCCTGGGCGGCCCCGGCCGCGAGAACGGCGATGGCGGTACCAGTTGCCAAAACGGACTTAATAATCATTTCTTCCTTTTCCTCCTGTTAAAATCGTCTAATTAAATTAGTTAGCCTAATAGCCGGACAAGAACGAGCGAAAGGTCCGGCCAATACGAAATAACGCCCAACGCGATTAAGTTGATAATGATAAACGGAACGAGCCCCGGGTAAAGACTTGAAAGGGGGACTCGAAATAATGCCTGGGTTACAAATATGTTTAACCCAAAGGGCGGCGTAAACATCCCTATGCTCACATTAACAGTCATAATGATGCCAAAGTGAATGGGGTCGATACCGGCGGCTACAATAACCGGTTTGAGAATCGGTGCCAGGACCAGAATGGCGGAGGCGGGGTCAAGAACACAACCAACCGCCAATAAAAACAGGTTGATGATTAACAAGACCATCCAGCTTTCGAGGCCAAGGCTCTGAATCCATTCGACCATTGATTGCGGAACGCCAGCGATTGTTAAAAGACGTGAGAACAGTGTGGCCGCGCCAACGATGATCAGCACCTGTGCGGTGAGATAGACCGACTCAATAGTGACCTTCCACAGGCCGGTGGGAGTCATATCCCGATAGACCCACATGGCGACAATGATTGCGTAAAGGCAGGCAACCCCTGCGGCTTCGGTTGGCGAGAATATGCCAGCATAGATACCGCCAAGGATGATCAGCGGTGTGCCGAGCGCCCAGCCACCCGCTTTGGTGGTTCGCCCAACGCGTTTTACGGTGAATTTTTCGCCTTCCTGAATGTCGCGCTTGCGGGCGTAAAAATAGATATAGAGCCCCATGACGAAGGCAATAAACAGGCCGGGCAGGACCCCGGCGATAAAGAGGTGTCGAACAGATTCTTCTGCCGCAGCACCATACAGGATCATGGCTATTGATGGCGGGATAATACCAGCGATAGCACCGGATGAGGCTAGCAAACCACTGGCGAATTTCTCCGGATAGCCTTTTTCGCGCAGTGATGGGAACAACATACCACCGATGGCCGCAACGGTGGCCGGGCTGGACCCTGAAATCGCGCCAAAGATGGTGCAGGCGCCAACAGTTGTCAGAGCCAGACTGCCGCGAATAGCACCGAGCAATGAAACCACCCAGTCAACCAGACGGCGGGAAATTCCCCCCTGCGCCATAATGGCGCCGGCAAAGATAAAAAACGGTACAGCGATCAGCTTGTAATTATCGACGCTACCGAAAAGCTCGATCTGCACCATGGTGATCGGCAGGTCCATGATGAACAGGATGGTGATAACGGATGACACCATCAGAATGACAAAGATCGGAAAGCCCAGGATCAGGAGAATGACCGGCAGGACACCCATGACGAGAAATAATTCCATCGGGCTTAGTCCTTGCTCGCTCGTTGGGCTGCAAGTTCGGCGGCGGCAGCTGCTTCGCGCAGCGCTTCGACACGATCAGCTTCGCTCTCCAGCGCGCCTGTCAGATTATCGCGAAACCGTATCAGAATGCAGCAAACGATAACGACGAAGGAGGCGGGAATGATTGCATGCAGCCAGTTCATCGGAATTTCCGCAACCTGACTGACATGCGTCAAATCGGCTATGGCGAACCAGGACTGATAGACAATCAGGCCACCGATAAAGATAAAAACCGAAACAGAGATGCTGTTGACGATGGTCCTGGAAATTCCCGGCAGGGTTCGGGAGAGAAGGTCCATTTTGAGATGGCCACCATCCCAGGTAACCAGAATGCTACCGAGATAAACGGTCCAAACGAGAACATATCCCAGGACTTCTTCAGCCCAGATAATCGGTGCGAGAAAGACGTAGCGACCGGTGGCATTGGCGACAATCAGGAAGACACTGGCGATAAGCAGCAGGCCAAGAAAAAGCCTGATAACAGGCAGAAAATATCTGCGAATGGCCTCCACGTGTATAATCCCCCCAGATTTTTTCTTTTTATGTCGTTATTAGCGTGGGGACATGCTGCTGAGACCGACCAGCCTTGTCAAGCAACTGATACGCTGGCTTGCCAGTCCAG
>Ga0055584_100004129_pt1 | contig 14242 bp, 13 predicted proteins | sample OSDHelmetaG_FD_58716 | JGI IMG/M metagenome (GOLD analysis project Ga0055584, IMG submission 58716) | Pelagic marine sediment microbial communities from the LTER site Helgoland, North Sea, for post-phytoplankton bloom and carbon turnover... | ecosystem: Environmental > Aquatic > Marine >... | reverse complement strand
CATATACAGAATCCTCGTCGCTGACGACGACGAGATGATCCGGACGCTGCACGCGGAATTTGTGCGCGGCTTCGGATATGAAGTCGAGATTGCATCCGATGGCATCGAGGCGATCGCCAAGATCGGTCTGGGCGTCGATCTGGTGCTTACCGACGCCCACATGCCGAATATGGACGGCTTCGAGGTGGCCCGTCGAATTCGGAAGACGCGCTCGCCGGAGGAGCTCCCGATCGTGATGGTCACGAGTCTGGAGGCTCGCGAAGACCGGCTACGTGCGTACGAGTCGGGAATCAACGACTTCATCAACAAGCCCGTCGATCACACCGAGCTCCGGCTGCGCCTGAAGTGGCTCCTCGAGTTGAAGACCGCTCAGGACCAACTGCGGCGTAGCAAGGCGACGCTGGAGGATACGGTCCAGCTCCGGACTCGAGAGCTACGTGACGCCCTCGAGGAAGTGACGCGTGCGCAGCGTGAGATCCAGGGGGCCCACCTCGATACGATACGGCGGCTCACACTCGCTGCAGAGTACAAGGACCACGATACGGCGGGCCACATCGAGCGGATTGGTCGCTACTCTCAGGTGGTCGGGATGGCGATGCATCTGCAGCCGGGGATCGTCGACCTGCTTTTGCACGCAGCGCCGATGCACGACGTCGGGAAGCTCGGGATTCCGGATCACATTCTGCTCAAGCCGGGTCCGCTCGATGCGGAAGAGCGTCGGATCATGAACACTCATACGACGATTGGTGGGCAGATCCTCACCGGCTCCACGTCCGCCGTGATTCAGATGGGAGAGCGGGTGGCCATGACCCATCATGAGAAGTGGGATGGGTCTGGATATCCGCACGGTATGCCCGGAGAGCAGATTCCGTTGGAGGCTCGCATCTGCAGCGTGGTCGACTTCTTCGACGCCCTGACCATGGATCGACCGTACCGCAAGGCGGTTCCGAACGACAAAGTCGTCGAGATGATCCTCGAAGAGACGGGAACGAGCTTCGATCCGGCGGTGGTCGATGTGTTCCTCGAAGTTCGCCCCGATCTCGAGGCGATTCAGGCGGAGTACATCGGGAACTGAGCCTGGGCGCGGCCCTTGTAACTGTGAGGGCGTATCGACTTCGGTGCTCCCAGGAGCGGTTCAGTGGCTGCTCAGCTTCTCCGTACACTCGCCGTCATCTGTGTGCTCGCAGGCGGCACGTTTGTCTCGAGGCCTGCGCTTTCTGCCCAGGAGGCAGGGGCCGGCGCTCCTGAGGTAGCCACATCGCCTTCGACTTCGGACCTGTGGTGGACGGCGTCCGCGGCCCTGCAGGGCAGTCGGCTCACCTGTGACCTCTGCGAGACGGGACGTGACCTGGGGCCAGCGCTCGGCTTCGGGATCGGGGCACACGCTTCGGCCAGCGTTCGCGTCGGCCTGGACGGCTCCTTCGCGACGACGATGGATGACGGTGCCCGTGAGTCGATCTACGGCGCCGGCGTGGTCGCGGAGCTTCACCCACGGCCGACGAGTGGACTGCACCTCATCGGCGGACTCGGATGGGCCGGGTATCGGGCGGGTGACTTCAGCTACGACGCGCTCCGCCTTCGGCTCGATCGAAGGAGGGCCCTAGGGGACCTCAGTCCCCTATCCTCGGGGGGCAGGGGGCCGCACGTTGTCGCCGTTCCGACGACCCCTGCATCCCCGATTCGATGAGCCTCCACAAGTCGCACGACGGCTACACATCGTTCTCATACCTGAAGCCCGGCGTCGACTACAAGGCGTTCGACCTGGCGAAACAGGTGGAGCGAGTTCCGGCGGTCCTCATTCCCCTCGACGCCGAGCAGGAGTCGAGGGTGCGCGCCCTCGCTGAGACGTCGCTCTTCGTCTCCATGCACGAGCATCTCGGCGTATTCCCGGAGCGGATCGAGGAGACTCCCGAGTACGCGCGTCACGGTCGGATGGCGACGGCCTTCGAGGGGCTGGCGGCGTCGTACTGGGACTGTGTCTTCGACAACCTGATGGATGGCATCTGCCGGATTCATTCGAACTCCGGCTGGCAGTGGGACGATGTCCTTCACGACCTCGGCATGCGTCTTTGTGACCTCGCTCACCAGGACTTCGTGCTGCCCTGCCTTCGCATCGACGATGTGCAGCGCGCGCACGATGAGGGGAAGGTTGCGTGGGTCGCGACGATGGAGGGTGCGGCGATGATCGAGCACGACCTCGATCGGATCGATCTGCTCTACGGATTCGGTCTACGCTCTCTCGGCATCACGTACTCCGAGTCGAACGCGCTGGGGAACGGTCTCAAAGAGGATCGGGACGGGGGGCTCACGAAGTTCGGCCGAAAGGCGGTCGAACGGATGAACAAAGTCGGACTCCTGATCGACTGCTCCCACTGTGGCGACCAGACCACCCTCGACACCATCGAATGGAGCGAGAAGCCGATCGTGCTTTCTCACATCGGAGCCCGCGCCCTGTGGGACTCGAGCCGGCTCGCGCCGGATGAGGTACTCACCGCGTGTGCCGCGAAGGGCGGGGTGATCGGGGTCGAATGCGCGCCGCACACGACGCTCACCAGGCAACACCGGAAGCATTCGATCGAGTCGTTCATGGAGCACTTCCAGTACATCGAGAGGCTCGTCGGCATCGACCATCTGGGCTTCGGTCCCGACACTGTGTACGGGGATCATGTGGGGCTCCACCACACGTATATGGCGGCACTGTCGCTCAAGGACTCGCGGGGTGCAGGGAAGCCGGATCAGGAGTACGAGGAAGTGCCCTATGTGGCGGGTCTCGAGAACCCGACCGAAGGGTCACACAACATCGTGCGCTGGTTGGTGAAGCACGGGTACTCCGATGAGGACATCGGCAAGGTGATGGGCGGTAATGCTCTGCGTGTGATGCGAGAGGCGTGGAGCTGAGTTGGCTTCGAAGGTGAGGTTCGCTGCGGCAGTTGCCGCCCTGTTCTTGACGGTCTCGCCAGCCGGAGCCCAGCAGGTGTCCGCGTGGGGCATCCTGGCGGAGCGTGTCTCCGTGGATCTCACCGCCGGCGATGGCAGTGCGGTGGTGACCGTCGGATGGCTTCTGACCGGCGCTGATTCCGAGGCTCCCCTGCCAGGGGATGAGTCGGTGCCGCTGGCCCTGTTGGCCTTTGGCGACGCCGACGTGGAAGATGTCGTACGGGACGGAAGTGAGACCATTGTCTTGTGGCCGACGTCGGGGAGCAGGCGCACGGCAACCGTGCGCCCGCCGTTCGACTCGGATGACGGCCTGCTCGTCATGCGATTCAGCTATCGAGTCGCGTCGGCTGTCGAAGTCGAGGGAGACCGAGCCCGTGCGCGCGTACCCCTGCTGACAGGCCCCCCGATCGTGGCCGGAGACGCCAGCGCTGCTGATCTCGCTGCCATTGTGGCTGCGGGTGTGGGAGTCGCCGGCTTTTCCGCAGAGGTGCGGCTCCCCGACGGATGGGTCATCGCCGACGGATTTCCTTCCGGTCTTCGCCGTACCGAGTCCGGGGTCTACACCGTGGCACTACCGGCTGCGCCCGCGATGATCGGCTTCCGAGCTCGCACGGACGGGCGCTGGAGTCCTGGTGTCCCCTTTCTGATCGATGTGCTCACCCTCGTCCTGCTGCTCGGCTTTGCCGCCTTCGGGTGGCGTCATTTGCAGAGGGTGGTCTCCGAGAGAGCGACGGTGTCCGAGGTGGTCGAGGGAGCTTCGGCATGAACGGTCCGGGCTTCACCTTCTGGGGACTCTTTCTCGCCTGCGGGCTGCTTCTGGTCGGATACGTCACGTGGATGATCCGTGCGGAGCGGGACGAATGACGGCGCAGATCTGGGTCTTCCTCGGATACTTCGCCGTGGTGTTCGGGATCGGGTGGTACAGCCTGCGCGCGACCCGCAACGAGACCGACTACTGGATCGCCGGAGGTGAACTCGGATGGTTCACGGGTGGCGCGACGATGGCGGCGACGCACACCTCGGCCGGCACCTTCGTCGGTACGATCGGAGTGATGTACACGGTCGGCTGGTCCTTCGGGTGGGTGCTCCTGTCCATCCCGCTGGCGTACTGGTTCATGGTGGCCGTCCTGGCCCCCCGCTTCACGCGGCAGAAGGAGCTCACGATCCCGGCGTTCATCGAGACGCGCTACTACGGGAAGGGCATCCGCGGACTGGCCGGGGCGATCATTCTGATCGCAACGGTGGTGTACATCCAGGCTCAGATCGTCGCGGGCGGGCTGATCGCCAACACCGTCTTTGGGATCCCCACGACGTGGGGGATGGTCGGGTTCACAGCAATCCTGCTGGCGTACACCGTCGTCGGAGGCATGGTCGCCGTCGTGTACACGGATGCCTTTCAGCTTGTCGTAATGGGGCTCGGAGCCGTGTTCGCCGTGCCGCTGGCCCTCCGCCAGGTAGACGGTCTCGGAGGTCTGCTGACGCTCGTAGAGTCGGCTCACCCGCTGGTATTTACGTGGGAGACGATGCCGGCAACGCTCCTCTTCACCATGGGCCTCTCCTTCTTTCTCGGAGGTATCGCGACCCCGGAGAAGCTGATTCGCCTGTACGCGATGAAGGACATGCGCACCATTCGCCGCGGGGTGCTTTTTTCGATCATCATGATTCTCGGAATCAACCTCCTGGTCTTCATCCTCGCCCTGTCTGCGATCGTGCTCTTTCCGTCGCTGTCCACCGGAGACCTGGCGATGCCGATGGTCGCGACGGCAGTGCTGCCGGCAACCCTCGGCTCCATCATGCTCGCGGCCATCACCGCGGCCATGATGTCCACGGTGGACTCGCTGCTGATCGTCGCAGGCTCAGCGCTGTCCGTGGACATCTACCAGAACCTGGTGGACCCCGAGGCGTCGCCCAGGCGCCGCATGTGGGTCGATCGTCTCGGTATCGTCGTGGTGGGTTCGACCCCCGTCGTTCTTCTGCTGAGCGGAGTGGGCGAGGGTGACCTCGTGCAGTTCATCGTCCTGCTCTTCACCGCTCTCATGGCAGCGGCCTTCGTTCTTCCTGTTGTGGGAGGCGTCTTCTGGCCCAGGGCGACGAAGGAAGGTGCTGCGTCCGCGATGGTCGGGGGCGTGACTGCCACCTTCGCGTGGGAGGCATGGGGCGCGACCACGGTCGAGCCCGTACTTTGTGGCTTTCTAGTGTCCGCCGCGCTCTTCGTGGGGGTGAGTTTGCTCACCCCTCCCCCCCCAGCGAGCGCGCTGGCGCCGTACTTCGAGTCTTCGACGAGCAGGGATTCCGTATGACGAGTCGTTCAATTGGCCTGATAGCCCTCGGGGCGCTTCTCCTTCCGGCGCCGGGTGTGCAAGCGCAGGAGATCGCGAACGAGTATCGGGATGTCGCCAATCGCATCATCGACGCAGCGACGGATGACCACGATGCCTACGCTCGTCTCACCGAACTCGTCGAGCGCTTCGGGCCGCGGATCTCCGGATCTTCGGCGCTCGAGCGGGCGATCGACTGGATGATCGTCGAGATGGAGGAGGACGGGCTCGACAACGTAGATACCGACGCGGTCATGGTGCCGCACTGGGTTCGCGGGAACGAGAGCCTCGAAATGATTCTGCCATGGCCTCGAGAGCTGCCGATGCTCGGTCTCGGCTTCAGTGTCGGAACCCCTGCCGGCGGCATTCGTGGGGAGGTGCTCGTTGTGAACAGCTTCGAAGATCTCGAATCACGTGCGGACGAGGCCAAGGGCCGAATCGTGCTCTTCAATGTGCCATTCACCACGTATGGCCAGACCGTGAGGTATCGCTCGGGCGGGGCTGTCGCGGCGGCGCGCGCGGGAGCGGTGGCGAGTCTGATCCGCTCGGTTACTCCGTATTCGCAACAGACGCCGCACACCGGCAACTCTGCCTATGAGGACGGCGTCCCGAAAATCCCTCACGCCGCGATCACAGTAGAAGACGCCGACCTCCTCCAACGGATGCAGGAGCGTGGTGAGCGGGTCGAACTGATGCTGAAGATGGAAGCCCAGACGCTCCCCGATACGCCGGGCCGGAACGTGATGGCGGAGATCGTCGGAAGTGAATTCCCGGACGAGGTCATCGTCTTCGGCGGTCACATCGACTCGTGGGACGTGGGGCAGGGGGCGATGGATGATGCAGGAGGTGTCGTCGCAGCATGGGAAGCGATCCGGATCATGAAAGAGCTGGGCCTGCAGCCGAGGCGCACGATCCGCGCGGTCGGGTGGACGAGCGAAGAGCAGGGCCGGAGCGGTGGACCGATGTACGTCGAGAACCACGCCGATGAGGATCACATCCTCGCGATGGAGTCCGATGGCGGCGTCTTCAAGCCGAGCGGATTCGGCTTCACGGGTTCGGACGAGGCGTTCGACATCATGCAGGAGATCGGCACGCTACTCGAGCGCATCGAGTCCGGGACGATCACGCGAGGCGGCGGAGGAGCCGACATCGCTGCTCTGATGGCGACCGGCGTGCCGGGGATGGGATTGAGTGTCGACGGCACGAAGTACTTCTGGTACCACCACTCTGACGCCGATACGATCGACAAGCTCGATCCGGATGAGGTGGCGCTCTGCGTAGCCACAATGGCCGTGATCGCCTACGTGGTGGCGGATATGCCGCAGCGGTTGCCGCGCTGATCGGCGAATGATCGGATCGAGGGGCGGCGCGAAGACGGTTCGTGTCACCCGGTATCGGGAAGGCTCAGCGAGCAGGAAGCGAGACGCTCTTGCCGTCGAAGAGCCGATGGAGATCCGACTCTCGTGGATGGAGGAGGGTGTTCGTCGGACTGAGCCGCTCGCCGTGACGATGCGCACGCCCGGGAATGACTTCGAGCTGGCAGCGGGTTTCCTCCATGGAGAAGGCGTCGTTGCCACGGCTTCGGACCTCGTCGAGCTGACGTACTGCACCGGGCCGGAGGAACAGGAGTACAACGTCGTGGAGGCGCGCCTAGCTTCAGGGCGAGACTTCGACCCCGAGTCCGTGAAGAGGAACTTCTACGCGACGTCGAGCTGCGGCGTGTGTGGCAAGGCCTCGCTCGATGCGGTTGGGGCTCAGGGATGCGCTGTACTGCCGATGGATACCGTGATCAATCCGGAACAGGTTCTCGAACTACCGGACCGCCTTCGAGCCGATCAGGGCGTGTTCTCTCGCACCGGGGGGCTGCACGCAGCCGGCCTCTTCGAGCCCGGTGGCACCTCGGGTATCGTCTTCGAAGATGTGGGGCGGCATAACGCGGTCGACAAAGTGATCGGCCGGGCGCTACTGAATCGGACGCTGCCCGCGTCCGACCGCGTGCTGGTGGTGAGCGGGCGTGCCTCCTTCGAGGTAGTGCAGAAGTCGATCGCAGCTGGGATTCCGGTACTGATTGCTGTCGGCGCGCCCTCGAGTCTGGCGGTCGAGCTGGCCGTGCGTTTCCGCCAGACGCTCATCGGCTTTGCGCGTGACGGCGGCTTCAATATCTACTCTGTGCCGGAGCGGGTCGTGTGAGTCCTCCGCGGCTCGCGGGAGCGATCCTGGCAGGTGGAGGGAGTCGGCGTTTGGGCCGAGACAAGGCAGCGGAGCACATCGGCGAAGATCGGTTGATCGACCGAGCCGCCTTCGCACTGCGTCCACACTGCGGAGAGGTCTTCGTTGTCTCTTCACGGCCGGATACTCCGACCGGTCCTTGGTCCGTGATTCATGACGTCCGACCCCCGTGTGGCCCCCTGGGAGGGATCGAGGCGGCGTTGCTGCACGCTGGAAAGAGCGGATACGACGCGGTTGCCGTACTTGCAGTCGACCTGCCCCTCGTCGATGCCACTTCGATCGGGGCGCTGGCCGCGGCGTCCGCCGAGAGCGAGGGCGGCGTGGTCGCGGCAGCCCGAACGGGGGATCCCGACTTTGAGCCCCTGTGCGCGGTGTACCCGGTCTCGTGCCTCGCCACGGTGGTCGAGCTACTGGAGGGCGGCGAACGAGCGGCGCAGGCGCTCTTTCAGACCGTTGGCGGCGTCCGGGTGCAGGGCGCGAGCGGCGCCAGCGTGAATGTGAACAGTGCCGCGGATCTGGCTCAGGTTGCGGCTCTACTGCAGAGGGACGTAGACGAGCCGTCGCAGTGACCGAACCGGCCGAGCGCCTGGTTTCCCTCGATGCGTTCCGTGGGCTCACCATCGCGTCGATGATTGTGGTCAACAATCCGGGAAGCTGGGCGTACGTCTACGCCCCGTTGCGCCATGCCGACTGGCACGGGTGGACGCCGACCGATCTGATTTTTCCGTATTTCCTCTTCATCGTTGGGGTGGCGATCCCCTTCTCCTTCGAACGACGCCTCACGGCCGGCGCCGCCCGATCGGACCTGATGCGCCACGTTGCTCGTCGTGCCCTGATTCTCATTGGATTGGGCGTCGCGATGCGCGCGATCCCCGCCTTCGACTTCGCCGTGATGCGCTACTACGGAGTGTTGCAGCGCATCGGTCTCGTCTATCTGGCGGCAGCGTCGGCCTACCTATTCCTGAGCGCTCGTGCCCGCATGGGGCTTACCGCGGCGATTCTTGTCGGCTACTGGGCCTTGATGATGCTGGTCCCCGTGCCCGGTTACGGGACGGGAGATCTGAGTCCGGATGGCAATCTGGCCGCGTGGCTGGATCGACTCCTCATGGGCGGGCATCTGTGGCAGGACACGTGGGACCCCGAAGGGCTGCTGTCCACTGTGCCCGCCGTGTCCACCTCGCTCGTGGGCATCTTCACCGGGGAGTGGCTCCGCTCGCATCGCCCGGGGGGCGAGAAGGTCCGAGGGTTACTCGTCGCTGCGGTACTCCTGGTGGCGGTCGGATGGTTTTGGGGCCTCGTCTTTCCGATCAACAAGAACCTCTGGACGAGCGCGTACGTGGTCTTCACGGCGGGCACCGCGCTACTTCTCCTGGGACCGATGTACTGGTTGATCGACGTGCGCCGGAAGCGTGGCTGGTGGCAGCAGTGGATGGTTGTCTACGGCATGAACGCCATCACTGTGTTCGTCGCGTCGGGCATGCTTACGAAGATGCTTTCGAGGGTTCGTGTGGGCGGGTCCGATGGCACATCGCTGTACAACGCGATCTACGAAGTGGGCTTCCGCTCGTGGGCGGGTGCCTACAACGGATCGCTCGCCTTCGCGCTCTCCTACGTCGTCTTCTGGCTCACACTCATGTGGATCCTTCATGTTCGGAGCATCTACGTGAAGATTTAGGGATTACGCTTGCCGCCTGCACGGCGACTGGCACACCTTGCTTCGTCCGTTTCCCGCGCTCGCCCAACGATGACGTACCGTCAACAGCCCCTCGTCGCCCTCCTCGTTCTCTCCGTCGCCGCATGTGCGTCCTCGGGCACCCAACCGTCTACGGCGGCGCCCGCTGGCGCGACTGAGATGCCCGCGAGCTCGGAGCCTGTCTCAACCGCAGCCTCTGACGCAGTCATGGCGTCCACCGGCGGGTCGACCTTTTCAGAGAGTCAGGCTGACCGCGGACGTGACATCTTCCGGGCCGCGTGCACGGAGTGCCATTACTCGGGCGAGTTCTCCGATTCCCAGTTCAAGTTCAAATGGAGTCGCAGATCGGCCGGGGGTCTCTACCAGCTGATTCAGACCTCGATGCCCGAGACAGCCCCTGGGAGCCTCACTCCCGAGGAAGCCGTGGACATCGTGTCGTACATCATGCGAATGAACGGCTTCGAGTCCGGATCGGGAGAACTCTCGTCGGACCGTGCGGTCCTCGACGCGATCAGCTTCGCTTCCATTCGCAACCAGTAAACGGTCATGGGGATCGATCGCCCTAGATGACTGAATCGACAGCCCAGAAGGGGTCGGACACCCCGGAGGGCGTCGTCGCACCCTCGGCGCGAGGGCTGCTGGCGCTGGGCTTCGTCGTACTTTCGCTCGTCGCCCTCGTCGCCGCGCCAGCCTACTACGAGTTGCGGGTTGGCGAAGTCCAGGATCGCATCACCCAGGTACTTGAACCGGCGGCTCGCCTCTCGTCGAATCTGAGGCTCCTCAAGGCCCGCCAGTTCGCACGTATGGAGGGCTTTCTCGCTACGGAGGATCGGGCGTTCCGTGATCCGTACAACGCAGCCATCGCAGAAGAAGACTCGGTGCTCGCCGAGCTTCGGGTCCTTGCCAGCGAACTCGACGTGGAAGTCTTCGAGCGTGTGGCCCGGCTGACTGCGGCGTCCTTCGACTGGCGGTTCCTCAACCAGCGCATCTTCGACATTGGCGTCGATCCCGGCACGCGCGAACAGGTACTCGCGGGGTACGAAGACCTGCTCCGGGCCACTCAGGATCTTGACCGGGCCATCCTCGCCGAGGTGAGGGCGGGCCGACGTCAGGTGGCCAACGCCCAGCGGACGCGACGACGAGTGACGCTCGCACTCGCCGTCATCGCGCTCTTCTCAACTGTGATCCTTGCCCGTGTTGCCTGGCGATATCGTGATCTCACAGTCGAAGGGGAGCGCCGCCGGCGTGAGGCGGTGCGAGCTCGGCGCGAGATCGACGCGCTTCTCGAAGCCACCGGTGATGGCGTCCTGGGGATCGACATGGCGGGCCGATGTATCTCGCTCAATCGAGCCGGGGTGAAGCTGCTCGGGTACACGGAAGGAGAGATCATCGGCCGAGATGTGCACGATACGCTTTTCCACACACTGCCGGGCGGTGAGGCGAGTCTCCGAGATGCATCCCATGTGCTGGCCGCACTCGGTCGGGGTGAGGTGCTCGAGTCCGAGGACGGCGCGATTCTCTGGCGGCGGAAGCGCGTACCCTTCTCGGCCCGATGGTCGCTGCGTCCGATGATCGACGGGACGGTCCTTCGCGGAGCTGTGCTCACCTTCACCGACATCACCGAGATCCAGGAGAAGGAGGAGGCCTTACGCCGGGCGATCCACCAGCGCGAAGACGTCGTGTCGATCGTCTCCCACGATCTGCGAAACCCGTTGGGTGTTGCTCTCGCCGCGGCAGATCTCCTCCTGGACCTCCCGCTCGACGAGCAGCAGCGGAGGCGGCAGGCTGAGATCATCCGACGGTCGGGCAAGCGCATGCAACGACTCATCGAGGACCTTCTCGATGTCGCGCGGATCGAGGCTGGGGCTCTGGTCGTGCGGCCCTCCCGTGAGCAGCTGCGGCCGATACTCGACGAGGCGGTCGAACTCTTCCTCGATCAGGCAGAGTCCCGATCGATTGATCTGTCCGTCCAGGCCGAATCCGAAGACGTCGAAGCGCGCGTCGATCGGGATCGCCTCATGCAGGCGCTCGCAAACCTTCTCGACAATGCGGTGCGGCTCACTCCTGAGGGCGGACGCATTGTCGTATCGGCCGTGGAGGAAGCGGCGAGCGATGGGCAGGGGCGGATCGTACGGGTATCTGTAGCGGACACCGGCCCGGGGATCGATCCCGCGCAGTTGGAACGACTCTTCGATCGTTTCGAGCAGGGGGAGGGACGGGACACGGGCGCGGCCGGACTGGGCCTCACGATCGTGCGAGGCGTCGCGGTCGCCCACGCGGGTGAAGTGATCGTGGATTCCCACCTGGGGGAGGGAAGTGTCTTCAGCCTCCTTCTTCCTGCCGACGGTCCGCCCGTGGGCGAGGGGTAGTCCTCAGTCGGCTGGGACGCCGTGCTCTTTCGCCAACTGGCGATACGCCTCGACTTCGTCGGCGCGTCGCCCGTCGTCCCACTCGAGCAGTTCACCCATGATGTTCGCGGCTTCCTCTGCTCCCGCGAGTCCCCAGTCGGGCGAGAAGAGGAGGAGCGCGCCGCGTCGATCCATGAAGTCCGCGAGCGTCAACGCCATCTCTCGCTCGACGCTCAGCCGTACCTCTCCCCTGAGGGCTGGTACTCCGGGTGCGAGCGGCGCCAGCCAGTGAGGGTCCTCGCGGGCGAAGGTCAGGAGTTCGTCGAGCTGGGTGCCGTACAAGAATCCGAGTCGGTCGAGCGTATTCTCGTCGACTCCGGCGTCGCGCATCCGATCGAGACGATCATCGACCCACTGCTGGACGTCACCCTCCGGGACACCGGGTAGTGGTACTTCCGTCGTACGGTCGGGTCCCGGCGGATCCCCGAGTGTGTGGACCAGCTCGTCGATCACCCGACCGCCCATGCGTCGGTAGGTGGTGAGCTTGCCGCCAGCGATCGTGAGGAGGCCCTCGGGGCCGTGCCAGAGTTCGTCCTCACGAGAGGTGTCCCGGGTCGTCTTGCCCTCCTCCGCGATCAGGGGGCGGACGCCCGCCCAGGTGGCCAGCACGTCATCGACAGTCAGCTTCGCTTCCGGGAAGCAGTCCTGTACCATGGCGAGCAGGTCGAGCACGTCCCCCCGCGTTGCCCGAGGCGCCTCCAGGGATCCGGTGTACTCATCGTCGCTGGTCCCGACATACACGTATCCGAGCCGACGCATCGCCAGTCCACGTCGGCCTGTCGACGACTTCAAGAAGGTCGCCCCCGAGACGGGCAGGCGGTCCGCGTCGAAGAGAAGGTGGATTCCCTTGCTGGGTCGAAGCGACTTCTCAACCGCGAGCTCGGACGCCTCCAGGATCTCCTGGGCCCACGGACCACCTGCGTTCACCACCATGCGAGCCCGCACCTCGTAGACCGATCCGGTGAAGGCGTCGCGCACCCTGGCCCCCTCCACACGTCCGTTGGAATCGCGGAAGAAGGCCTCCGCCTTCGCGTGGTTCGCGATCCACGCCCCGTGGGCGGCAGCAGACTGAACGTTCTCGAGCGTCAGACGCGCGTCGTCGGTGATATACTCGACGTACTGTACGCCCCCGCGCAGTGGATCTCTGAGCCCGGGCAACCGCTCTCGAACCTCCTCCGGTGAGAGCATTCGATGCTTGTCCTCCGTCTCCGAATCGGCGAGCCAGTCGAAGACGGAGAGGCCGGCTCTGATCTTGATCAACGAGTCGGGGGCGAAGACCGGATAGAGGAAGTCCAGTCGATGCACGAGATGGGGCGCGATGTCACGGAGGACCCGACGTTCGCGGGCTGATTCCCGGACGAGGAGAAACTGTCCGTATTCGAGGTAGCGGACACCACCATGGACGATCTTCGAGGAACGGCTCGACGTCCCGAAGGCGAAGTCGTCCTTTTCGACGAGTGCCGTAGACCAGCCGCGGAGAGCCGCGTCACGGGCGATCCCCGCGCCGGTGATGCCACCGCCGATCACGAGCACGTCGATGGGGTGGGTCGCCATGCCCTCGAGGGCGGCCTGCCGGCCTGCGGGGGAGAAGTCGAAGCTCTGACTCGTGGTGTTCACAACGTATCCCTCCAGGCGACGAGGTCGGCGACCTCGTTGGTCGTGATGCGCGGCACTCCAAGGGCGAGGAGACGCACGGCCTGATCAACAGAGTTCACGGTCCACGTCGCCAGTGGCACCCCTCTCTCACGGGCCTGTGTCGCGTACCCCGGCAGGGCGAGCAGGATGCGAGCATCGAAGTCGAGCAGGGCGTGCTGGTCACCCGTCGCGCGTTTGATCGCTTCCTGGGCTCGGGCCGGGCGTTCCACGATGTAGCCGATCAGCGCCTGTGGGGTCACGGAGCGAATGGTGTCGAGCGCATCCCAGTCCATGGAGATGAACACTGTGCGCTCCAGCAGGCCCGCACGTTCGGCTGCCTCCGCCACGCGGTGGAGTTCTTCCGGCCGACTGGTGCGCTTTACCTCTGGATAGATTCGAACTCCCGAGGGCCCGAGGAGATCGAACGCCGCCTGGACCGAGGGCACAGGCTCGCCCGCATAGTCGGATGAGAACCAGCCCCCGGCATCGATTCCGGTGAGCTCTGCTTCGGTCAACTCTGCGATGGCCCCGGAGCGGTCCGTGGTGCGATCCAGTGTGGCGTCGTGCAGGAGGACCGGAACGCCGTCCTGCGTGGCGTGCAGGTCGAATTCTACGGCGTCGGCCCCGGCAGACACGCCGAGCGCCAGCGCCGCGAGTGTGTTCTCGGGCGCGCGGGCGCTGAAGCCTCGGTGAGCGATGACTTCCACGGGTCGACTGAAGGCGAAGGGCTCAACCGTCATGAGTTGCGGGCGGCGCGGGGGCTATGCCAACGGCCTCAGGAGGAAGTCGGAGCCGCCGTATCGTCTTCGGCCGGGCTGGCCGACTTCGTGAGCTGACGCTGGAAGTCCTGAGCCTCGGTGAGGTTGTGAACGGTCTGTGTGAGCATGGAGATCTCCTGCTCCTGCAGCTCCATCCGGCGTTCGATGATGCGCAGCGTCTCATCGGCGCCGCGGCTCTCGAACGCCTGGGCCAACGCCGCTACGGCGGGGCCGAGCGCGAAGCGAGCCGTCAGCCCGATTACG
>Ga0055584_100004128_pt1 | contig 14242 bp, 9 predicted proteins | sample OSDHelmetaG_FD_58716 | JGI IMG/M metagenome (GOLD analysis project Ga0055584, IMG submission 58716) | Pelagic marine sediment microbial communities from the LTER site Helgoland, North Sea, for post-phytoplankton bloom and carbon turnover... | ecosystem: Environmental > Aquatic > Marine >... | reverse complement strand
CTCTTTCCAGGCAGCAAGGGGATGATCCGCGGTAACCGCTGTTTTGATATTAGATAAAGTGAGTTTGATAAAGGCAACGAATGCTTGAGCTAAATCATCGTGACCATTTACAATATACGCCATTTTAGGGGCACGCCAGAATAGGGTGTTAATTTCACCTGTCACACCTTGTAATTCGACACTTGCGCCATTTAAATTGGTGATTAATTGGTTTTGAATGTCCGCTTTTATTTCTGATTGAGTATCTGGATCAAAATTCATGTCTGTTAATAAGGCATTGATCATGGGCAAATATTCTTTTGCTGCGGTACCTTCTACTGTCATTTTTGGTGTTTCCCATTGTGTTTTTTGGGTTAAACGTTGTAAATAGAATGGTCCACCTGCTTTAGGGCCTGTTCCTGATAATCCGTGACCACCGAAAGGTTGTACACCAACAACTGCACCGACTATGTTACGATTGATATAAATGTTTCCGGCTTCAATACGCTCCACAATATGTTGCACTGAGCTATCGATACGACTATGGATGCCATGGGTGAGTGCAAAACCTTTGCTGTTGATTTGATCAATGAGTGCATCTATATCTTTGGCTTGATAACGAATAACATGTAAAACAGGACCAAAAACTTCCTGGTTTAATTCATCTAAATTATTAAGTTCAAACAAAATAGGGGCTACAAAGGTACCGGCTTGGGCTGTTTTATCATCAATATTGACTTCATGAAATGCTTGAGCACTTTTTTTCACTTTTTCAATGTGTTGTATAAGATTAGCTTGAGCCTTACTATCAATCACGGGACCAACATCCGTGTTTAATAAGGTGGGATTACCAATAACTAGTTGATCCATGGCACCTTTGATCATGTTGAGCATATGATCGGCAATATCATCTTGTAGACATAATACACGTAAGGCAGAACAGCGTTGACCCGCACTATCAAAAGCAGAATGAATAACATCCTCACAAACTTGTTCTGGCAAGGCGGTACTATCCACAATCATTGCATTTTGTCCACCAGTTTCGGCAATCAGTATGGGATTTTGTGTGTTTTTAGCTAAATTTTTATTGATGGATTTTGCAACTTGAGTTGATCCCGTAAAAATTACGCCATTAATTTGTTTATTTTGCGTTAATAAGTCACCGATATCACCAGCACCTAATACTAGTTGTAGCGTATCTTTAGGTACCCCAACTTGATGTAAAAGCTTTACTGCTGCATAGGCAATGAGTGCGGTTTGTTCTGCAGGTTTAGCAATGACGGTGTTGCCAGCGACTAGGGCTGAACTGAGTTCCCCAATGAAAATAGCTAATGGAAAGTTCCAAGGGCTGATAGTGACTACCGTACCTAATGGTGTCTGTGTACTTAATTTTTCTTCAGCTTCTGCTGCATAGTAACGGCAAAAATCGACCGCTTCGCGTATTTCTGCAATGGCATTCTTATAAGTTTTTCCGGCTTCTCGTAATGCTATCATGATAAAAAGAGCCGTATTTTCTTCTAACAGATCAGAAAATTGACGTAAATAAGTTGCTCTGGTCGTAATGGGGGTTTGAGCCCAGTGAGTTTGAGCTTGAATAGCCACATCGATGACATGGGGAAGACTTTCAGGATCAATAAAACAGACACTGCCAATCACATCATTTTTATCTGCTGGGTTAAGAATAGGCTGTGCTTTTTGTTCTTTAACTTCGATTGCAGTTAAGGATGTTGCAATGTAAGTTTGTTTTAATGTTGCTTTGAGGGAATGTTCTAAATCAGCTAAATATAATTCATTGTCGAAATTGATGCCTGCAGAGTTAATACGTTTTTTACCATAAATATGAGCTGGAAGTGGTGTGACTTCATGAGGAAGACCTTTGGTTTTTGCTAAGGCATCTAGTGGGCAACTGACTAATTCATCAATACTAATACTATCGTCTAATATTTGGTTAACAAAAGAGCTATTGGCTCCATTTTCTAACAAACGGCGTACTAAATAGGCCAATAGTGTTTCATGAGATCCGACTGGGGCATAAATACGACATTGACGATCGAGTTGATCTTTTCCTACTACAAGATCATAGAGTGTTTCCCCCATCCCATGTAGGCATTGAAATTCAAATTCTTTATCTTTCCCCATTTCATATACAGCAGAGAGTGAATAAGCATTATGAGTGGCAAATTGAGGATAAACGGCATCTTGTGCATCAAAGAGTTTACGTGCACAAGCTAAGTAGGAGATATCTGAGTGAACTTTGCGTGTGTAAACTGGGTAACCTTTATAGCCATCTTCTTGAGCCCATTTTATTTCACTATCCCAATAAGCGCCTTTAACTAAACGGATCATAATACGTTGATTGTTACGGCGAGCTAAATCAATTAAATAATCAATAGCATAAGGTGCTCGTTTTTGATATGCCTGCACAACAAAACCAATGCCTTTGAAACCGGCAAGATCGGGATCGCTGACTAAAGCCTCCATTAAATCAAAGGAAAGCTCCAGTCGACTTGCTTCTTCGGCATCAATATTTAGTCCAATGTCATATTGTTTTGCTAACATTAATAGCGATTTAACACGAGGAAGTAATTCGGTCATAATGCGTTCATGTTGGGCTCGCCAATAACGAGGAAAAATCGCCGAAATTTTAATAGAAAGACCATTGCCTTTATAAACGCCGGCTCCTTTACTATCTTTACCTAATGCGTGTAAAGCGGTAACATAATCTTCGTAATAGCGATTAGCATCTTCTTCAGTTAGGGCTGCTTCGCCTAACATATCAAAAGAAAAAGTATAACCTTTTTTTTCACGCGCTTTACCATTGGCAAGCGCATCTTTAATATCTTTACCAGTGACAAATTGTTTACCTAATATACGCATAGCAAAATCAACACTTTGTCTAATAAGAGGTTGTCCACCTTTAGCAACGACTCGGGTAAGAGCAATACTGAGCGTATCCTCTTCTAGAGCATCAACAAGTTTACCTGTGACTAATAATCCCCAAGCGGCTGCATTTACAAATAAAGAGTGGCTGTTATGAATATGTCCTTTCCAATCTCCCCCTGAGAGTTTATCTTGGATGAGTTTATCTCGGGTTAATTTGTCGGGCACTCTTAATAAAGCTTCAGCCAAACACATAAGGGCAATACCTTCTTCACTAGAAAGGGAAAATTCTTGCATTAATGCATCTACGCCACCTTGTTTATGACGATCCGCACGGATCTTTGACATTAGTTTCTTAGCTAAACGAGCAGCACCTGTACGTTCGATTTCGCTCATGTAGGCAATATGACTTAAATTGTGCATGGCCTGTACTTCATCACAAGCATAATTTTCTGTGACTAATTGGCGTTTTTCACTTAAAGGATAAGATAACTCGAACATAAAGTACCTCTTTACAGAATATAATATTGTGTATAAAAATCGTTTAGTTATATAAAAATGGATAACCCCAATTGTATTTGCATTAAATGCACCATATTTTATTTTTTCTCTAAAATTAAACATAACTATTTGATATATAAAAAATAGATTATATAAAATAGTCAAAAACCTTGAGATTAATAAATAGGAATGAAGATGAGGTATAAACCTATGCACCAATATTAAGATTTTTGCTTTAAGTGTGTGCAGAAAAGAGAAGAAAATTGAAGTGTTAAAATGCGACTTTAGTGGCGTTAATAAAAGAAATATTTGTTGATATATTGTGATATCAGGTATATTGAACAGAGCATTTTTAGAGAAGGATTATTTTGTGTTTCATCATTCATTATTAGGTTGTTCTGGTTTATGTATTGTTTTATTGTGTCCCTCTTTTGCTTCTGCAGAGGTGCGGCTTGATGTAAAAGGTTTAAATGGTGAATTAGAAGATAATGTAGCCCTTTATATCCAACAAATTGATAAGTCTGAATATGCTGCTTCTTCTCGTTTTGAATATCAGGTAGAAGATGAGATAAAACAAGGGATTATGCCTTTCGGTTACTATAATCCTAGCGTTGATTTTACTCAAAAAAAATCAGGAGATGATACGACAATTATTGCCATTGTTGATAAAGGAAAACCTACGAAATATGCGACAGTGAATTTTGTCATTAAAGGAGAAGGGGCCGATGATCCTGCTTTTCAAGTTGTATATAAGTTAATTCCTGATGTTGGCGAGCAGCTTAATCATGCCACTTATTCGGCAATTAAATCTAAATTAGCATCACTATCTATGCAAAGAGGCTATTTTTTTGCTCAGTATGAAAAACGTCAATTAGATATTGCCCCTCATTCGAATCAAGCTTTTTTAGATATTGAATATAATACGGGGAAACGCCATTATTTTGGACCTGTGACCTATAAAGGCAGTCAAATTCAAGAACAACGTTTGCGTTCTATGTTGCCCTTTAAAGAAGGTGATCCTTATTTATCCTCACAGTTAGGTGTTTATAACAAAAAATTATCTAATTCTGGATGGTTTTCATCAGTATTGGTAAAAGGGGACATTAAAAATTTAGAGCAAGGTGAATTACCCATTGATGTGCGTTTAAAACCAGCTAAGCTTAATACAATAGAAACGGGTATTGGTTATGTGAGTGACATTGGCCCTAGATTTAAATTGGGTTGGGATAAACCTTGGTTAAATGATAAAGGTCATAGTTTTAGCAGTGATATTGAATGGTCTTCTGCGGAAACTGATGTCACTGCAACCTATAAAATTCCCTTAGATAATGTAGAAAAAGATTATTATCAATTCCCAATGGGGTATCAAAAAGTTGATAATGAAGATACCTATAGTGAATCTTATCGTTTCGGCTTAGAAAGACATTGGATTTTAGACAGTGGATGGCATCGAAAAATCGGTTTAACTTATATGTTTGACGATTTTACTCAAGGTGTACAAACAGCACAAACGCACTATCTTGTCCCTAGTCTCAGTTATTCTCGTACCAAAACAGATAGAAATAGCCCTATTAAACATGGGAATAAATATTTAATTAGTTTAGATGGTGCTGCTGAAGATGTGGTTTCTGATGGTTATTTTGCACGTTTGCAAGCCACTGGGTCTTGGGTGCAATCGTTAAGCACGAATCAACGCGGATTAGCCGCCCTAAGAACGGGGGCGATTGCCGTAGATAATATTCAAGATCTTCCTCCGTCTTTACGTTTTTTTGCTGGTGGCTCTAATAGTATCAGAGGTTATGATTATGATGGTATTGCCCCCAAAGATTCTGGCGGTTACCTCATGGGAGGCAAATATAAAGCCACTGCTTCCTTAGAATATCAGTACAGAGTGACAGGAGATTGGTGGGTAGCCACTTTCTTTGATGCGGGGAGTGTGTGGAATGAAACACCAGAATTGTATCGTGGTGTTGGTTTAGGATTACGTTGGATATCCCCAGTGGGGCCATTACGACTTGATTTTGCATATGGTTTAGATGATGTAGATGATGGTGGTGGCTTTCATTTTTATTTTTCTTTAGGTCCAGAGTTATAACCTATAGTGAAGATTCGAACAGTCTAAAATAATAGAAAATATTGGAAATGATATGGTGAAAAAAGAAATGATGAAAAAATGGGTGAAGCGTATTGGGCTAGGAGGTCTTGTCTTAATTCTTTCCCTTAGTGTTATTGCCTCAGTATTACTTTTAACCCCAGTGGGTACCTCTTTAGTGAAATGGGGGGGGAATAAATTTGTTGACGGGTTGAATATTGAGCAAGCTCAAGGCGCATTACTTATTGATCTCCATTTAGAAAAAGTGACGTATCAAGCTCAAGGTATTGATTTAAAAGCTCAAGATCTTAGTTTAGATATCACTCCTTCCGCTTTATTGCATAAAGAGTTAAAAGTGGATCTCATTGCATTAAAAGGGGTGCAATTTTCTTATCAAGCGATGTCACAACCGCCTCAAGCTGAAGAAGAAAAAAGTACATCTAGTGGTCAAATTAATCTGCCCCTTAGCATTAATTTAAATAAGATTGTTGTCGATGATGCTCATCTGGATATGTTAGGTAATAAGATTGATTGGGATCATTTTTCTACAGCACTTACTTTATCTGGAAAAACACTGACATTAAAACCGACGCTATGGCAAAAATTAAATGTTTATTTGGCTAAAACTCAAGAAGCAAAAACTGCACCTCAGTCAACGCCATCTCATCAACAAAGGATCGTGTTGCCTAAAGTTGAATTACCATTAGATATAAATGTGCAGGGGGTTAAGTTAGAACAATTTGCTTTATATCAAGCTGAAAGAAAAAAAGCCCAAGTGATTATCAATGAGTTTTTCTTTAATCTAGTGGCGCAAAAATCCAAGATGAAGATAGAAAAATTGCATTTAAATATGCCTGAAGTGGTATTAGATGCAAAATTAGCGCTGACTTTAGATAAAAACTATCCACTTGATGTGAATTTAAACGCAGATATTAAGATGCCATTGGCAAAAAATCATAAAGTCGTTCTCGATGCTAGCGGTGATTTAGCTGATCTGAAAGCTCATCTGGATCTTAGTGGGCCACAACAAGCTAAGATCATCGCTCAATTGAATGCATTGGATCCTAATTTGCCTTTTGATGTGCATCTTACTAGCACTAAATTAGGTTATCCAATACAGACATTATCAGATTATCGTATAGAAAATACGGATTTTAGTGCAAAAGGTTCGTTGAAAAAATTTGTATTGAATCTTAAAGCTAAAACAATGGGAACACAGGCGCCTCATTCAGATGTATTCGTCACAGGAAATGGAGGATTAGGACAACAGGGGGATTGGCATATATTATTGTCTCAATTAAAAGTTATAGGAGACTACAAAGCTTTACCTCTAGATATTAATGGGAAATTACAAGCAGCGAGTAAGAATGGTGAGTTGGGTTTACATACTTCTGGGATCAATATTGCTCATGGGCAGAATAAAGTTATTTTTAAAGGAGATATAGATAAAAGATATCATTTGGATCTCCTGTTGGATATTCCTCACCTAGCGAAAAGTTTGCCTAATACAGAAGGGAGTATCGGGGGGGATATCAAAGTAACTGGATTATTGGCAACACCTAAGCTTAATTTAGATATTAATGCGCAGAATTTGGTGCTCCAGAAAACCAATAAATTAAAAAGCTTATCCATACAAGGTGATGTGACAACTTCCATGAAAAAGGGTATGGCACGTCCGTTCATCAGTACTGACATTAAGATTGATGCACAAAATGTGCAAGCAGGAACTGCTAAAATTACTCAATTAAATCTTGATGTGACCGGTAATGAAACGCAGCATAGAGTACAGATGCAAATGACGGGAGAGCCTGCTGGGGTTAATTTAGATCTCAGTGGCAGTTTTGATCCTAAGAAAGGTTGGTTTGGTCAATTAAATACGGCTGATATTATGACATCTGAAGGGAATTGGCGCTTACAGCGAACGACGGATATTCATTATTTATTAGCTAACAAGGCCTTTCGTTTAGCGCCTAATTGTTGGGGATTAAAACAAAGCCAAATTTGCGTGGCTCAAGCATTAGATTTTGTTCCTAATCAACCCGGACAAACTCAATTGTTAGTGAAGGATTTAGATTTTTCTTTATTAAAAACCTTTTTACCGCCTAAGACTCAATTAAGTGGATCGGCTAATGCAAAAATTGATGCACAATGGGATGCACATCTCGAACCTAAAATAGATGCATTAATCCAGTTACCTAAGGGAAAAGTTACACAGAATTTGTCTCAACCTATGATCTTTGGTTGGGATAAGATTAATATCAAAGCAAAACTCTATGATCATCAATTGTCATCTAACTATCTTATTGATGTGACCAACAATGGGGATATTTTCGGTGATCTAACCATAGATAATATTGGTTCAGTTCATCCTAAGATGCAAGGTAATATGAAGATCACACCATTTGATCTGGCTTTTATTTCACCTGCATTGGGAGAAGGGGTCGCGATAAAAGGGAAGGTGAGTAGCGATATTAAAATTTCAGGATCCGTGGATAAACCTGCATTAAATGGCCATTTAAATATTAGTCAGTATCAAATGTTTGGTGATAAGACGCCAACAGAAATAAAATCAGGGAATATTGCTCTAATTTTTGATCAATATACTGGAAAATTAACAGGAAAAATTACCACGGGTGATGGGGTATTAAATTTAAAAGGAGATGCTAATTGGCAAGATCTCGCTACATGGCGTACTAATTTAAATATAAAAGGCCATGAATTAAAAGTTACGCCACAGACAGGTATGTCAATTATGCTTTCACCTGATTTAACACTATCTGCCACACCTACTGATGCTGAAGTTAAAGGGGTAATTAGATTGCCATGGGCTAGGATCCGTATTAAAGAAGTTCCTAAGGGAGCTGTATCTATAGATTCGGATCAACGTTACTTAGATAAAAAATTACAAGTGGTCCATAAAGATGAATCTATGCCTTTAAATGTTAAGACTGATATTAAAGTAATAATAGATAAAGATGTTAAGTTACAGGCATTTGGGCTTTCTTCCTTTATGCAAGGAGAATTGCATATCACTCAAGTTAATCAGAGTCCTTATATAGAAGGGGATATTAATTTGTTAAATGGTACCTATATTGCTATGGGACAAAATTTGCAAATTACCAAAGGACGTATTTTTTTTACCGGACCTGCGAGTCAACCCTATATTGATGTGACCGCTATACGTAATCCAGATACGATTGAAGATGATGTGACTGCTGGCATTAATGTGACGGGACCTGCCGATGATACAAAGGTGAGTTTCTTTTCAGATCCTAGTATGGAAGAATCAGAAGTCCTTTCTTATATTTTACGTGGTAGAGGTATCAGTAGTGATGGTGGGAGCAGTAGTATTGCTAGTACTCTCATAGGACTTGGATTATCCCAAGGTAGTGGCATTGTTGGAAGTATTGGTGATTCGCTGGGAGTGAGTGATTTGAGTTTGGATTCTGAAGGTTCTGGTGATGATACTGCAGTGTCGGTTAGCGGTTATATTACGCCCGATTTACAATTAAAATATGGGGTAGGTTTGTTTTCTTCTGTCGGGGAATTTACATTAAAATATCGATTGGTACAGAAGTTGTATTTACAGGCTGTAAGTGGTTTAGATAGTTCGGTAGATCTTTTATATCAATTTAGTTTTGATTAATGCTCAAGTTAATTATAGCAATAAAAAAACCAAGCAACTGCTTGGTTTTTTTGGGGTAGAGCAAAATTTTAGTTCATACCGTATTTTTTTAGTTTTTTACGAAGAGTACCGCGGTTAATACCCATCATATCAGCTGCGCGTGTTTGATTACCACGTGTGTGTTGCATGATCGTGTCTAATAGTGGCTGTTCAACTTCGGCCAATACGAGTTCATATAACTCAGTGACATTCTGACCATCTAGCTGGTTCAAGTAATTTTTGATAGATGCTTTAACAGAATCACGTAGTGGTTTCTGTGCAATTTGATCGTGAGCAGTCACAGTTGCTACTGTTAGTGCTTGAGAAGTCAAGTTTTGTTCGAACATAGTTATTATTAGCTCTTTTCGTAATTATGCATAATTTTCGAAATAGATTTTTAATGTATCTAGTTGCTCATTGGCATCTTCAATACGATTGAAATTATTTCGAAAATCCCTCATTTGACACATTTGTGACAAATACCAACCTACGTGTTTGCGTGCAATACGTAGGCCCTTATTCGCACCATAGAATTGGTGCAGCGACAAAACATGGTTAATAACTAGATCGCCTACTTCAGATAAAGAAGGAGGTGCTAAGTATTCGCCAGTTGTCAAATAATGTTGGATTTCTTGAAAAATCCAAGGACGTCCTTGTGCTGGGCGTCCAATCATTAAAGCGTCTGCATGTGTATAGTCTAAAACCTGTCGCGCTTTTTGTGGTGAATCAATATCTCCATTAGCAATAACTGGAATAGATATAGACTGTTTTACCGCTTTAATAGAATCATATTCAGCGTGCCCTTTATACATACAGTCTCGAGTTCGACCGTGTAGTGTTAATGCTTGAATACCTGATTGTTCTGCAATTTTTGCAATTTCAACACAATTGATGTGTTCTTTGTCCCATCCCGTTCTGGTTTTTAAGGTGACAGGAACATCAACGGCATCAACTACGGCTAAACAAATAGTTTCCACAAGTCTGGGATCTTTTAATAAAGCAGAACCGGCCAGTTTCTTATTGACTTTTTTTGCTGGGCATCCCATGTTGATATCAATAATTTGAGCGCCATTTTCTACACAATAACGTGCAGCTTGTGCCATTTCTTGTGGATTAGAACCAGCTATTTGTACACTTCTGATCCCAGGTTCTGAGATATCCACTAAACGTTGTTTAGATTTATCAGAACGCCACACATCTGGATTAGATGACATCATTTCACTTACTGCCATCGCAGCACCATAATGTAAACAAAGTGCTCTAAAAGGCCTATCTGTTACTCCAGCCATAGGGGCAAGAATTAACTTATTTTTTAAGTGATAAGAACCTATTTGCACAATAACTCTCAATATTTAAACAACATGGGCGCGCATTTTACGCAATTTTTAACCATTTGAAAAGGTGAAATTTTAATCCTTTTATTATTTCTTAGTCCCTGAAATGCGACACCACTCTTCTTTTTCTTTAATGGGGTCGAGATTAATTTGTTCTTGATAACAGTCGGCAACACCTTGTGCTTGTGATTCTAATACTCCAGAAAGTGCTAAAGCGCCTTGGGGTTTGAGTAATGAAGTGATCACAGGTTCTAGTTCACGTAATGGACCAGATAAAATATTGGCAACGACTACATCAGCTAAAAGATCATCAGGTTGATCTTTGGCTAAATATAAGGTGAGATGATCTTTAACACCATTGCGTTCGGCGTTATCGCCAGAGGCTAAGATCGCTTGAGGATCTATATCGATCCCAATAACTTTTTCGGCACCTAATTTTATAGCTGCAATAGCTAAGATCCCTGATCCACATCCAAAATCGATAAGGGTTTTTCCCTTAAGATCGAGGCCTTCCAACCATTCAAGACAAAGAGCCGTTGTAGGATGTGTTCCTGTACCAAAGGCTAAACCAGGATCTAGCATGACGTTAACAGCACTAGGATCCGGTACGGGTAACCAACTTGGACAAATCCATAAACGTTTCCCAAATTGCATTGGGTGGAATTTGTCCATCCATTCTCTTTCCCAATCTTTATCTTCTAATTGCTCTATTTTATAGGCGAAATTAGGATCAAGTAGTGGTGTATTTTGTAGTAGTGTTACAACGTTCTTCATATCAGTTTCGGCATCATAAAGACCGATAACATCTGTATCTCCCCATAGACGTGTTTCACCGGGCATAGGTTCAAAAACCGGGGTATCTTGTGCGTCTAAAAAGGTAGCAGATAATGCACCTGTTTCTTCCATTAATAAATCACCGATGGCTTCGGCATTATCTGAATGAGCATTAAGTTTAAGTTGTATCCAAGGCATGTTATTTCTCTATTTCTAATGAAATGGGTTTAAAAATAAACGTCACCATAGCAAGTGATAATAAGATAAAAACAATAGGACCTATTACACAAGACATTAAAAACCATAAGGGTAAACCAAAATACAGTTTTAAAGGTGCAGTAGCCTCTGGCGCTAATCCGTAGGCACTTGTATACCACCAAAGCATATAAAAAAGAGCCAGTCCGACGGACCATAGCGCTTCTTTATTGGCTTGTTTATAGCGCAAATCTAGTGTTTTCATAATAATCCTCTCAAGATGATATGTTTAGAATTGGTGAAATATACGTCAATTTATGCTTTATATGCAAGTAGTTTATTTTTATGTAGAGGTGATAAAAAGCACAAAAAAATAGAAGAAAGAGATAAAATATGAACTCTCTTTCTTCTATTTCTATGTATTAAATATGTTTTATAAACCGAGTTTTTTCTCTAAATAATGGATATTAGCACCACCATTTTGGAAGTTCTCATCGCTCATAATTTCTTGTTGTAAAGGAACATTTGTTTTAATACCTTCAATAACAAGTTCATCTAATGCATTTTGCATACGACGAATGGCCACATCACGATTTTCTCCATAACAGATCAGTTTTCCTATCATAGAATCGTAATAAGGTGGAACCACATAATCTGTATAGATATGAGATTCCCAACGTACGCCCATACCGCCTGGGGTATGTAAGTTTGTGATTTTGCCTGGTGATGGCATAAAGGTATTTGGATCTTCTGCATTGATACGACATTCAACAGCATGACCATGCATTTTTACATCATCTTGAGTGTAAGAAAGTGGTTGGCCGGCAGCGATACGTAATTGTTCTTTGACTATATCAATACCTGTTACCATTTCTGTAATAGGGTGTTCTACTTGAACTCGAGTATTCATTTCAATGAAATAAAATTCGCCGTTTTCGTATAGAAATTCAAAAGTACCTGCACCTCGGTAATTAATCTCCACACAAGCTCGTGCACAGCGTTCGCCGATAAAGCGACGCATGTCTTCAGTGATCCCAGGAGCCGGAGCTTCTTCACATACTTTTTGATTACGACGTTGCATAGAGCAATCGCGTTCACCAAGATAAATAGCACCACCTTGACCATCAGCCAAAATTTGCACTTCAACATGACGTGGGTTTTCTAGGTATTTTTCCATATAAACCATGTCATTTTTAAATGCAGAAGCGGATTCAGCACGGGTTAAAGCAATAGATTTTGCTAATTCTTTATCAGAACGAACCACGCGCATACCACGACCGCCGCCGCCGCCAGATGCTTTGATAATAACAGGATAACCAATGCGTTTGGCAATAGATTTATTGTGGATGTCATCATCATCTAAGGGGCCATCTGAACCTGGTACACAAGGTACGCCGGCTTTTTTCATAGAGGCAATAGCAGAAACTTTATCCCCCATTAAGCGGATAGTTTCAGCTTTAGGGCCTACAAAAATGAAACCAGAACGTTCGACCATTTCTGCAAAATCAGCATTTTCAGAAAGGAAACCGTATCCTGGGTGGATAGCAACGGCACCTGTAATTTCAGCAGCACTAATAATGCGGGGAATATTCAGGTAACTATCTATGCTTTTAGCAGGTCCAATACAAACGGATTCATCCGCAAGAAGTACATGCTTTAATTGACTGTCTGCAGTAGAGTGTACAGCAACAGTTTTAATACCTAATTCTTTACATGCTCGCAAAATTCGAAGTGCAATTTCACCTCGGTTTGCGATAACAAGTTTGTCTAACATTGCCATAAATGCCTCTACTCAATAATGACTAAAGGTTGATCGAACTCAACAGGTTGACCATCTTCAATAAGGATCGCTTTGATAACGCCGGCTTTATCTGCTTCAATTTGGTTCATCATTTTCATTGCTTCAATGATGCAAATTGGGTCACCTACTTCAACATGGCTACCCACTTCAACAAAAGCTGGGGCTTCTGGAGAAGGTGAGCCGTAGAATAAGCCAACCATAGGTGAAAGGACTTGATGACCTGAAATACGTGGTGTTGCTTCTTCTACAGGTTGTGCAACTGGTTGCGCAACAGGTGCTGGCGCTGCAGCTGGAATAGAAACTTGAGTAACAGGAGCTGAAACGGCACGATTAATACGTACAGATTCTTCGCCTTCAGATATTTCTAATTCTGAAATTCCTGACTCTTCAACTAATTCGATAAGTTTTTTGATTTTACGAATGTCCATTATAGTTCTCTTTTTTCTGTAATAAGTTACATGGATTTATTTGCGGAGCTGTTCAATAGCTGATGTAAGTGCATAAGCATAGCCATTGGCTCCTAGTCCACAGATCACACCAACAGCAATATCAGAAAGATATGAGTGATGACGAAAATTTTCACGTGCGTGAACGTTAGAAAGATGTACTTCAATAAAAGGTATTTGTACCGAAAGAAGTGCATCTCTGATAGCGACACTTGTGTGGGTAAATGCGGCTGGATTGATAATAATAAAATCGACCTTTCCATAAGATTGATGGATCTTATTAATCAATTCATACTCTGCATTTGATTGTAAATGAGTTAAGATAACGTTTTGCTCTGCAGCCTGCTTTTGTAATCGTTGTACTATGGTGGTTAATGAATCTTTTCCATAGTGATCGGGTTCTCTAATTCCTAACATATTTAAATTAGGTCCGTTAAGCAGTAAAATATTTAATTGTGCAGACATCGTTGGCTAATTCTCTGTTATTTTAATTGATTTGTCGTTAAAATGCTAAGACTCAAAAAAAACAAAAAAGTTTATATTTTTTTTGAGATTTTTTCAATTATAGCAAATTCA
>Ga0055584_100004127_pt1 | contig 14245 bp, 8 predicted proteins | sample OSDHelmetaG_FD_58716 | JGI IMG/M metagenome (GOLD analysis project Ga0055584, IMG submission 58716) | Pelagic marine sediment microbial communities from the LTER site Helgoland, North Sea, for post-phytoplankton bloom and carbon turnover... | ecosystem: Environmental > Aquatic > Marine >... | reverse complement strand
TAGGTCCGTAATATGCTGAACTGGCGCCTACGACCAGGTCCACCTTATTGACATCCAACTCAGATGCTCCTAAAAAATTTCCTAGAGAAAAATTCAAACCTGGTGATGCATTATCAACGCCATCGATAGTTTGAAGTGATCTTACGGGGCTGGTGCTATTGAATCCGCGTGTGTTAATGATTTTAAATCCTATTGATGCAGAGGTGAGGTCGACGCCCTTAAGCTGGCCCAATCCTTCGTAAAAATTTGCGGCAGGGGTTTCTCTTATGGCGATAATATCCATTGATTCAATAGTGAGTGGAGCTTCCTTTTCCTTTTCTGATATTCTGGAACCTACTACTTCTACATCTTTAAGCAACACCTGATCAGTACTTAATTTAATTGTAAGCTTTTCAATTTTAGTTACAGTTACCTCTGAGGTAATATATCCCATAAATGATACTTGAAGGGTAACTGGAAGCATTTCAACGTTGATCGAAAATTTGCCATTGATGTCAGATTGGGTACCAGTAGTAGTGTTTTTTATAACAACATTAGCACCTATAAGTGTTTCATTTGTGCTTTTGTCACGAATGACACCTGTAATTGAATCCTGGCCTTGAATTGTATGAGAGAGGAGGGTGAGAAAAGTCAGGATTAAAAATATCTTTAAAACTCCGGACGACCTGATGTTCATAGATTGGAGATTGCTTCCTCCAAAAATAGAGTTTTTTATGAATAGAGTTAATATCTGCTATTTCATTGCCCCATCAGCAGCTTTATTTGCGCTTGACCTTTTTTTCTGCGACTTTCTGAATAATTCACTTATTGTATTAAAATCTTGCCTGTAAAACACTCCAAGACCTTGTGTGTAAGGAGAATTGTAGCTGTTGGTAATGGTATTTGACACTGTGCGATTAAATGCCTTAAACCTGAACCTACCATCTTTGCTCACTTTTACTTCTACATTAAAATCTCCAATAATATCAGATGTATTTTTATTATCTGGATTACTGGAATTTCCTGCAACTCCAAAATTACCATCTATACTGACCCTGTCGTTGAAGATTTGTGTTGATAGCATTATTTCAAGTTCCTCCTGGCTGAAAGCATCACCTGCACGATAATTGAATCCGATATCGATATCATCACTTATCTGTGATCCCCAAACACTTAATTGCTGAGAAAGTAGTTCTGAGGCATTTGAGCTTACACTATTTGTTGAGGTACCTAGAAACTCAACATCATCCGATTTTGAGAATCTACCTAAGACCAATAGGCTCATTGTTTGTTTATTTACTTCTTGTTCTGAATTAATGTATCTGTCGACCAGCGCATCAGTTAAAGGGTCTGAACCCGGAACTTCGATATCAAAACTGATCTCAGGATTGAAAAGGTCTTCTTTGATATTCAACATAACTTCTACAGGGATCCGATCCTTATACGCTGTATCCTGTAGTAAGTCATACAAATTTGCTTTAAGCTTATACTTGCCTTGTAAATTTACAATGGCTTTGTAGGGGTCTCCTGACCATTGAATTATTCCGCCATCTGCAATAGTGAATTTTTTATTGATCACATTTTGAAGAGTAAACAAGTAATTTCCTGAATTGATGATATAATTTCCCTGAATATTAAACTCACCGTACTGGCTAATATATAACCTGATATCACCAGAACCCCGGCCTTCCATGATGTCTCCTATTTTTGAATCGAATATCAATTGTACCTCTGCATCATTTGTTGCTTCCAGGTCAATGGTAATATTAAATCCAGTGGATTCAATTTTCTTCACCGGGGGTTTAGAGAGTAATGTGTCGTGGTTTACAAAATTTATAAAACTGCTACCAGATATTTCGTTGGGATTTGATAGTGGAATGTTGATGATTGTATTTCTATCGGTTTTAAGAGTCATTGCCATTGTTATCATGCTGAACGGCCCATTCATAGTAATTCTGCCAGTGCCATAAGCTTCACCATAAAACAATTCGTTGTCCTTGATCGTGGTATTTAGCATCTGAAATTTATTTGCATTAATCACAAAATCCAAAGAGAGATTATTTAAGTTCTTATGACGTATAGCTCCTGAAAGGAATGCCACATTTCCATACATGTCATTGACTTTCACTTTTCTGAATTCAATGGCATCTTCTGTAAAATATACCATGTCAGCTATGCTGTATCTTGTTTGCAAGTAATCAACAATAAAACTTGCTTTTTGTAGACGCAGCTCTCCTAAAAGAACAGGCTTTTTAGAAGTCCCTGAAAGTTTTAGTTTCCCTCTAGCTAGTCCTCTTACGTCTGAAAAAATGCCAGAAACATATTTGGCAAATGTTTTTAATTCAGTTTTCTCAAGATCTATATCAAAATCAAGTTGATCATTTTCATTACCGATAGTATAATTTCCTTTGACAAGAATGTTCTTTTCTCCTCCTTTGTTTATCACACTATTTACCTCAACGACCTTTTTTTCAGTGTCATATTCTACCTGAAGAAATGCGTCGCCTAGAGTATCATTATTGATCGCCAATGTTCTGACTTCAAGATCAGAATCAATTCCAGGAGTGCTGAGTAGTGATGCTATTTTAGTTTTACCATCAGCTGTTCCTGACAATTTTAAATTGATCAGGTTTAAGATCGGGTTAAACCTGATCAATTCAAATTCATCGAATTCTACATTTAAAACATCATCTTCGTTTTTAGAAATTATACCATCGACAAATATTTTTTCATTTCCATTACTTAACTCCCAATTGGATATGACTATAGATCCGGTAGTGAATTTGATCTCGTTCAATGGTTTAATTAGCCATTTTTTCCAATCGAGTGTAATGTCTGAATCAAGAACTTTGAAAACTACAATAGAATCACCAGTGTATGAAGTGCGACCATATACCATCATTTTGGTTTTCATTGAATCAGGAGCAGCAGCACTCAGGTATACATCGGATATTTCTTTATCGGTATTAGCTTGTATGATAATATTATTGATTTTAGTTGTGTCACTTATGATCATTTGACCGATTCTGTTTTCAATCAATATTTTATTATCCTGAGTATAACTATCAACATATATATTATTAAATACTGTTGACTTATATGAAATGGATTCAGAGTTAAGTATCATGGATAATTGCTCATCTTCAAAATTAAACCCTCCACTAATGGTAGTACCTTCACTAACTATAAGGTCTGGATTGAACATATTAAACAGATCCTCTGTTTCTTTCAAAAGTATGCTGTAGCTAAAGTTTGTTGAATCTGTTATCTCTCTATTAAGGTCAGATGAATAGATTGGCAAGTACATATTAAGGTACTTGTCAAATATTGGGACGAGGTCGTAAGAATTGTAAACACCATTTATGCTAAAATCAAACAATGGGGAAGTAATGGAGCCGCTCTTGCTAATTCCGCCTTTGTCGGCCTCGTATTGAATTGCGTCAATATATAATTCCTTTCCTTGCTCTGTATAATAAACATTGAAAAAGTCAATATTGCCACTTAGTTCATGAATCTCATCTCCTTTTACACTTAACACTGCATCTAATGTTAGAGTTGATGAAGTGTCTCTATCGATGATATTAAGTTTGGCCAGTTTTGCTTGGTCGATACATGTGCTGAATTGGTAGTAAGGAGTTTCATTTGAAAAATCGATCAACCCGGAAAAGTCAAGAATCAGATTTGAGTCTAATACACTGAATTCACCATTGAACATCTCGGTATCGAATTTTCCATCAACTAATACGTTGTTATATTTATAGCTAAGAACTTCCAGGTAGTTGATAGTCCCATCCATAGATGCAGATGCAGATGATATATCGAGTCCAATTCCGGAAACTTCAGCATTAAAGGATGACCTTCCAAATACCTTCTCATTGTTTAATAATGCTCCGATGTTAAAGTCAAAAGCTGATAATCTGCCTTTGTATGATGATTTTGAGTGATCTTCAGAGATTTTCAGGTTCAGGTCGGATGATAAGTTTCCTAGATCAGATTTAAGATTGCCATAGGCTACGAAGTCAGTTATAAATCCCGTGAATTTTCCAGAAAAAGAAATGTTACCTAGTTTTTCAAGAGCCTCTGGTAATTGCAAATATTTTTTTGTGCCATAAGGTTGAACTGGAAATGTTTCAGCGTCTACTTTATTTAATACCAAATTATTTACTACTAAGTCAATGAATGATTCATTGATATCCGGAAGCCCGGAAATATTGATATCACCAAAAAAGTTGGTTGCTTTTCCATATTCAAGGTTTAAGTCTTTTGCTTTTAACTGGTCAACGGTTCCATTAATATCACCACTGAAATTAATAGTTCTGTCCATTCCTTTCAGGTTTGGAGAAAAGTAAGCTAAGTCTTTAGATGATAAGCGACTTTTAAGAAAAGTAGAATTAAACTTTACGTCAGAAACAAAGGTGTTGAAATCTGTAAATTTTTTATAGGTAAATTTCAGATTGCAATTTAAGTCTGATTCATTGGTGTTTATAAGCAAATCAACAAACTCTATAGAGGTGCTTGTGAATGTTATCAAGCTCTCGAAGTATTTAACTTGAAAACCACTTTGTTCCTGAAGTGAAATGTGTTCTATTGTTGCTTTTATATAGTCTTTGGTAGGAGTGAAGTCTGTAATTGTAATGAACAGGTTGTTAACTCTTATGCTATCGAAATTTATTTCTTCCCCAAAATCGCGCATTGGGTGATTCGAGTAATAAAACCTGAAGTCTGATAGATTAACTTCTCCAGGATCGAATTCAAATGATTGGGATTGTTTTTTGCTTTGTTGACTACCATTGAAGTAGTTTACTAAAAAGTCAATATTAGAACCCGGTTCATCTTTATGTTTTTGAATATGGACTAATCCGTTTGAGAACTCTATGTCTTGAAATAATAATCGATCTGACTTCAAAGAGAATACATTTATCTTACCGAGTACCTCTGGGACATAAATCAGTGTATCGCCATGCAGATCTTCAACATACAAACCTTTTACCTGAACCTTGTAAAAGAATTCGATATCTACACCATCAACACTTACAACTGTGTTTAATTCATCTGACAACCACTCAGCAACTCTATCAACAATGAGTGATTGAATAGCAGGTGTTCTTAGAGCGAATAACATTAAAGTACCCAAGCTGAATAGCACGAGTAAAATGATTGCCGATATTTTAAATAGTCTTTTGATAAGTATGTGCAATTATAATAGCAAATGAAGAGCTTTGAACCATATTTTCACGTTATTTTTACACTTCATTTATGAAAGATACTCCATACATTCTAGGTATTGAATCGTCATGTGACGAAACAGCTGCTGCCATAAGTTTAGGTGACAAAATCCTTGCCAATGTTATTGCTGGTCAGAAAGTGCATGAGTCATATGGTGGTGTTGTTCCTGAATTAGCTTCGAGAGCTCATCAGCAAAATATCATTCCAGTTGTAGATCAAGCACTTAGGCAAGCTAATTTAGCAAAAAAGAGACTATCTGCTATCGCATTTACCAGAGGGCCCGGGCTTATGGGTTCTTTATTGGTTGGAACTTCATTTGCCAAAGCCCTAGGCTTAGGGTTAAATATTCCAATAATTGAGGTGAATCACATGCAGGCACACGTTCTGGCACATTTTGCATGGTCTGATAAAGATCTTGATAAGCGCAGACCTGAATTTCCGTTTTTATGCCTTACGGTTTCAGGAGGTCATACACAGATCGTCAGGGTGGATTCCTATTTTAAAATGGAGGTGATAGGTAAAACACGCGATGATGCTGCAGGGGAAGCTTTTGACAAGATTGCAAAACTTCTTGGTCTGCCATATCCAGGTGGTCCACTGATCGATAAATATGCCATGAAAGGTGATGAACTCAGATTTAAATTTCCAGAAGCTAGAATAGCTGGATTGGATTTTAGCTTTAGTGGTTTGAAAACAGCAGTTTTGTATTTCCTGAACAAAGAAATGGAAGCTTCTCAAGGATTTATCAAATCAAATATGAACGATATCTGTGCCTCTGTTCAGTTAACCATAATAAATAGCCTTATCAATAAATTGAAGCTGGCGGTTAGGGAAACTGGAATAAATAGAGTTGCCATTGCTGGAGGAGTGTCTGCAAATTCCGGTCTAAGGGAAAAACTATTGGGACTTTCAGATTCAGAGGGGTTGGAAGTATTTATTCCCCCGTTTGAGTATTGCACTGACAATGCTGCAATGGTAGCTATTACAGGTTATTATAAGTATTTGGAAGGAAACTACACGCCCCAGACTGTGGCACCGTTTGCCCGGTTCACAGGAATAAATTAGAATATTTCTTAAAGTTGGTGTCTTTAATACCTTTGCAGGGTCTAAAAATCAAACTAGTATAAATACTACTTAATGGAAACAAAGAAAAACCCGTCAGACGGAAATAAGAAAAGTAACAATAAAATATGGCTGATCCTCTTTTTAGTAGCTGCAGCGTTTAACATATATCAATGGATGGACAAATCGAGTACGGTTGAAAAGTACGACGTTCAATCCGATAGTTTAAGTACGGTTGCCATCAACCTTGAAAAGGAATTAGGAGAAACCTATGCAGAGTTGAATCAATATAAAGGGACCAGTGAACGACTTGATTCACTTTTGGAGGAAGCAAATATTTCAATCGAAGAGCAGCGTCAAAGAATTGAAAAGCTGATCCGAAGTGAAGCAAATACTAAGGCGAGAAGTAAAAAACTACAAGCTGAGCTTGATAATCTGAAGAAATTACGTGAGGAGTATCTTGAAAAGATTGACGAGTTATTGGTCGAGAATCAGAATCTTAAGAAATCAAATGAAGACCTCATTGAGAAAAATGCAGAGATCACTAAGAATCTTGAAACAACAGTAAATCAGGCATCGGTGCTGAGATCAGAGTATGTAAGGTCATCTGCATTTAAAAAGAGAAGCAGTGGGAAGTTTGTAGAAACAGCCTTAGCTAAACGTACAAATAAGCTCGAGGTATGTTTTTCACTTCTTGACAATCCCATTTCTCAACCAGGTGAAAAGAATGTTTACATTAGAGTTGTTGAGCCAGGAGGTAAGACCCTGGGAGACAGGTCAGGTGGGTCATCAACATTCACAGTTGGGGCAACAGGCGAAGTAGTACAATATACTGCAATGGAAAAGATCACATATGCAAATGATAAGCAAGATCTTTGTTTACAATGGGAAGAAAATGAGCGGATATTCCCTGCAGGAACATATGCAATTGAGATCTATGTTGATGGAAACTTAAGTGCGTCATCATCACATACATTAAAATAAAATTCAGAATTAATGTTATCAAAAAAGGGGCATATTGCCCCTTTTTTTGTTCTGTGATCTCTTATTATCCAGTTAATTAACCTCTAAGTCTAGCTTAAGGGCTCCTTTAACTTTTTCATTTAGAAGAGCTAATTCTATGACTTCGATCATTTCGGATACATAATGAAATTTGAGTCCTTTGAGATAATTGGGTTTGATATCTTCAATATCTTTCAAGTTATCCTTGCTAAGAATAATATTTGTGATCCCCGCTCTTCTAGCAGCTAAGATTTTTTCTTTGATGCCACCAACGGGAAGAACTTTTCCTCTTAAGGTGATCTCACCAGTCATTGCAAGGTTCTTTTTGATCTTCCGTTGTGTAAATGCAGATGCTAATGATGTTAACATTGTAATTCCAGCAGATGGACCATCTTTGGGTGTGGCACCTTCAGGAACATGGATATTGATATCCCAATTATCGAATACCTTGTAATTCAGATTCAGTTCATCGGCATGTGCCTTAAGATAGGCAAGTGCAATCATTGCTGATTCTTTCATCACATCCCCTAGATTGCCGGTAAGTGCTAGTTTGCCTTTTCCCCGACTTATAGATGTTTCTATAAATAATATGTCTCCTCCAGTAGGTGTCCATGCTAGTCCGGTAACAACTCCGGCAACTTTATTATCAATCGACCTCTCTTTTTGAAAGATTGGAATTCCTAAAATAGTGTGAAGCCTATCTGCACTAACTTTTGGGTTGTACTTTTCGGCCATAGCAATTGACTTTGCAGTTGACCGGATTACTGAAGCTATCTGTTTCTCTAATCCTCTGACCCCTGATTCGTTTGTGTAATTCTCAATGATCTGTTCAATAATCTTCTCGGTGAAAACTACCTGGCCTTTTTTCAAGCCATGTGCTTCAAACTGTTTAGGTATGAGGTGCTTTACAGCGATTTGAATTTTTTCTTCGACAGTATATCCTGTGATCTCAATGATCTCCATTCTATCGCGTAGAGCAGGTTGAATTGAACTTAATGAATTAGCAGTTGCTACAAAAAGAACGTTAGAGAGGTCGTATTCAATTTCAACATAGTTGTCATAAAACGCACTGTTCTGTTCTGGGTCAAGTACTTCAAGTAGGGCAGAAGATGGGTCACCATGAAAGTCTACAGTAAGTTTATCAACCTCATCTAAAACAAAGACAGGGTTTGATGATTTGGCTTTTTTTAGATTCTGCATTACCCTTCCTGGCATGGCACCAATGTAGGTCTTCCTATGGCCTCTTATTTCGGCCTCGTCTCTCAGTCCACCTAAGGACATTCGCACATATTTTCTACCTAGCGCCTTTGCAATAGATTTTCCTAGGGAGGTTTTACCTACACCCGGAGGACCATACAAGCACATGATAGGGGATTTCATGTTACCTTTCAGTTTTAGCACTGCTAAGTATTCAAGAATCCTGTTTTTTACTTTCTCGAGACCATAATGGTCTTTGTCTAGTATTTTTTGTGCTCGTTTCAGGTCAAAATTATCACTTGTCTTTTCATCCCAAGGTAATTCCAGGAGAAGTTCAAGGTAATTCAAAGTGACGCTGTATTCGGCTGCAGCCGGATTTATCCTGGCCAATCGTTCTAATTCCTTGTCGAAAACCTGAGCAACCTCTGCAGACCATTTCTTTTTTTCGCCCTTCTCTTTCAGTTCACCAATCTCTTGATCATGTGATGAGCCACCGAGTTCTTCCTGAATAGTTTTAAGTTGCTGATTTAAAAAATATTCGCGTTGTTGTTGGTCGATATCTGTTTTGACTTTAGTTTGTATCTGGTTCTTAAGCTCAAGCATTTGAAGCTCTTTAGTTAAAAACTCTAGAACTTTAGTTGCCCTTTCTTTAAGATCAATCATTTCTAACAAACCCTGCTTCTTGTCAACATCAGCATTCATATTAGAAGAAATAAAGTTGATAAGGAAAGAAGGGCTTTCAATATTCTTTATTGCAAATGAAGCTTCTGATGGTATATGAGGTGATTGAGTAATGATCTGTAATGAGAGATCACGCAATGAATCGACCAGTGCTATAAATTCGCGTTCTTTTACAACTGGAGCATTCTCAGCTATCGGACTAACGGCGGCGCGCAAGTATGGATCAGAAGTGACCACACTTTTCAGCCTAAACCTTTTTTTACCCTGGATAATTACTGTGGTATTACCATCGGGCATCCTTAGCATACGGATGATATGAGCGACAGTCCCTACGTTATATAGGTCTTCAGCTTCCGGATCTTCAATTGATGGATCTTTTTGTGCAAGAACTCCAATAGTTTTATCTGATTTATAGGCTTCTTTAATAAGTTTGATTGACTTATCTCTTCCAACAGTTATGGGGATAACAACACCTGGAAATAGTACAGTGTTCTTTAATGGTAATATCGGGAGTTCGTCGGGGGTCTTTTCATTATTCATTTGCTCCTCATCTTCTGATGAAAGCAAGGGAATCAAGTCTGGCTCATCATCGGCCATTCCAGAAAGATTTGGGATATTAAATAGGTTATTATCGTTGTTATCGAACATATTATTAGTATTCAGACAATTTGTCAGTGAAATTGTTCAGCTTGAACGTGAACTGCATAAGTCAATTGTTGTGCCAAGGCTAAAAATGTGCCATTGATTTAACAAGTTTAATGGAATTAATAAGTATGAAATTAAATATCAGGCAGTTACAAATAATCACTATGAATTTTGATCAGTACTTTCTGTCATGTTAAAAACGTCTCTTAAGATATGTTCTTCAACATGATCAAAGTCTTTGTTTCTACGGTTATAAACTTCTTTCGCCAGTTGTATTGCTTTTTCAAGAGAGAATCGTTCATTTGAATCGATGCCACCCCACGAAAAAGAATTAACCACTTTAGGCGGAAATCCATGGCCAAAAATATTAGTGTTAACACCAACAATAGTGCCTGTGTTAAACATTGAATTAATACTACTTTTTGAGTGATCTCCCATAAAGAGACCACAAAATTGAAGTTTGGAATCTATCATCTTAGTGCTTAGGTAATCCCAGACCTTAACAGATGAATAATTATTCTTTAGGTTTGAGTTGTTGGTATCTGCGCCAAGATTACACCATTCGCCCAATACTGAATTTCCTAAAAAGCCATCATGGCCTTTGTTTGTGTAGCCAAATATAACGGAGTTGCTAACTTCACCTCCGACCTTGCTGTATGGTCCGATAGTAGTAGCTCCATAAATCTTGGCGCCCATTTTCACGGTAGCTCCTTCACATAAGGCGAAAGGCCCTCTAATCATTGCACCCATCATGATCTCAGTATTTTTACCAATGTAAACCGGACCATTTTCAGCGTTTATCATTGCACATTCAACTCTGGCGCCCTCTTCAACGAATACATTTCCTTTTCCGAGAACTTTGTTTGTATGACTAAGGGGTATTGTTTTTTTACCATGGGTGATCAGCCTGAACTGATCTTTGATAGCCACTTCGTTAAGTGTAAATATATCCCAAGGGCGCTCAATCACATTCACAGTCCCTTTGTATTCTAGCCGATCTGAGCTTTGGAGGTCAAATTTTTTCCCGGTGAATGACGCTAGTGGTATTCCCTTCTGGAAGAGGGACTGTCCTAATTTAAGATTTTTGGCTGCATCAATTATTGCAGGTGTAGGTAATACAGCACCATTGAAATAGAGGTTCTCTTCTTCGATCCAATTCGGAAACTTTTCTGATAAATACTTTTCGGTAACGTATGAGACCTGAGCATCTAATAAAAGCTCATAATGCTCTCTGATAGTTAATATACCAACTCGAATCTCGGAAACCGGTCTTGTGTACGTAAAAGGAAGTAATTCGTCCCTGTTGTAGTCGAATAGAATGTGGTTATCCATTTACTTTTTTTTGAATACCTAAAGTTGAAAAACAGTCGTGTAAAAAAAAAGTCCCTACAGGGACTTTTTTCATTTTTCTGTTAATTAACTCTTGGATTTCTTCTCTTCGTGCTTTTTATAACGATTTCTGAATTTATCAACTCTACCAGCAGTATCAACAAGTTTCATCTTACCTGTATAAAATGGGTGTGATTTATGCGATATTTCAAGCTTTACCAATGGGTATTCGTTTCCGTCCTCCCATTTAATGGTATCGTTGGATTCTACTGTTGAGCGACTTAAGAATGAGTAATCACATGAAATGTCCTTAAAAACGACCAATCTGTAATTATCCGGATGTATTTCCTTTTTCATGACTTATTATCTATTATTCAAAACGGGTGGCAAAGATAAGGTTTTATTACAAATCGAACAAACCATGTGATTGAATGAACTTAAGGGGCAATTTTACCTGAAGTGCTTGATTTTCACAATATAACAACCATAGTGTTCGTTAAGTTTTCGCTGTCTATATTTGTATCCAATGAATTCTAGCTTTAAAACGGTTTCTGCCGTCATTACTATACTTTCATTTCTGATAGTTGTATCCTCTTGCAAAAAAGAAGATATTCTGACCGATTCTTCGGCAAAGCTTGATTTTTCTATGGATACAGTGATGTTTGATACTGTTTTTAGCAGTATTGGGTCTACTACCAAGCTACTAACTATTTACAATAATAATAGCAGGCCAGTTAATATCAGTTCCGCCCGATTGGCTCTGGGAAGTGCTTCTCCATATAGGTTGAATTTTGATGGCATCCCTGGAAAGTCATTTTCTGACATTGAAATAGGCGGTAAGGACAGTTTGTTCATGTTCATCGAAGTTATCATCGACCCCAATAATATTACTACGCCATTTTTAGTGACAGATTCTATCGTGTTTGAAACAAATGGAAATATTCAGGACGTGGATCTTGTTGCCTTTGGTCAGAATGCCAATTTCATCGTTGCTGACACCTATGTTGAGGGACTGCCACCGTATTCTATTATTAATTGTAACACTACATGGACCAATAACCTACCTTATGTCATCTATGGTTATGCGGTGGTAGACTCCGCGTGTAAGCTTACGGTTGACGCAGGAGCACAGATCTATTTGCACAATAATTCAGGATTATGGGTCTATGCGGGTGGAGAGATAGATATTAATGGAACCAAAGCTGATCCGGTTGAATTTCAAGGTACCCGATTAGAGCCATATTATCAGGATATTCCTGGTCAATGGGATCGTATATGGATCAATGAAGGAAGTGTAAATAATGAGATCGATTATGCCATTATCAGAAATGGATTCATCGGAATTCAAGCAGAATCGTTATTAGACACCTCTCTTCAAAAGCAACTTACCATTCGAAACACCATTATTCAGAATATGAGTGGATTTGGGATTTTTAGTAGATACTATAATGTTACTGCAAAAAATACTATAGTTGCACGATGTGGGTTTTATAACCTTGCAATTACCAGAGGCGGTGGTTACGAATTTCGACATTGTACTTTTGCTAATTATTGGAATCAATCTCAGCGCACAACTCCCGCAGTTTATTTAAACGATTATGGTGTTGATGAATTTGAAAATGTCGTCAATTTTCCATTATACAAAGCTGACTTTTTTAATTGTATCATTTATGGAAATAATGATGAAGAGCTTGAATTTGATTTTGAGTTTGGTACAAGTTCTCAGCAGTTGAAGAATGTACTCATCAAAAGTTCGCTCAATACATCACCTGCTAATTACGTTAATGTCTTGAAAAATCAAGACCCGAATTTTTTCGATAGGAACGAAGATGACTATCACATTAATTCCAATTCACCTTCTCGAAATGCCGGTGACGCTTCCCTTGTAACGCCTGATATAGAAAATGACCTCGACGGAAATCCGAGGCTCATTGATACCGCACCCGATCATGGTGCTTACGAATACCTGTAGCTGAACTTGTTTTATAAAGTAGTTAAGAATTTCATGGTGTCAATGTTGTCAGCATAATCGCCCAGAGTTGGCAATTGGGCATGTCCAGGAGAAACCCAGTCGGGCCCTTCAGTTTTAGATACTATGCATTGGATATCGTTGGGGTTTTGCTCCAAGAGGCTTTCGAGCTGGAGTACATCACTATACTTTTCATAATGCAAAACGGACACTGGACTTGATAGTGATGGATCCTCTTTTACAATCAGAAAATTGTTGGTTAAAAAAGGAATATTATTCATCAGCAGGAGTGTTCTCTGATAATCATAGTTGTTCATATACTTAGAGTGTTGCATCACATCTGCAGCACTTGTAATGTAGTGAAACATCATATCAAAATTATAATCTTCAGGGACAAATAATTTAGAAACATTTCTACATCCTAATCCATAATACCTAAAAATGTCTTTTGATAATAACAAGAAATCAAATTCATTTTCATTCCCGGTAATAACTGCTACTGAGTTTCTGTTTTTGCGAAAAATGTGTGGATACTTAGAAAAATAATAGTCGAAATATCTAAAAGTATTATTACTTCCGGTAGCAATCACTGCATCAATATCTTTTAAGTTGTCTTCAAACAGAATGAGTTCATTGTATTTTTCATCGACGTTAGTTAAGAACGATTTAATATATGGTAAAATCACTGAATCATCCCGGCTCATTTTAGCCTTAAGTCGGTTTCCAGAAAAAACAACGCAGAGCAGGTCATGAAATCCGGCTGCAGGGATATTCCCCGGCATGATAACTCCAATAGTTCTGGCCTTGCTAGAAATTATATAATCTTTTGCCCATTCATTGAGTGATTCGGCTGTAAGTAGATTACCAATTGCGTTTAATGCATGTTTGGTGTTGGATTCGTCGAACCAAGGGTTTTCAGCTTTAGCTTTTTGGATCATATCCAAAAAACCAGTGTCAGTTGTGGCGGAATCACTATCCTCCGTAAGGGTTCTAAGTGATTCTCCCAGTAAGCTGAATGCCTTAATATGTTGATCAAGTTCCTGCAAAGAGAGCTTATTTGCTATGTTACTCAACTTTTATTTTAAATTTGTGTTCAAAATTACGATAAACCAAACGAAAAACTATGGCTATAAAGATCACAGATGAATGTATTAA
>Ga0055584_100004126_pt1 | contig 14245 bp, 14 predicted proteins | sample OSDHelmetaG_FD_58716 | JGI IMG/M metagenome (GOLD analysis project Ga0055584, IMG submission 58716) | Pelagic marine sediment microbial communities from the LTER site Helgoland, North Sea, for post-phytoplankton bloom and carbon turnover... | ecosystem: Environmental > Aquatic > Marine >... | reverse complement strand
CATACGCGCCCTGGGCAAGGCCGAACATGTCCTGTATGACCTGAAATACCTGTTCCCGGCGGAAGCGTCGGATATCCGGCTATAAGGAACCCGGCATGCCCCCCCAGAACTACGCCAGCTGCCAGGCAACCCTGCAAGCCAACCCGAAAACCTGGCTGATTACCGGCGTGGCCGGGTTCATAGGCTCCAACCTGCTGGAAACCCTTCTGCAGCTGGACCAGACAGTAGTGGGCCTGGACAACTTCGCCACCGGCCACCGCCACAACCTGGATGAAGTACAAACCCTGGTAAACCCCGAACAATGGGCGCGCTTTCAGTTTATGGAAGGGGACATCCGCACCCTAGCGGACTGCCACGCCGCCTGCGCAGGCGTGGACTACGTGCTGCACCAGGCCGCGCTGGGATCCGTACCGCGCAGCCTGGAGGACCCAATAGCCACCAACCAGAGCAATATCGACGGCTTTCTGAACATGCTGGTAGCCGCGCGGGACGCCAAGGTGAGCAGCTTCACCTACGCCGCCAGCAGCTCCACCTACGGCGACCACCCGGGCCTGCCCAAGGTGGAAGACCAGATAGGCAAGCCGCTTTCCCCCTATGCCGTCACCAAATACGTGAACGAACTGTACGCCGACGTGTTTGCCCGCTGCTACGGCTTCAAGAGCATCGGCCTGCGCTACTTTAACGTGTTCGGCAAGCGCCAGGACCCAAATGGCGCCTACGCCGCAGTAATCCCCAAGTGGACCGCGGCGATGATCAAGGGCGAGGATGTTTACATCAATGGAGACGGGGAGACCAGCCGGGACTTTTGCTATATCGACAATGCGGTGCAGGCGAACCTGCTGGCGGCCACAGCTAGCAATGAGGCAAAGAACGAGGTTTACAACGTGGCCTGCAACGACCGCACTAGCCTGAACCAGTTGTTTGCCTACTTGAAAGCAGCTATGAAAAGACAGGGCGTGGAGTACGGAAAAGAGGCTATATATCGAGATTTCCGGGATGGTGATGTGCGGCACTCACAAGCTCATATTGCAAAGGCAATGCACCTGATCGGCTACGAGCCACCTTACGATATCAAGGACGGAATCAGCCAAGCCATGACATGGTACACCGTCTTTTTTAAATGAACTCCAGAGTATCCGATACAAAACGACGAAGGTCTTGCATTACTGCGATGCTACTCATGACTAACTTCAAATCCTTCGCAACGTGAATGCTAGATGATCAAGAAACTACGCGATCTTTACGCATTACTCGACCCCCGGCAGCGCAGGACACTATTGCGCTTGCAAGTGCTTGTAATTCTCATGGCAATTGCTGAGGTCGCCAGCGTTCTCGCCATAGGCCCCTTTATGGCACTGGTTGGCGATATCCAGCAACTTCAGGGCGATAGCGCCATGGGCAGGGCCTATAGGTTAATGGGCTTCGCCAACCCAAACGACTTCTTGTTCAGTGCGGGTGCGGTGGCGCTACTTGTTCTAACTCTGTCTGCGCTGATTTCCTCGTTCACACTCTGGCGTCTGTCTATGTATGGCGCCCGGGTCGGCGCCGATCTGGGCAACCGCCTTTATCGGCACTACCTGACACAACCCTGGCTGTTCCATGCCACAAGCAACAGCAGCCAACTTACCAATAAGATTGCCCAAGAGTGTCAGCGGATGTCCAGCGCCATCATTCAACCGATTATGCAGATGAATGCCCGTATCGTTACGGGTATGCTGATGACGCTAACACTGTTCATCTTTAATCCTTTGGTGGCGTCCGTGGGGCTTTTATTGTTTGGAAGCGCCTACTGGCTGCTTTTCAATACTGTACGGCGCCAATTGCAGCGCAACGGGAAAAGCATCAGCGTTCAAAACAGCCAGCGTTTGAAGTTAATGAACGAGGGTTTCGGAGGTATCAAGGACACTCTTCTGCTGGGGCGCCAAGACAACTTCACACGCAGTTTCAACCAGGCAAGTAACGAAATGGCGCGTGCCATGGGTAACAATCAGGTGCTTAGCCAGGTACCACGGTTTGCGATGGAATTACTCGCCTTCGGGGCGATTATCGGCTTGGTGCTTTATCTTCTGAAAACCCATCAGGGCGACCTTGGAGATATCCTGCCGCTGCTATCTATTTATGCCTTGGCAGGCTTCAAGATGCTGCCGGCATTACAGCAGGTCTACACCAGTCTAACCCAAGTACGCGGTAATGTTGCGGCGCTCGACAACCTGCGCGACGACCTCATCGCCAGCTCGATAGCGGTCCCGCTTCCCAGGCGCACTGGTGAACGCTGGATACCCCGTGAGCATATCACCTTGCAGCAGATTGATTTCAGTTACCCAGATACGCAACAGGCTGCCTTGCATTCTTTGGACATGCACATCCCGGCCAACAGCGTTGTCGGTCTCGTAGGCGCGTCAGGTTCAGGAAAATCTACAACCATCGACCTGTTACTAGGGCTAATACATCCGCAGCGCGGGAAGTTATTGGTTGACGGCCAACCGGTTTGTGCTGATAACTGCCGCCAGTGGCAAAACTCGCTCGGTTATGTGCCTCAAAGCATTTTTCTAGCGGATGCTAGCATTTCTGAGAACATTGCGTTCGGTGTGCCTTCAGATGAAATAGACTCTGCCCAAGTGAAGCGGGCCGCAAATATGGCGCATCTGGACGAATTGCTCGCCAGTCTGCCACAGGGGCTGGGCACCCGCGTAGGCGAGCGTGGTGTGCAGCTTTCTGGCGGTCAGCGCCAGCGCATCGGCATTGCTCGGGCTTTATATCAGGATGCCCAAGTGCTAGTGTTAGATGAGGCAACCAGCGCACTCGACGGCATTACTGAAAAGCTCGTCATGGACGCCATCCATGACTTCGCCGGGCAAAAAACCATCATCATGATCGCGCACCGCCTGGCCACGGTGCGCGAGTGTGACATCATCTTCTTACTGGAGGCGGGCAGGGTGGTGGACCAAGGCAGTTACAACGAACTGGTTGAGCGTAACTCCAGTTTCCGGCGAATGGCGGAGACCGCCTGAGACTATTTTTTTATACCCGGATTAACCAATGTCACAAGTGGCGCTTGCCTCACACAATAGGCCATTCCAATGAGCTTAAATCGAATTCTCTCTCCTGAAGAACCGTTCATCGTGGCCGAGATCGCCCAAAACCATGATGGCTCCCTGGGTATGTGTCACGCGTATATCGACTCGCTCGCGGATGCGGGTGTGGATGCGATCAAGTTTCAAACCCATATCGCCGCAGCTGAATCGACCCTGGACGAACCTTTTCGCATTAAGTTCTCAGAACAGGACGCAACGCGCTACGACTACTGGCGGCGAATGGAATTTACCGAGGAGCAGTGGGCGGGGCTGAAGAGCCATGCCGACGCACGCGGAATTATATTTCTCAGTACTCCTTTCTCGGCCGCTGCAGTCGCCCTGCTGGACCGGATCGGCACTCCAGCCTGGAAGGTCGGATCCGGCGATGTGATGGCCGATAACATGCTCTCCCCAATTATGGCCACTGGCAAGCCGCTTATTGTTAGCACGGGTATGAGCTCGTGGACGGAAATCGACGGCATGGTAGCGCGACTGTTAGACAGCGCAGCGCGCTTCGCTCTGATGCAATCCACGAGCAAGTATCCAACACCGCTGAACGAGGTAGGTCTCAACGTACTTGACGAAATGCGCCGCCGTTATTCCTGCCGGGTCGGCCTTTCCGACCATTCCGGCACTCCTACCGCTGCAATGTTGGCGCTCGCCCGCGGATTTGGCCTGATCGAGGTCCATGCCACCTTCGATCGGCGGATGTTCGGTCCCGATGTCGCTGCATCGCTGACGATTGACGAGATCAAGGGGCTTGTGCGCTTTGCACGTGAGATGCGCGAAATTGATCTTAATCCACTAAACAAGGACGAGATGGCTGAGCGTCTAGAGACCCAGAAGTCGCTCTTCGGTCGTAGCGTAGCACTAATGCGGGATCGGCCTTCAGGCTATAAGTTGCAGCCTGAAGATCTGACACCCAAGAAGCCTGGTGGTGGTATTCCTTGGTCGGAGCGGATGAGGGTCGTTGGGAAAATCTTGGGGCGGGATGTTTCCGCCAATCGGCTTCTGAGACAAGAGGACATTGAGTGATATGAGGAAAGTCTGCGTCGTTGTGCACAGCCGCGCGAATTATGGGCGGATCAAGACGGTTCTTAGAGCGATCACCGAACACCCCGACCTAGAGCTGCAGCTAATCGTCGGGTCATCTGCACTTTTGCACCGTTTTGGCTCAGCCATTGATGTAATCCGTCGCGATGGTTTTCACGAATCGGCTGTTGTTCATTCGATCATTGAAGGGGAAACGCCTATTACGATGGCAAAGTCCACCGGGCTCGCGATCATCGAACTGGCGACTCACTTCGGAAATCTTGAACCTGATGTTGTGCTGACCGTGGCAGATCGGTTCGAGACGCTATCTACTGCGGTTGCCGCTAGCTACATGAATATCCCGCTAGCACACACCCAAGGCGGCGAGGTAACTGGCTCGATCGACGAATCTGTGCGGCACGCAATCACGAAGCTTGCGCATTTACATTTCCCAGCGACCGAACGCGCGCGCGACTTCTTGCTGCGTATGGGGGAGATTGAGGACACAGTGTTCTTGACCGGTTGCCCGGCTATTGATCTTTTGACAGAGATAGACCTCAGTCTGCCCGACGACGTCTTCGGTCGCTATAAAGGAGTAGGCGATGATCTGTCCACTAAAAAGGACTATGTCATCGTGTTGCAGCATCCGGTCACCACCGAATACGGGAGTGGTTTGCAGCAGATCAACGCAACCCTTGCAGCAGTTCACCCATTGGCACAGGAAGGGATGCAGGTGGTCTGGCTCTGGCCAAATGTCGATGCCGGTTCAGACGATGTTGCAAAAGGGATTCGGGTATTTCGGGAATCACAAGATGCGACAAACATGCATTTCTATCGAAATTTCGCACCGGACGACTACGCTCGCCTTCTCGCAAATACACGCTGCGTCATCGGCAACTCTTCCTCGGGACTGCGTGAGGGGGCTTTTTTGGGCACTCCCTGCGTGAACATCGGCTCGCGTCAGGCTGGCCGAGAGCGCGCCGTCAACGTGATCGACGTGGCTAACGAGAAAGGGGCAATCAACGCCGCGATCCGACACCAACTTGAGCATGGCCGCTATCCCCGCTCGACCTTGGTTGGAGATGGCAACGCCGGACGGAGGATCGCGGAGGTTCTGGCTAACTGTACTTTCCGTATTCAAAAGCAGATCTCCTACGTCTCCGACGCCGATTAATTGCGAGATGATTCTGCAGGCATTTAGCGAACCATGAGAATACTCTGCATCATACCCGTTCGCGGTGGCAGCAAAGGTTTACCGCGCAAGAATGCCGCGGAGATTCGGGATGGGGTGTCTCTTCTGGAATGGACCATCCAGCAGGCGCACGCCGTCTATCCAATGGATGACGTGATCGTTTCGACGGAGGATTCTGAGCTTGCGAGCATCGCAGAGCTCGCGGGGGCACGGGTAGTGGATCGTCCCATTGAACTTGCGCGCGACGAAACGGCCACGGCGTCGGTTGTCGATGATATTCTGGAGCGCCTCGACCCCGAGGCCGTGCATTTCGGTGCCATTGCCATTCTTCAGGTCACCTCGCCTCTGCGTATTACCGAAGACATTTCTCGATCTATCGAAATGATACGCAGCGGGGCATATGATTCCGTGGTCAGCGCCTATGAAACGATGAGCTGTCATCCAGCAAAGCTTTATTTTCTCGATCTGGCTGGGGATGCACCTGTAGCGACCCCCGTTGCACCTTCGTTTCAGCACGCCCGCAGGCAAGACCTGCCTGCCGCCTATCGCAGAAATGGCGCAATATTCATAGTAACTCGCCGACACTATGCCCAGACCGGGCAACTCTGGGGCGGGCGGGCAGGGCTTGTGATCATGCCGGAGGAGCGCTCTATCGATATCGACGCAGCCAGTGATCTGAAACAGGCCCGAGAATTCTTAGACAAGGTAATAACCAAGGCGGAACATCCACCATGAGAATCATTTCCGAAGAAGAGACCCACCGCGTGCTGGCCGCAGCGTTATCGCCAGGTGATGATGTGCTGATACATGCCTCCCTGAGTGCGCTCGGAACTTTCGAGCCTGGCCCTGAAGCCATTATCGACGCACTTTTTGCTGCCGTCGGGCAGGCAGGCACGGTTATTATGATGACCGCCACAAGGTCCTTCGCCAAGACAGGTCGGTTCTCAGTCGATCAACCCAGCGAAACAGGTCTGCTCACCGAGAAGTTTCGGCAAAGGCCTGGCGTACGACGATCGGTGGTCCCAATGGTATCCTTTGCTGCGGCAGGAGCGAGGGCCTCCGAATATCTCCAAGCTTATCACAGTCATCTCGATAGCTCTGCCCCAATGACGCGGCTGCTCGAGAATGATGGGAAGATCCTGATGTTCGGGCTCAGCTACAACTATTGCACGTTGTATCATCTGTCGGAGGAGCGGCATGCAAGCGCCTACAATTTTTATAAAACATTCGAGGGGTACTTGGTCGAAGCGGATCGAGAAATCGCTGCGATAAGCCAGCGTTATTTTGTGCGCAAGGACATGTCTGTCGCAAAGAACTGTTCCATCGCCGGGCAAATGCTGGAGCAGCGAGGTCAGGTGACGATGCATACGCTGGGAAATGGTATGGTGCGTGCCTGTCGCGCGCGAGATTTTGACGCCTGCTGTATGGAAGCCCTAGCGACGGATCCAGACGCTTTTCTGGATAAAAGTCCCGTATTGCAAGAGCCACTTTAGAAAAGCGTCAGGTGCGCAAGTTTCAACATCTCCCTTTGTAAATGTGATGCTGATCGACGTGTGGTACAAAGTAGAGGGTTTCTCATGAAGATTGATTTCGAAAAAAATGTAGTGTCTATAAGTAGAGGTGAAGGAAAGGAAATTATCCGACTGCCGAAAACAGAGAATCAAGAATATAGAATAGAAACCCCTGACCCACATCTTGCTCGTGTTTGGGTCTATGAAAACGCCTCAGAGTTCCTGATAAGTTTATCCGAGGCTGACATCGCTAAAGCACTCTTTGACGAGCGAAAACAAATTGAACGAGTGTTCGATGCTGGTTTAGTTGGAGTGAAGTTAACGCTGGCACAAACACCCCTTGCACCAACGATTATGCAAGGCGTTTGTGGCTTACCAGGTCAAGTGAGTATGAGGGTTGGCACAAGCTTATCGCTTACTGACGGTCTAGAGAACATTAAGCCGAAGATTGCACCAGTTTCCACTACACCCGATGAACTTATAGATTATTTGATAGAAAAATATCGGGCAAAATTAAGTAATGCTGAAACTGCAATTGTTCTATTTTCAGGTGGGTGGGACTCCCGCCTTGAGCTTGCTTTAGTCCGGGAATCGCTTCCTAAAGCCGCAAGGATAGTGCTTGCGCATGTCAGGACAAACTCACATGAGCTCGAGACCGTTCAGAGCATCGCAATGAAAATCCGGGCGACTCTTGTCGTCGCGGATGCGGACAAGCTGCTTCAGACCGGTATGGCCTGGCCGTCAATGATGTCACGCGCGCGTTCCGAATCAACGTGGCGTCCAACTGTCCCCATCTACGGAGCGCTGATGGCAGTTTTAAAAGCACAGTTGAAGAACAGCGTAGTATTTGGATTTTGTCCTTTCCCACTCAAAGGTCGAGACTATGATCGAATAATAGATACACAGGCTCCAACCTGGAGCCGCGTACGAATCATAAAGCCTGAGAAGCAAGTGCTTGAAATGTTGGGTTGCCGTTCCGAACACTATAGCGAAGTGCAGCAAAGGGTTTGGACTTCTCTATTGTCCGGAACGCAGGATTGGACCACGGATCAGCGGCAGGACTGGCTGAATTGGAACGGTTACTATGCAAACGGATATGCGCACCGAGTTCGGACGCTCCATACAATAGCGATTGATCCAATCTACGCCCACAACGATGTCGTTTCTCGCTTTATGGGTTTATCTGAAAATTGTAAGCGAGGGACTGCATTTATCGATTATGCACTTAAGAGAATTGCACCGGACTTCGAAGATTTGCCAATCCTTGCTAGCACCGGAGACATTAGCAGAGGTACTGAATTCGATGGTGGAAGCTTCAGTGACGCCGCGACCAATAACTCGCCTGAGGGCATGTTTTCTGTTTTAAATCGCGTACCCGAGGATCAGTATGAACCAGAATTTTTGGCAGATCCGCTGCAGTACAGAATGTTAGTTTTGAAAACACTAATCCGCTCTGAAGGGGAGCATGGTAACTTCGTAGATCAAATTTTGAAAGTTGGCGATGAGTTTGGTGGAGCCTTTGGCATCAATGCAGCTCAGGTCGCAGACTTTATCATTTCGACCACGCGAAAACGAGTTTAGTTATGAACCTGGCACAAGATTCGGAAAACGCTTTGAAAGCTATTTATCAGAATCTGGCTTGTCAGTTAATAACATTCACATAACCTCAACACACCTGATAGTAAACGGACAGAAAGGTTAATGCCAAAATGAAAGCCGTAATCCTCGCCGGAGGTCTCGGAACCCGTATTTCCGAGGAGACCCATCTCAAGCCCAAACCGATGATCGAGATCGGCGGCAAGCCGATCCTGTGGCACATCATGAAGATGTATTCGTCATATGGTGTACACAATTTCATTATTTGTTGTGGCTACAAGGGGTACGTAATCAAGGAATATTTTGCCAACTACTTCCTACACATGTACGATGTGACTTTCGATATGACTGAGAACCTGATGGAGGTGCAAAATTGGCTACACCGAGGACTTTGGGGAGTTATTTGAGCCATTAATGCTGATTCACGAGGCCGGCGGATGAACGAAACAGCAGATTCCACCTCAAGACTCCCGATAATATACTTCGCGTCTTCATTGCTTCAGAAATCGGTGTTCCTCAGTTCGAGCTATGCATCGCGCCCTCAACTACTAGTTGGCAATCGCGGTATCTCAGGTGATCTCACATATCATTCCTCTGTACTGAATGATTATCGTTTTTTAAACGACTTCAGCGATCTAATCGATCGCAATGGAGGCGAAGTTGAAGTTTTTGTCCCGCATGCTTTGAACTCGCTCTATTACTACCTCCTTGCCGATTCTCGCGTCAGGCGCATATCGTTTATTGATGAAGGCGTGTTAACTCGGCGTTTTCTTGCTGGAGGCTACCGAAATGCAGCAGTGCCTTTTCTTAATCTATATCCCTCACTTTTCCGCTTGGCCGGGTTGTTGCCTAATCAATTGAGGGCTCTCGCATTCAGGGTTATTTCCTGGTTGGTCAAACGCACTGTTGGAATGAGATACGAGAAAGACACTGCTAATTATCCGTTGAGGACGATCGAGCTTTCCCGTAAGGGTGGCGTTGTACTTAGCCATATACTCGGCCCCGAATGTTTGCCATGGGTTGAGTACGTCGATTTGACGAAAAACATAAACGTCGTGAAAGACAGTGATTGTTCTGCATGTCTATTCGTACATCCTAAACAGGTAGCACAACCTGACCAAATTGACGCGCTCTTTAATAAAATATCGAAAATCTCGCAGGACTTTAGCTTCGATCATGGCCTTATAAAGCCGCACCCTCTATTTTGCGACCATCCAGAAAGGCTCACAGCACTAGAAAAACGTCTTTCCATGCACGAAAAAGCTTGGACAGTGGTAGAAGTCACTGGCAGTTACGAACCAACTATCGAGCTATATGCACGCGGAGTTCGGCTCTTCATCGTCAGTAAATCCTCTGTTAGCGAGACAGTTCGGCATCATGCTGATTATTTTTCAAATTTGAACGTTGTCGAAGTTTAATCTTCTCTCTAAAGGCTTTTATTCTTAGCCGAAAAACGTTGGCAGGTAATGTATGGATAGCAGTTTAGACAATTTCAAAAGGGCTCCGTATCATAGCAAAAAGCATTCTAGCTACTTCGCCGCATACGATCTTCTCCTTAAGCCTTACAGGAACAAACCAATCACCTTTCTCGAAATCGGCGTTCTTAATGGTGGATCATTGTTCATGTGGAAATCCTTTCTTGGAGAGCATGCACGTATTGTAGGAATTGATCTTAATCCTGCGGCCACAAAATGGGAGGAATACGGTTTTGAGATTTACATTGGAAGTCAGAGCGACTCCTCCTTCTGGTTGGAAATTCTTGCCGGAATCGGTCCGATCGATGTGATAGTTGATGACGGGGGCCATACATTCCGGCAACAGATATTAACATGTGAGGCTGTGTTACCGTCCGTGAGGAATGGGGGTGTCATAATCATCGAGGACACCCATTCGTCCTATATGACAGATTTCGGAGGGCCATCGTCAAAGTCATTCGTTTCATATGCAAAGAATATTGTGGATGGGGTGAACTATCGTTCAGGAAAGTTGCAAAAGAACCACCACCACAAAGAAATTTTCTATGTATCGTTTTTCGAATCGATTGTGGCATTTCATATAGATCGGACTCAATCACATGAGAAGTCCCAACCTGTTGAGAACCAAGGCAAAAATTCCTCCGAGTTAGATTTCCGCCACTCTGAAAGCAAGCTTGGGTGGGCGGTAGAGGGGGCTACGCGCCGCTACATCCGACTGCGTATGCTTCCGGCCATTGGGCCGATTTTGGCTCTAATATGGAAGCGCTTGAGGTCGTCGATTTTATGGATTTTGTCGCGCAAGGATGCAATTGGACTTCGTCGATATTTCCGGTTCTAGTTCACAATGATAATCTCCGTCGTGATTCCACTCTACAACAAAGCCGATACGGTGACCCGCGCGGTGAGATCAGTATTGGCGCAGACCCGCTTACCCGATGTGCTGGTGGTAGTTGACGACGGCTCAACCGACGGTTCGGCTGAGGTTTGCCTCGCGGCTATGGCCGATGCACCGACCTGTGTGGATTGCAGATTGATAGTGCAAGTCAATGCAGGTGTGTCGGTAGCACGCAACGTCGGTGCCGAGGCAGTGTCAAGCGACGTGATTGCCTTTCTTGACGCTGATGATGAATGGCTCCCAGAGCACATGGCAGAACTAGAACGGCTGACGCAATTCGTGCCTGAAGCGGGCCTACTTAGCACCCGTCACGCTAGGTTGACGATAGATGGCAGGCCTGCAGCCGAACCCAGTGCGCTGCCTGCTGGTTTTTTCGGGCGCGTGGAGAACGGGTTGGCCGCCTATCGCCAAGGTTATGGCATTCTTCATACCTCTTGTGTTGCTGTTAGTCGTGAGTCCTGGAGTCGCTCTGGCGGTTTTTTGCCAGGTGCACGCAAGAGTCAAGATATCCATCTGTGGCTCAGGTTACTGTTGACAGAGCCTTTCGCCCATAGCGATGCCTGCACTGTAATCTGGCACGAGGAAGCGACTGGCGTCGCTCGCCGAACCGGCGCGGTGCCTGCGCATTTTACTTATTTTCTCTGCACCCCTGAAGGGCGTGAACAGCTCTCAAACTATGATTTAAGGGCCTTTCTGGCGACTAACTTAGCCAGTCATGTCGGTGGCCATCGTCTTCGTTTTGAGGATACCACTGTGAACGAACTTCTGAAGCTCTCAGGGCCACTACCGATGATAGATCGTCTGATAATCCAGTTGATCGCCAAGCTGCCGCGAGTCATCCTCGAATGGATTGCTCAACACCGCCGACAGGCACGAACGCCAATACGAACATGAGCGGACGCAAGCTTCGCTGTACACTGGCATTTTTTGGTATCGATCGTCGATTGGATTTGACCGGCGAAGTAATCCGCAAACTGGTCTATGAACCGGCGGCTAGGCATTTTACAGTTGCGAGTGTGGGTTTTCTTTGGGCGCCATCACGCATTATTAATCCGCGATCTGGTGAACAAGTCGAGCTACCGCCACCACGCATCGAATTTCTGCCCAAGGGGCAATATGAAATTGTTGCGCCCTTGGTTTTAGAGTCTGAACCCCATTTTCAGTTGCTCAGGACCTATGGCGATTTCTGGTGCGATGGTTATCAAAGTTTCAGTAACCTTTATTCGCAGCTCGCCTCACTGACACGTACAACAAAAATGGCCCTCGCAACACAGCCCGACATAGTGATTTTTTTGCGCCCTGACTTGCTATACCACGACAATTTCTCCAATGTTTTGGAGCTTGCTCTAGCGTCCAAAGGCGCAAACTGCTATTTGCCTCACTGGCAGCCTCATGGCGGTATGAATGACCGTTTCGCCATTTGCTGTGGCGAGGATGCGATTCGCGCCTATGGCCACAGGGTCGAAAAGGCGATCGACTTCTGTGAAAGTACTGGCCAGCCTTTGCACTCTGAGAAACTTTTAAAGTTTGCCTTAAAGAATACGGCTGTTTTACGGATAGGGATTCGAGCTTCAAGGATGCGCGCAGACGGTCTGGCCCGCGCTGAGGATTTCTCTTGGCGAGGTTGGAGGCCAGCCCTGCGCGTCACGGCCGGCTCGTTGCGCCAGGGAATTTTGCGGTATTGGAGAAATCGATGACGCTGCTGCGTCCAGACTTGTCGATTTGCTATGGCCCAGTCTAACGAGAGCTGGACTCTCCTGATTGAAGAGTGAATGGACGAGGATAGGTGCTTCTTCCACGCTAGGCGTTGTAGTGTATCAAGACGCGGCAAGGTTGGCGGCATGATCCGAGGGTGCACTTATCCAGCTGTCGAACTTAGGGGGGCTATTTCAGCTGGGAGGTGCTGATGGCAACCATCTATTTTCGCAAGATTGCCAAAGGCGGCAAAACTTAACTTAAGGATTAGGGGTATGGAGCTTTTTATCCACGGTGGGCTTAACAAGACCGGAACCTCTTGGCTGCAGATATTGCTTGAAAGAAACGCTGATTTCTTGCGCAGCCAAGGCATTTCCTATGCTCACAGCCATGGTGGTGCCGGTAACGCAGCCCAGTTCCTCTTTGACCTTCGGCGAGGAGATATCGCGCGCTTGCGCGCGCGCCTGACCGCATACCGTGAAACCGCAGAAAGCAGTGGGTCAAACAGGGTCCTGATGTCTTCAGAGCTTTTCTATCATGACATTGTCAAGCCAGCGCACCGTGAAATCCTATTGCAAGAAGTTCGTGCTGCGGGTTTCAGCAAGCCAAACCTATTGCTATTTTTTCGCGATCCAGCGGCTCATGCCGTCTCGTGCTTCTGCCATAGGTCCGGCACCCGGAATACAGGTGGTTTTGAGGACTGGCTCCGTACCTCCTATGAATTCCCCGCTGAGCTGCGGCAGTTGCGTGAAGCAGTTAATGGGAACCTCGGGATGCTACTGAGTTTAAGACCCTACTCCGCAGATGGTATGAGTGTCGAGCTAACAAAGTGGCTAAGCTCTCCGCCTCTTCCAACCACCATAAGCGAAAAAATTAATAGATCTGTAAATGTGTGTGAAGCAGAGTTGATTTCTTTAATTTTCTGTGGCAATCCTAGCGCCGCCATGAGGTTACGAGAATTATTTAAGGTGTTGGATCCGCAATTCAAAGCATCAGATGTAGCATTGCGAACCTACTGGTTGAACGTCGCCAATAATTATCTCGATGATATTCGTATCGATCTTGGTTGGCTTGAAGCCCAGATTGGAGAACCAATTTCCCACACAGCCAGCCGCAAATTCTGCGCCAAAAATCCTGAAGGTATACACTTGTCTCGGGCACAATTGGAGGCGATGTCTGCTGCATTGCGACCTGTACCGTGGACAACTAGTACCAAAAAGCGCATCAGCGTTTGGCTGAGAGCGCTGCGCCCACGGGTCGCGGCCAATATCCCGAAATGACGAGGTTAAGCTATGCAAATTTCAGACATATTTCACGAAGAAACCTCATGTATCATTGGCGATGATTGGCCAGCCCTACGTGTCAACCTGCCCCCAGCCCGATCAGTTTGGCTTGGTCTGGGAGTAGCGCATGCTGCTACGGATGGTAGCCATCTTACCCATGCTTTTTTCTGGTTGATAATCATCAATAGGCGGAGCTTGTATGTGGCGGCGCCTGCTGATCGAGGCTAGGTTTCAGATAATTGACAGCTCTGAGCATAAATTGATGAGTAAATCCAACCTTGATAGCGCCACCGTCAAAAGCTTCGGCGACGAATGGTCACGCTTTGACCAATCAGAGCTTGAGCATGAAGAAGCATGCCGAATTTTCGATGAGTACTTTGCCGTGTTTCCCTGGGATGCTTTGCCAGCTGATGCATGCGGATTCGACATGGGTTGTGGCACTGGGCGATGGGCGAGACTGATGGCCCCGAGGGTAGGGTGGCTGCATTGCAT
>Ga0055584_100004124_pt1 | contig 14247 bp, 11 predicted proteins | sample OSDHelmetaG_FD_58716 | JGI IMG/M metagenome (GOLD analysis project Ga0055584, IMG submission 58716) | Pelagic marine sediment microbial communities from the LTER site Helgoland, North Sea, for post-phytoplankton bloom and carbon turnover... | ecosystem: Environmental > Aquatic > Marine >... | reverse complement strand
CGAGTTAAATCAGGTTTTTCTCAATCTCTTGATCAATGCAGGGCAGGCCATCGAAGACAATGGCCGGATTGGTGTGGATAGCCAGTTTTGCGATGGAGAGATCATCGTATGTATTTCCGATACGGGCAACGGTATTCCGCAAGAAAAAATATCGCGGATATTTGAACCGTTTTACACGACCAAAGAGGTGGGGCAGGGCACGGGCTTGGGGTTGGCTATATCCTACGGCATCATTGAAAAGCACGGAGGTAGGATTGAGGTGGATAGCAAGGAGGGGGAGTATACCCGCTTTATTGTCCACCTGCCCGTAGTGCGAGATGAAGAGTAATTGAGCGGCGATTTATTGGGGCGAGTACCTGTCTGAATTTAACAGGTATTATCGGGCGAATAACTCCTCGACTTTGCCGAGCAGGGATTCGTTGTTGAAGGGTTTTTCCAGTATATCATCTGCGCCGGCTTTGCGCGCCTCGTCCAACTGGGGTTTGGGCATGGCCGATATCACCAAGATTTTGATGTGCTTGAGGCTTTCCTTGCTGCGTACGAAGCGAATGACTTCCTGACCGCGTATGCCGGGCATCTGCAAATCGAGCGTCATCAGCGTTGGTGTGAATGTTTCTAGAACGGACCCCGCCTGAAAGCCGTCGTTGGCAATGACCGTTTCAAAACCGGCGCGCTGCAACGTGCGTTCTATGGAGCGAGCTAGGCTTTCGTCATCGTCCACAATGAGAATGCGGCGGTCGAATTTGCGGAATTCCTGAGGAACGGGGATGTTATTTTCTTTTAGGAAACCTAGAAAATCCTCAAGAGATACTCGATTGTCGCCGCGGCCGGGCAGTTGATAGGCCTTGAGTCGGCCTTGCTTAATCCAGCGAATTACAGTGCGAAAGTTGACGCCGCAATGTTTGGCGATCTCCCCTGTCGTTAGAACGGTATTGTCCTCCACGTATCTCTGTCTCCGTAACGAGGTATGGCTGATTGTTATATAAGTGTGCTAATATATGACTATGATGTCATTTATGCCAATATTGTGTTAGGAAGAGGTCTCGTCGAAGTCGACGATGTGTTCCCCATTACAGTATTCTTTGGTTGTATAAGTGCAGGCCCTCTGCATTTTTTGCGTTATAGCACTTATGCGCTTTCCCGCTTTATGCAGGATTTCAGCTGTGCGTTGGGCCTCAGCGCAGTTTGTTTTACGCTGCAATAGCTGGGTGCGCCCGACGATTACGCTCAGAGGCTGATTGATCTCGTGCGCGATAGCTCCCGCTGTTGCGACGAGTGTGCGCAGTTGCGTGGCTTCGGTTTGGCGCAGGCGACTGTCTATGATGCGTTTTCCTGTGCACAGGCCGGCATGGAGAGCGATATCTGGGGTGGGCATCTGAATGAAATTGTCGGCGCCTGCCTGAAAGGCCAACGTCATATCCTCCGGTGTCTTCGTATACGAAAAGACCAGTAGATAAGGTGCCGACGGTGGGGAATCCTGCGTCGCGTGCCAGCAGATTTCTGCCGCACTTGTACCGCGAATTTCCCAGTCGAGTAAGACTAGTGCTGGCTGCGTTGATTGAGCACAAGCATCCCACAGCGATTGACCATCGGTGAAGTAGTTTATCTTGTAATTCCATTGCCTAATTTTGTGATTTATCCCTGCAGAGCGAACGGGGACGCTGGTACCTAAGAAAATTTCCATTGTGTTCTCTTATTTTTCTGCGATCTGAAGGGCGTTCAGCACGCGGTTGATGAAGGTGTCGGCTTTGAGCGGTTTTGCCATATAGCCTTTCACCTTGAGTTCGATGGCCCTCTTTACATCCTGTGCCGAAGTGCTGGCGGTGAGAATCAAGACGGGCAGATCTCGCCATTCAGGTTGGCTGCGCAGGTGGCGGCAAAAGCGAAATCCGTCCATTTCGGGCATCTGTAAATCTAGCACGATGAGATCGGGATTAAATTCGGTAAGGATATCGAGTCCGCTCTGACCATTGTCAACAGTAGCGACTTCAAAACCGGCCTTCTTTAAAATGTGCGAGGCGATCAGGCGGGCATCGGGCATATCGTCTATGACCAGCACGCGTTTGGGGCGATTGTTCTGGGGCGGAAACAGCCCATTTTGCACCATGCGGGCCAGTTCGTTGAGATCGACTGGTTTTTCGAGATAACCGGCTATGTCTTGGTTGTTCAGTAGTTCCAATCCCTCTTGGTCCATATAGCCCGTTATGATGATAACGGGTACCTGTATCGAACGTTCGCGCAGTGCAGAGATGAGTCGCCAGCCATTCATATTGGGCATCATAAGGTCGCTGATGACCAGATCGACATTGAACTTTTCCAGCATTTTCAGCGCCTCTAAGCCGTCGTTTGCTGCCAGTGTCCTGTACCCTAGTTCTTGGAGAATCTCCACTAGGACGGCGCGTATGTCTTCGTCGTCTTCCACTACCAGAATAGTAGGTTGATCGGCTGCAAGAGTTACGCTGGGATTTGTCTCCACCTTCTCCGCGCTGTCTTCGCGGCTTACCGGAAGCTCTGAGCCGTTGAGCTCTGAGTAGTCGGGCTCGGTGGTTGGGGTGTCGACCGGAGGCACAGGGGAGTTATTTACCGGTGAACTGAAGGCACTGGAATCTGTATCGATGCGAACTTCGTTTGGTGCCGTCCCTTCTTCTATATCTGATAAGTCAGTCGAGGCTAAGTTTCTGTTGGCTGCCGAGCCCAGGGCCGTAGTCGTCTGAGGGGAAGCGGCGAGTGGGTCGCGTTCTCTGGCTATGATTTGGCGCTGGCGGAAGGCGATATACCGCGAGAGTTTGGTCGCATCGATATTTTCTAATGCCACAAACTCAATTCCCACTGTGAAACAATCTTCCTTGTCCAGGGGCTTGCAGCTTGTCACCGTTCCCTTTATTTGACGCATGGGACGCGTCGCATCCAGATCATCATTCGATTGGAAGGGCAGGTCGAAGTTTAGGCGCAGTTCGGTGTTTGGCTCTAATTCGCTGGGAAAGTGCAGCCCGCAGCCGCTTACACTGAGGTTGGTAATATAGGTATCGAAAGGGGAGACGCGCTGTGGCGAAAAGACGAGTGCGGAAAGGTTGGTGGGCACTCGATAGTCATTGCGTCGCGGAGTACGCATAATTTCATCGGGGCTGGGTGTTGCAAGTAGCAGGCTGGGTGAGCGGTCGTTAGAGATTTCAATGATACGGGTGCGGCAGCGGTTAAAGGCGTGATCTTTCCAAATAGACAGAATGCACTCTACATTGGGCTTAAAACTTTTTAAGTCCGCTTTACTCGGGGAGATGGCAATTGAGATGCCTCGCTCGCTCACATCGGCGACGAGTGAATTGTAGCACAGGCTCTCGCCGGTCTCCACATTGAGTATGCGGAGTTCGACTTTGTCTGCGATATCTATTTGTATTGTGGGCTGTTCGCTTGTTTTCATTTTTTATATTCCTGTTTTAATAGCACGAGACGAAAAACCGAAATGCGAGTGCAAGTATGCTGCAAGCGAGCGCAGGTCGTTGCGGAGGCTCGTGTTGAGTGCGGCGAAAGACTCGACCGCAAAACGATCCCCATCTGTTGTGGCGTCGTGCGTTGAGCTCGAGTCGATGGGCAAGATGCCAAGGTGGGCATCGGAGTAGAGTTGGCGCCAGTCGTGGGGCAAGGCACACAATTCTTCATCCGTGCGCGGAGGAAGACCGACAAAACGCATATGACCGCGCGCTACATTCCATAGGGCAGGCATAAACTGGTGCACGAGGTGACGGCGGCTATGGCTTGGCTCCTCTGTGTCCAGTGACCAAAGGGCAAACGTTTTTTCCCTGCCGCTATGGCGATTGGGAACGCTGATAATGCGTTTTTTCCAGATGTCTTTTCTGAATTTCCATTTGCGCACGGCGCATGTTGCTAGTAGGAAGGGCATGCCGGCCAAGAGTAAGAATGCCGCCGCACTGCGTCTGATTAATGCGCTGCAGGCTGACTGCCAGTATCCCACTTGCAAATCACCGAGTATAAAATCGTCGGCGACGACCACGGGAGTTGCCAGGTCGATATGCGTTATTCTGGATTTTTCGACCACGCTGCGACGCAATTCCAGCATGGTTCCAACATAGGTGCCGGGCATAATCAGTGCGTCTTCTACGTGTGTTTCCGAATCTATGACACAATCTTGACTGACGACGGAATTCGACGAGAGAATGGCACCGCTGTTGATGCGCGTATTGGCGCCAATGTAGAGTGGCGGGGTCAGCTGAGCGTCCGCTGCTATATAGGCGTTGCGTCCTACCCAAATACCCGGTTCTATTTGGCGGCCTGATAGGGCAGGAATATGATTCGACCCGCTGAGAATGGTGCGCTGTGCCGGGATCAAATCGGCGAGGTTATTGATGTGGATGGGGGTGGAATGCAAAGCGGCGTATTGCGCGCCGGGTAGTTTGTGCAGCGCGTGCTCCACTTCGCGGCGGTTGGCGCAGCGTCCAACAGCGCGTAGGTCGCTTCCCGCAGTCCATGCCCAGCCCGACCACTGCACTGATTCCTCTTCGTTTTTTCGATAATAAAATAGTTGATTTGAAAGGTCGTCAGTGGTCTGGTATTGATCCGGCGTAAGGTTGGCCAGCGTATTGGCAAAGACCAGCAATACAGGTTCGTCGTCGTTTGCCGGGATGAGTCCGATTTTTTCGTAGGGCGTTGTCGAAGAGTGTCCGAGATGAAAGTGGAAACGCGCGCCCCAGCGCTGACCGTTGCCGAGTAGTGATTCAAAACGCTCTGGGCATTGATCGAGCAGAAAGTGCAGTTCGTCTGCGCCATTGGCGACTAGGTTTTCCACAATGTGCTGAACTAGCGGTTTGTCGACTAAGGGCAGCAACTCGCAGGGGACGGCATTTTCATCTGAGGTATGGAGCGTGCCGGTAGCGATGATTATGGCTTTCATTATTGGCCTCTTTTGTGATTAAGTGCTTCGAAAACGCGGCGGTAACATACGCGCAGTACAAAGTGCGCGTTGCCGATTATATAGCGTTTCCACATTCGCTGGGGTTCTTGTATGAGTCTGTAGGTCCATTCGAGACCGAGTTCGCGCAGCCAGAGAGGAGCCCTGGATATGCGGCCAGAATAGAAGTCAAAAAGGCCGCCAACGCCCATGGCTGCGCGTGCGCCGGTTTGTCCCAGATGGTTTTCTATCCACTTTTCCTGTGTCGGAACGCCCATGGCGACGACGAGCAGGTCGGGACGAGCGGCCGCTATATCTGCAATGACTTCCTCGTTGCATTCGTCGATATAACCGTGATGCCAGCCGCACAGTTCGAGCGTGGGGTAGTTGGTGCGAACCCATTGCGCTACGGCTTCGCAGACTTCGGGGCGGCCACCGAATAAGTACATCCGCTTGCCGTTGTCGGCGAATGCAGCGCAGAGACGGGGAAACAGATCAGTGCCGTTGACGTTTTGGCATATGTTGCGCGCCAGTATGTGACCGGCGATTTTCATGCCAATACCGTCGGCGAAATTGAGGTCGGCGCGTTGCAGGATCTTTTTGTACTCGCTGTCGGACTGGGCAATGTTGACGCAGTGCGGATTGGTAAAAAAGATGCGCGCCGGTTGGGGGGCATCGGCGAGTTTGAGAATGTCGTCGATGGCCTGTTCCATCGTGCTGTTGAAAAGCGGAATGTCTAAAATCTCAACGCGCTCTTGTGTCGCTTTGGGGGTCGTGCCGTATAGGCGGACCAATAGCGAACGCAGCAAAATGCCCATATCGCGGCGGGCGGAAAAGGAGTCGATATATTCCGCATCGGTTTTTCCGGGGGTGTCGAACGCTATATTGGTGCGCTGGCGTAGCTGCCACAGGTTGACCAGGCCGGGGCGTATTTCGCTGCGGCGCAGTTGCTGATAGTCTCCATCGGTCGCGCGCACGTGATGGCGCAGCGCCGGTCCCACAAAAGACATGTCGCCCTTGAGTATGTTAAAAAGCACGGGTAGGCGGTGCAGTCCGAGTCGTTTGCCAAAGCGTCCTAAACGGTCGTTGGGGAAAGGCAAAGAATAGAGCATAAATTCCTTGCCGCGATATCCAATGCGGCGATGGCGCTTGATGTAAATCGGTCGGTCGGCGCAGGTCGCGGCAAGAAAAAATGCTGGTGTGAGCGTTATGCACAATGCACTGGCCAGGGTGAGGTCGAGCAGGCGTTTGCCCCCATTGGCAATTTGCCGTTGTAGGCTCCATACGATGCGTTCCTCGCTCCACTTCCTCCGCCGTCGATTGATAATCGACGGGTGGTAGGAAGACATAATTTCGTATCCTGCGCTGTTTGTTTTTGCCTGCGGCTTGCTCCAATTCATTTTAATATGCTCCTCGTCCCAATAACACGGCGGGAATGGTTTGGCAGAGGAGTTTGATGTCCAATACCAAACTCTGGCTGTCGATATACTGCGCATCGAGTTCGACCTGCTGCGGGAAGGGGATATTGCTGCGACCGCTAACCTGCCATATGCAGGTCAGACCGGGTTTGACTTCGAGTCGCCTGCGGTCGGACAGGGAGTAGCGCTCGACTTCTCGTGGCACGGGTGGCCTGGGGCCGACTAGGGACATATGGCCGCACAGGACCGACCACAGCTGCGGAAGTTCATCCATACTTAGCTTGCGCAGGATGCGCCCGATCCAGGTAATGCGCGGGTCTTCTTTCATTTTAAATGTGATGCCGTTGCCGTGTTGATTCTGGTTGAGTAGTTCTTCTTTGCGCTTTTCGGCATCCATGATCATGGAGCGAAATTTCGGGAAGTCGAATTCGCGTCCCCAGCGTCCCACGCGCTTTTGCCAGAACAGTACCGGACCTCGATCCGTGAGTTTGACCAGCGCGGCGATGAGCAGGAAGAGGGGGGCCAGGGCGATGAGTAGAAAAATCGAGCCGACCATATCGATGGTCCTCTTTAGCGCTTTGGAGCCGGTTATGACCGTTAGCCAGGCATATTTCTTGTAGAGGAACTTGAGTTTGGGACGCCAGTGCCAGCGATTGCCCCCGCGCTGACTATAGCGCAAGCTCAGGTCTTTAGTGAGCTGTGACTTTTCAACGGGGGTCTTAGCGGTGTTGATCATAGTATTCATGTTGCTACGCTCCATTAGGCGCTGCGCCTGAGCCCATTGCTGAGTTGTTGGCGATAGTCCGCGAGTCGACGGCGGGCGGAAAAGCGCTGATCTAGGGATTGAGTCGCTTGGTCGGTTATGGCCTGCAGGCGCTCGGCCGGTGCAAGCATCAGGTCCTTGAGTTTTTGCGCCAGATCGTCGGGGTCGTTGGCGCGGAAGCGAAATCCGGATATTCCATCTTCGACTAGGTCGGCGGCTCCACCTTGGTCGGCTACTAGCACGGGCACGCGGGCGGCCATCGCTTCAATAATGACCAGTCCAAATGGTTCTTCTGGACAGAGATGGACCAGCAGGTCTGCTTTGGCTAACTCGCCCTGTATATCAGAGGAAAAGCCGACAAACTCCACATTGGGGTTGCTGCGTTGGGCGCGGTCTTTCATAAGGGGAAACAGTTCACCCTGGCCATATATGCGAATGTTGAGCGCGTTGAGCTGTGGGTGGTTGTCCAAGGCGTCGAGCAGCACGTCGATGCGCTTTATGGGATCGATGCGCGAAACGACGGCGATATTTAGTGCGCCGCGGCTTGTAAAGGGCGCGCGCTGCTGAGCGCGGGAAAAGTAGCTGGCATCGAGGAAATTTTCTATGACGACTACGCGCTCTTGGCTGACGCCATGCGCGGCGAGACGGCTGCGCGTATAGACAGAGTTCGTAATAAAGGTGACATCAAAGGGAACGAGATATTTTTTGCGTCCATAGCTCAGCTTCTCGTCTGTGCCTCCTGGGACGCGGTGAAAATGCGCGACCTTGCGGCGGTAGATGGTATTGAGTGCGATCAGGATGAGTGAGTGAACCACCCCCGTAGCCATAAAGGCCAGTTCGCGGTGGTTTTGCAGTAGGCGGCGGAGTTGGACGACGAGCTGCCAGGTATTTTGGAAAGGGCGGACATCCAGACCTTGCTTGCGTGCTTCGGCAACTACAGGCCCCTGTGGGCTAAGGAGCACGCCGTCAAATTGCTCTTGAACGCCGCGCAATATATTGATGGCCATGCGTTCCGTGCCATATAGATTGGCGCAGTGCAGGGGGAAAACAAGTGGGATGCGAGGTTTCATAAAGCTCAGTCCTTATATCATCTTCATGTGGTCTTAATTGTCTTTGATGATAAATATAAATAAACTGTCATTAATGTCAATAGTCAAAATAAGAATTAAAGTCATAAAAGTCATAAAATGTAATATAAGCGATTGTAAGCGAGAATTATAAATTGTATAAATAGTTGTTAATTAAAGAGAAGTGAAACTAATTGGCAGTGAAATCCTGAGATGTAACGACGAAATAGCAATGCGGGAATAAGCTGTCCGCGATGGCCTAGGTATAGCTGGCCATCGCGTTAGTGGGGTTTGTATTGCTTCGTGTGGGGGTAACGCGGTGCGGTAGAACTACTGCGGTTTGATCGTTTTGATCACTTTGCCGGGGACGCCGACTACGACGGAGTAGGGTGGCACATCTTCTAAGACAACGGCGTTGGCGCCAATGATGCTGTCGTGGCCAACGCGTACATCGCCGAGTATGGCCACGCCGCAGCCGATATCCACCCGGTCTTCAATAATCGGTTTGGCGTTCAGGTCTTTTTTGCTGCGCACGCCGAAGGTCGTGTTCTGGCGAATAGTGACATCGTTGCCGATGGAGCGCGCGCCAAGTATCATGGCGCCAAAGTGTTCGAGGGTGACGCGCCGGCCCACGCGGACATTATAGGATAGCTTCATGCCACATAAGATTTCGCAGGCCTTAAAGAGCAGGCGGTACACTATGGAAAAGGGCAAACGCAGCCAGCGCGACTGCAGCCCCATGCGCCAATTGCCGAAGCGGTGTACGCAGAGCGTCCAAAAGCCCTGGGTCAGCCAGCCGCTGCCGTGGGTGGCGAAATCTTCGCGCAGCAAAGCCCAGAAACCTATGTCGCGGGGGTTGGCATTGTCGTCCCCCTTGGGAAGAGCCTGTGCTAGTGGGCGCGCTTGCAGTGCTGTAAGCTGAGTGGTATTCATATTCGCTAACTCGGTCTTTGGTTGATGTTAGTTTAGTAGGGTCCAGCGGATGAAATCGCGGCCAAGTTTAGGTGGGTCGATATGCGGTCGTCGGCTCAGCCAGCGGCGTGCCGTCCACAGCGAATATCCCAGCAGCCACATGGAGTCGGCCATCAGGGCGGTTATTTTGCCGTAATTTTTTTGGAAATAATATTTGCGGCTGGCAAACCAATACGCCGGCACGCGCTTGGCCGTGCGGCCTGCCCCCGTAATGCCGGATGATTGGCCCACTAAGTGGATGATGCGGCTGGTCGGCACGTAGTGGCAGGACCAACCCGCGCGCTTAGCGCGCAGGCAAAAGTCGGTTTCTTCGTAGTAGAGAAAATACGTCGGATCCATGGTCCCAATATCGTCGAAGACCTGGTTGCGTATGATCATGCTGGCACCTGCGACCCAATCGGTGCGGTGTGCTTGTTCTTGGACGGGGGGGTTGATCAAGTGTTTCTGCAGCAAGCGCGAAACTAGCCCTAGGCGGATGTTGGATTCGAGCTCGCTCCAGGGCGAGGCGAAGCGGAACGCGGAGAATCGCGCCGTGCCGTCGCGGTTCTCCAGGCGGCTGCCGGCAATTCCTGCACTGGGGTGAGCATCCATAAAATCGATCAATTCCGTCAGTGCTCTGGGTTTGGCCACTGTGTCGGGATTGAGCAGCAGCACGTATTGCGATGCTATATCTCCCGAGAGTACTTCGGCAAAGCCCGCATTGTTGCCGTAGGCAAAGCCTCCGTTGGTATCGAGGGCACGTACTTCGGCCCAGTCAGACCACGCGTTGTCTTCAATTGCGCTGCTGAGTTTTTGCGGCGAATCGTCTCCGGAAGCGCCGTCGACGACGACGACATAGGTATCACCGCGCTCGTCAATTTCCCGCTGCAATGAATGCAGGCAATCGATGGTCAGATCCGCCGTGCGGTAGTTGACGATGACGACGAGCAGTTTGGCCAGTTCCTTGCGGCTGGGCTGCTGTGTTTTAAAGGGTAGGTTTTTAGTAGGCATAATTTTTCAAGTCCGAGTTTAGGAGACGCGTTCCGTGCGAACCCAGGTGGTGTTTTTGCCGGCGCTCAACAATAGGCGCGGTATTTGTAGTGCTTTCCAGACGATGTAGAAGGGGACGACGGCCAGCGGCAGTAGGTCGCGCAGACCGCCGCCGCCGGTGAAGACGGCGACTATGACGTGGAGCGCGACGATGGTCAGGGCGATACCCGCATAGAGCGCAGCCCATGAGAAGGGCAGGATCAGCGCGGCAATCAGCAAGAGAACGTGCATCGCCAGTGGCAGTAATAGTAGGTCGAAGAGGGGTTCGAGTAGACGCCACTGGCCGGTGCGCACGGCGGACAATAAGTGTGGTCCCACTTCGTTTAGCATGCGTAAACGACCGCCTTCCCAGCGCGCTCGTTGGGTCTTTACGCCTTGACCATGCACCGGCATATCACCCCATACAGAAGTCTGCGGGCAGAAGTGTACGCGCAGACCAGCCCGCACTAAGTGGAGGTGATATTCGAGGTCTTCGACGATGGAACTCGCCTTGTAGGGCACCTGTTCTAAGGCGCGACGACTCAAGGCAAACCCATTGCCGTAAATACCAGCGGATAACCCCCAGCGTTGGCGACCCCGCGGTCGCAGTCCGTTAAATGCCAGCAGGGCCAGGCGCATTAGACGCGTGCGCATGCCGGCCTCGGCATTGCCCACGCCGTAGTGCACTTGCACGGCCTCCGCCCCGGTGGCAAATTCGCGCTGAATGGTGTCGATAAAATTGGCATCGACGCAGGAGTCGGCGTCTACCACGGCGAAGGCGTCATACGGCTCATTGGCCAGCGTAGTAAATGCAAAGTCGAGAGCGTAGCCCTTGCCTCGTTTGTGCAGGTCTGTGCGTTCGAGGACGCGTGCGCCGGCTCGACGAGCCAACTCCGCCGTGTGGTCTGTGCAGTTGTCGGCAACCACGATGATATGGGCCGGTGCACTGTGCGGGCATGCTTTGAGACTGCTTATGCACTGTGCGATCTGTTCGGCCTCGTTGTGCGCGGGTACGACAATGGCTAGTCGGGGCAGGTCGCGCTGTTTGCCATGGGAGCGACGGGCCGGAAGAAGGCCACCTATCGTCAACAGGGCCAACTCCAGCGTGCCCGGTAGCGTGAGCAGAACGAGCAGGATAGATAGGAGCGTAGCGAAGAAGATCAGGGCTTCGGACATGGTAAACCTCAGGGGACCAGGACGGCAAGCGTCCTGGCGGGCAAAGTGAAGGTGAAGGTGCGACCGCTGGGTTCAATCGATACGCTGCGGATCTGCACGTTGGCGGCATCCTCGTTTGTGGCGCTGGGGTGATCGGCCTCTAAATAGACCAGCTGCTGCGGCAGTTTAAGAGCGCTGCCTGTCGGGAAGTGGATATCGATTAATTGCGGCGTATCCACGGTAGATACCAGCGCGGCCGACCAGGCGAGATCACTGGCAAAGGCGGCGGCGTGTGTTTGCGCTGAATTCGATTGTACTGCGTGGAACTGATCGGCAATGGCGCGGTTGAGAAGATCTACGGCCTGTCCTGTCGGTCGCGCTCGTTTCGTGGGACCCAAGTCGCGAAAAATACCCCACAGGCGCGTGCGGCCCTCGCGATCAGCTAGTTTGTTATCGAAACCGGCCAGGGTATATACGCACTGGCGGCTGGCACCATTTTCTATGCTGCGCAGCAGGTTGAGCGCCAGGGCACTGCCACCGGCCAAGCTGGCGGTTAGGGCATCGCGCATTGGGCCGGATGCCGAACCGCGCGTCGTGTGCAAGTTGACTTCATAGACGGCCAACTCTCGATTGGGCAGAGCCGTTCTGAGCTGGCGCATACGGTCGTGGTCGTCGGCAAAAAGCGCATCGAGTTGTTCGTAGGAGGGCGTGTTGGCATCGAGTTCGTGTAGTATATAGGGGGCTAGGGCTAAGAGGTCGGCGCTCGGTGTGTGGCGGGCGAAGTCTATCGCGTATTCTACATAGGCATATTGGGCATTGGCCACGGCCTTAATGGGGGTGCTGCCCGCTCCAGCGCGGATCTGGGCATAGGCGCGCTCAAAGGCTTGGCCATGGGCAGATGCATTGCTAATGCCACCGGCGCGAAAGAGACGATTCCAGTTTTCGTTGCCAAATTCTAACAGGATCTCAGCAAAACCATAGCGCTGGTTTTGTTCGGCCAAGTAGAGGCCCAATTGGTGCAGTTCCGTGTCGGAAAAAGTGGGAGGGACAATCACCCAAGGGGCGGCGTCGACCTCGTGACACAGGGCGAGAAATTCGTCGAGAGAGTAGATGTAGAAGGTCTCGCCGCGACCGCCTGGGCGGTAGCGCGTGGCGCGGCGGGCAAAGGGGTGAGCCAGTCGATTTTCTAGCGTGTCGCCCAACTGCCCCGCCCAATCGCGCAGATAGGCTGGTTGCAACTTTTTGAGCAGTTCAACTACGGTGCTGCGAAAGGCCGAACTGCTGTCGGCTACGGCGCGCAATACCACGTCGTCGACCAGGATTTCTCCGCTCGTTTCGGCGTGTATAAAGCTCAGCTGCAGTTTCTTGGGGAGTCCGTTATCCCGCGCCTCAAAAGTATATGAATAGTGTTGCCAATCGGCGCTGAGCTGCACGGTCTTGTCGAAAAAGGATGGGCTGCCCATGCGGCGAAATCGAGTCTGTAGCGAACTGCTAGTTCTGCTCTTAGCCCAGAAGGATAATTGCCAGGTGCCCTCGATGGGCAGCAGGCGACCGGCGCGCTCGCCAATGGCATCAAAGTAGGAATGAGCGGCCGCTGCTTGGCTGGGTAAGGGGCGCAGGGCCAGCGAGCGCTTGCCCGGGCTTGTGGGGGGGATATCGCTCGATATGCCGATGCGTCCAGGCGCGTTTTTTTCGAACCACCAATGGCTGGGCAAATCGCGGTCGGTGATGCGGGTGAGAGAGACGATATCGCCGTTGCCCAGGCCGGCAATAGGGGATAGCGTGGTAAACTCGGGCAGGGCGTTGCGTCCCTTTTTCTTTGAGTCGGCGATCTGGCCGCGCGTGCCGGCGGCCGGTCCCGTGCGCACATCGTACTGGCCGGTGCGCCAGAATCCGTCGTCGCGGCCCAAGGTGGCATCAGCCTCTAAAAAACCGTAATAACCGGCTTCTCCGACGGTGGAAATGGTGCGATCTATGCGGCCCTCAAAACCGGGGTTTTTAACGATATTGGCCATCAGTTGCTCGGCGCCCCAATAGTGCCATGAGCCCATATTGATGCCGATGCGGCGCACATCGTGCTGGCTCGGCGTGCTGGCGACGTGGAGCTGAAGGGGCTCGGCGTGTACTAGCTGTGCGCTCAATAACCCGACGGCTAAATAGATGTGGAAACTAGACATGGCTTAGAATGCTTGCGCTTTGAGTTGGGTCGGCTGGCCGACGCGTCGATGAAAGATTTGGCGCAGGTGTTCGGTATTGTGGGCCAGGTGGTATTTGTCGCCGACGCGCAAGCGCCCCTGCTGGCCTATGCGTTGACGCAGGTCCTTATCGTCGAGTAGCCTGGCGATTGCACGGGCCAGGTCTTCGCTGTCGGAGGGCGCTACGAGCAGACCGTCTTGACCGTCGCGAATGAGCTCGGGGATACCGGTGATGCGCGTAGTGACGCAGGGTATTTCCATCGCCATAGCCTCCATGAGGACCACGGGAATGCCCTCGGCAAAGCTGGCTAATGCGAAAATGTCGGCGCGCTCATACAGGGCGCGAATGCGATCCTGGTTGACGGCTCCTTCAAAGTGTATGCGATCGTTCAGTCCCCACTCCTGCACGGTCTGTTCCAGCATGATTCGGTCTGGTCCATCGCCGACAAGCCGCAGGTGGATAGGTCGCCCACAGCGGATTAGGCGGGCGCAGGCTTCGATGAGAATGCGCTGGCCCTTAGCTGGTACTAAGCGTCCCACGCAGATTATTTCGTGTTCGTTCGTCTCTTGTGGGGTGGGACGAGCAGCAAAACGATCCAGATCTACACCGAGGGGGGAGATCTCAAACTTATCCCAGTGTAGCGGATCCGAGAGTTTCATGAGCTGACTGCGGGCAAATGAACCAATGCAGCACACGAAGTCGGCCGCGGCGATTTTTTCGCTCAGGTGGTAGTGGTCTACCTGATAAAATTCGTCGGGACCGTGT
>Ga0055584_100004123_pt1 | contig 14251 bp, 12 predicted proteins | sample OSDHelmetaG_FD_58716 | JGI IMG/M metagenome (GOLD analysis project Ga0055584, IMG submission 58716) | Pelagic marine sediment microbial communities from the LTER site Helgoland, North Sea, for post-phytoplankton bloom and carbon turnover... | ecosystem: Environmental > Aquatic > Marine >... | reverse complement strand
GCTGTCATCGGCTTCGATAGCTGCTTGTGTTTGCGGAAATAGATAGCCGAACAGATTGTAATCTTGCAGCAATTCGTAGGTGGCTTCGCCTTGGCCCGCAAGGAACAGCTTGAGGATTTCCTCAAACATACGTGCCGCCGGGATTGGCTCAAGTAGGTGCCCAAGCTCATCAATTGGATCACCGGTTTCGTCGGCAATATCAAAATCCAATTTGGCGGCAAAACGAATGGCGCGCAACATGCGTACAGGGTCTTCACGGTAACGCTCGTAAGGATCGCCAATCATACGAATGGTACGATTTTGAATGTCTTCTAAGCCGTTGGCAAAGTCGTGAATAGTGAAACCATTAATGTTGTAGTACATGGCATTAATGGTGAAATCGCGGCGCAGAGCATCTTCGTCTACAGTGCCGTAAACATTGTCACGGGTAAGCATACCGCTATCGGACTGGCGCGCTTGGTTATCACTGTTGTCACTAGTGTGATTAGCGCGGAAAGTTGCTACTTCAATAATTTCACGGCCAAAGCGTACATGCACCAAGCGGAAGCGACGGCCAATTAAGATAGAGTTGCGGAATAGCTTGTGCACCTGTTCTGGGTGAGCATCCGTGGCAATGTCAAAATCTTTTGGTTCACCGCCCAGCAATAGGTCGCGCACACCGCCACCTACCAAGTAGGCTTGATAGCCGGCATCTTTTAATCGGTATAGTACCTTAAGGGCACTGTCGCTAATATCGCGACGGCTGATAGCGTGTTGGTCACGGCTGATGGTGCGTGGACCGGTGCTCAGGTCGTGAGCTGCGCTGGTGCTGCCATTGCCGCGTACTTTTTTAAATAATTTGTTAATAAAACCCATAGTTTTATTGGCTTCACTGGTCTTGTGTTAGGCGAAAGGCGTTATTCTAGCACGTCTAGCACGGGCAAGGGAGTCAGGGGGAGTCCGTGGTCACAAACGGTGTAGGGTCTTCTTGTAGGGAAGGGATTTTATGGCGATCCCAAGCCGTAATTGCCCATTGTAATTGCTCCTCAATAGGTGCATCAATGAGTTCTTGCGGAGGTGCTTGTCCTAGTCGTTGTAGGGCTTGGCTTAACAATACGGGCGCTTCTTTAGTTGCTATGGCTTGGGCTAAGTTTTGCTTGCTGAGTTTTTGGCCTTGGCCATTCATGATAAGCGGAATATGCCCATAAATAGGCGTAGTCAGACCAAGGCTTTGTTGCAGGAATATTTGACGTGTAGTCTGAGTGTATAAGTCGGCACCGCGAATGACATGGGTGATACCTTGCAAGGCGTCATCAATGACTACCGCTAATTGGTAAGCATAAGGGCCGTCTTTGCGTTGCAAGATAAAATCGCCGACTTGTAGAGCTAGATTTTCTGTATAGCTGGGTAGAATTAGGTCGTCGAAGGCTAGTTGCTGATCGGGTACTCGGATACGACAGGAGCAGTCTTGTTGTTGATCGCGGATAACACGAGTCCGGCATGTACCAGGGTAGATATCATGGCCTTTGAGCTGGCTACGGCTACAGGTACAGAAAAACACCAAGCCTTTTGCTTGCAGTTGCCCTAAGGCCGATTCGTAATAAGAGGATTGTTGGCTTTGATAACAGACGTCGCCGTCCCAGTGGAGGCCATAATCTTCTAGGGTTTGCAGTATACTATCGGCGGCGCCAGGTGCGCACCGGGGTGCATCAATGTCTTCGACACGTAAGAGCCATTGGCCCTGGTGAGCGCGCGCATCAAGGTAGCTGGCAAGAGCAGCAACTAGAGAGCCAAAGTGAAGAGGTCCGCTAGGCGTAGGCGCGAAGCGGCCAACATAGCCGGAGCTAGGGTTAAGCTCCGGTTGTTGTATAGAAGCAACCAAGGCTTATTTGCCGAGTTGCTTCTCTTTGATTTCTGCTAAGGTTTTGCAGTCAATGCAAAGGGTCGCAGTTGGGCGTGCTTCCAAGCGGCGAATGCCGATTTCAACGCCACAAGCTTCACAAAAACCGTATTCCTCGGTTTCGATCATTTCTAGGGTGTCATTGATTTTCTTGGTTAGTTTACGTTCACGGTCACGGGCACGTAATTCCAAAGAGAATTCTTCTTCTTGACTAGCACGATCATTAGGGTCAGCAAAGTTGGCACCATCTTCTTTAAGGTGATTAACGGTACGGTCAACTTCTTCTGCCAAGTCTTGCTTCCAAGCTTCTAGAATATGCTTGAAGTGATCACTTTGGGCCTGGTTCATGTACTCTTCGCCAGCCTTAATTTCGTAAGGCGTGAAGTGCTTTAGTAAGGAGTCGTGATTTTCTGACATAACATTCTACACTTATGTATGTAGGCAGTCTTAGTGCAGTAGATTTAGGGTTCTACAATAAGGCTACCCGGTTACTCTTAAAATTTTAGGGCGCTAAAACTACCAGATTTTATAACGTTTGGCTACCTAGCTGGGTATATCTTTCGTCAAGGTTACTAGCAATCGGGTATTTCTTTCGTATAACTAGCCAGTACTAGTTCTAGACTACTCCTTTTCACAGTAAAATGGCAACAATCTAGATATATCTCGAGGATAGACAGTGAAGTTTAGCGTACCTTTGCAAGAAGCGCTGTTAATGAAACGTTATAAACGATTTCTAGCCGATTTACAGCCTCATCAGGGCGATATGTTTACCGCTCATTGTCCTAATACTGGCTCGATGGCCGCCTGTGCCGAGCCTAATAGCCGCGTTTGGTATTGGGATTCTGCAAACACCAAACGCAAATATCCCTGTACTTGGGAATTGGTTGAGGTTGCTGAACAGTATTTGGCTTGCATTAACACTCAGCGAGCTAATGGTTTGGTGGTGGAAGCCATAAATAATGGCGTTATTACCGAGCTACAGGGCTATAATGAATTAAAGACAGAAGTGAAGTATGGCGACGAGAACAGTCGCATTGATATTTTCTTACGAGGGGATGGCGCTGATTGCTACGTAGAAGTAAAAAGCGTTACCTGGTGGCGTGGCGAGGGTTCTGGAGAGTTTCCTGATGCGGTCACCGAGCGGGGACGTAAACATCTACGTGAACTGATGGCCATGGTTGCCGCCGGACACCGAGCAGTATTGCTATTTTGTGTGCCTCATATGGGCATTGAGCGCGTGTCCCCAGCCTGGGATAAAGATCCGAAGTATGCCCAAGCTTTGCTAGATGCCGTTGCAGCGGGCGTAGAAGTCTATGCTTACGGGGCACGGATAGATTACCAGGGAATGGAATTAAATAGGGCGTTACCCGTTAACTTGGCGCGGCCAGCCGAGCAATAAAATTTGACCGTCTTGCTCGGTAACGGCAACACTGGTGAGCTGTTGTTGTACACAGGGACCAGTGATACAAGTGCCTGAGTCTAGAGCAAATAAAGCTTGGTGATGCTCACAGCGTAAAAACAAATTATCTGAGTCGAGAAAGTTAGGTCCATCACCAAGTGACTTGTTGCGGTGAGGGCAGCTATCTAAATAAGCATGCACCTGACCCTGATAGCGAACTATAATGCCCTTTTCCTGCTCATGATGGAACCCTAGACTATGATTGTCCTCTAACAGATCGGAAGTGCAAATGAGCTGTGGGTAGTTTGGCATGGCGCACTCTAAGGCTGAGGCAGGCTCAGACTGAAATAATTAACATGGTTATGCCAAAGCATAACAAAACTGGAGACATAAGTGGCGAAGCGAGCCCGCAAATTTACTTGGCCTTGGCGTTTTATCTGGCAACTGTTAACCGTGATAGCGGTATGTACACTGGTGCTGTTGATATATTTGGACGCTCAGGTACGTGACCGTTTTGATGGTCACCGTTGGAGCTTGCCCGCCAAGGTTTATGCGCGCCCTTTAGAACTGTATGTTGGCAAGCAATTGGCTGCAGGGCAGTTGCAGTTCGAGCTGCAACAGCTAGGCTATCGTGCCGTCAACAAGGTGCGTCAGCCCGGCCAGTATCAAATTAAGGGCAAGCAGCTGCAGGTATACAGTCGCGGTTTCCATTTTACCGATGCTAGTGAAAGTAGTAGCTTGTATAACATCCAGTTACAAGCGGGCCGGGTACTGGCCATGCAGGGAGCGCAAGGCCAAACCCAGCATCTAGTGCGCCTGGAGCCTCAGTTGATAGGCGGCATATACCCTTCTCATAATGAAGACCGCGAGCTGGTACAGATGACGGATTTGCCTAATGGCTTTATACAAATCCTGCTGGCAGTAGAAGACCGTGCCTACTATGAACACCTAGGTGTGTCCCCAACGGGTATTGCTCGTGCCATGTTCGCCAACATCAAGGCAGGCCGAGTAGTACAAGGGGGCAGTACGCTTACTCAGCAACTAGTGAAAAACTTTTATCTAAGTGATGAACAAACCTTGTGGCGTAAGTTGCAGGAAGCGCCCATGGCGATGTTGTTAAATAGCCATTACAGCAAAGACGAGATCCTAGAAGTTTACCTGAATGAGGTGTTTTTGGGGCAACAGGGTAAACGCGCTATCCATGGCTTTGGCTTAGGCAGCTGGTATTACTTTGGGCAACCACTCAAGGAGCTAGAATTGCATCAGGCTGCATTGTTGATTGGTATGATCAAAGGGCCTTCTTATTACAACCCTAAGCGTTTTCCTGAGCGGGCAAAGCAACGTCGAGATTTGGTGCTATCTATACTGGGAGAACAAGGTCTGATTTCTAAGGCGCAAGTACAGGCATCGCAAAACAAACCCTTGCAACTTACCAAGGTAGCGCAATTTAGCCGTTATCCGGCCTATATGGATTTGGTGCGCCAGCAATTGCAAAAGGCCTATAAAGGCAGTGATCTAAATAGCCAGGGTTTGCGTGTGTTTACTACTATAGACCCTTGGGCCCAGCATCATGCTAATGAGTCCATGCAGCTAGGTATGAATGCCATTGCTAAGCGCTATGGGCCTCAAGCGAAGCTACAGGGCGCCTTGGTACTTTCGCAACGCGATAACAGTGAGATCTTGGCCGTAGTAGGCGATCGTGATGCGGGCTATGCAGGTCGCAACTGGGCTTTGGATACAAGTCGCCAGATTGGTTCTTTGATTAAACCTGTTATTCACCTCACGGCTCTAAGCAGTCAACGTTATCATTTGTTAAGTCCCTTAGATGATTCGCCATTAAGCGTGCCTCAGGCCGATGGTACCCAATGGCAACCGGCCAACTATGATGACAAATCACATGGCGTGGTGCCCATGTACGAGGCCTTAGTGAAGTCCTATAACATTGCCAACGTGCGCTTAGGTATGAGCTTGGGGGTAGATGAAGTTATGCAGCAACTTTCTAGCCTGGGTGCAAATAAACAGTGGTCCGCTTTACCTAGCCGCTTGCTAGGGGCCTTGGAAATGTCGCCTTTGAAAGTCAATCAGGTATACCAGAGTATAGCTAGCAACGGCTTTTATAGCCCCTTGTCGATTGTACGTGATGTGACAGAAGCTAACGGCCAGTTGTTGGCGCATTATCCTTATCAAGTACGTCAGGCGGCAGATCCGAAAGCCACCTACTTATTGCAGCAAGAAATGGCTTTGGTAGGGCGCCACGGCACAGGGCGGGGCGCTTATCGCTATGTTCCGAGTGCGCAAACTGTGGCTGGTAAAACGGGCACTACCAACGATCAGCGAGACAGCTGGTTCTCTGGTTTTAGTGGCCGCCATGTGGCCACCGTATGGATGGGCAATGATGATGCCTCGCCAACACCTTTGACGGGTGCTAGTGGAGCCTTGCCGGTGTGGGCGCGGCTAGTGTCCAAGTTGCCATATCAGGAAGATGCCGAAAACCAACCTGCTGGCGTTGATTTCTTTCGTACCAACCCCACATTAGGTACCATTGTGGATGCTAATTGCCCGGGCCTTGTGTTGCCTTTTGCTGATTTGCGTCCCTCTGCCGAAGCAAATTGTGGCAACTAATATTTGCGGCTGTGTATTAAGAAAAGGATGATTTAGTGAATTACATTAGTGGCTCTTTTGTTTTGCCATTACTTATCAAACTACCCCAGTTAGGCCTACAACGTACCTTAATGGTATTGGCTGCTGGTGCACTGGTGAGTGCTTGTGCTGGCAACCCTAGTGGCACGATTGTGATTGAGGAACGAAGCCTAGGACACAGCCCACAGCCGGTACAAACGGTGCCTGTTACACCAGTGGCACCACAGGTGCAGCCAGTGAAGAAGTCCGCACCAGCGGTATTGATCAGCCCTGTCGAAGAGTCTGTTGTGGAGTCTGCACCAGTGCAGCAAGCTCAGCCTAGCAGTACCAGCACGCAAACCTATTTATCTGAACCAGCTCAGGCTACGGTTCCACAAGCGAAAACTCCGGTAGCCACACCGGCACCGGTTTTGCCTGTGGCTAGTCAGCAGGTGGTTGAGCAGTTGTTATCAGAAGCCGATAAAGCTAAGGCCGAAGGCAAGCCTGATGTAGCTATTATGAAGTTGCAGCAAGCTCAGCGTATTGCTCCTAGGGAACCCAAGGTGTACGCACGTTTGGCAGCCTTGTATTTGGGCCAAGGGCAAGCCGCGCGAGCCGAACAGATGGCCAGAAAAGGCCTTACTACGGCAGCAGATAAACCGGGTTATGGGCATTTCTTCTGGCGTTTAATAGCCGCTAGCCGTCGTTATCTGGGTGATACGGAAGGCGAAGCCCAAGCCCTGGTCAAGGCGCGGCAGTTGAAGAACTAGTGCCAACTTCTCGCATGGCGCCTTAACTAGTCAGCAGGACAGCGTAAGTGCCTAGCTAGCTTGCTCGATGCGTGGCTTGTAGATGGTCAGTAGAGCAACAAACAGAGTTGTTTGTGCGGCTTGAATAACGAAAGGCATGGCATTAGTGCCTTGGCTGAATAACATCCATGCCAAGTAACCACCACAGATAAACAGTATGGCACGTTGGTTTTGCTGCCAGTTTTGGTAGAACAGACCAGCGGATGCCAATAGTACTGCCACCCACACGCCAACAATAATCAATAGATAATCATCGTTGAAACCCGTGCGGCGGGCTAACTCAAAAGTGGCTGCCAAGCCAAGAAACACCCGTCCCCAAGTAGACGCTTGCCACTGCCAGCCTTGGCTGAAGTGTAATACCACTAGGGCACCCAAAGGTAAACTAATGTAGTCAGCGCTATTGCGCAGCATAATCATGCCAGCGTTATCTGGAGTTAAGGCAATCATAGGCCCTAAAGCGATGTTTTGTAGAGCAATAAGCAAAGCCACAAGGCCTGCGGTTTTACCTGCGGCTATGGGACTATTCCAGCTGGCATACGCCAGCCAGATAAATGCTAAGCCGTAAAGAAGTTGTAACATTGACTAGACCTTGTATAGGAATACTTGTTAGCTAAGAGATTAAATCTGGGCAAAAGCCACTTCGGCTGCAGCTAGCGTCTTGGCTAGTTCATCTTCGCCGTGAGCGCTAGATACAAAGCCTGCTTCAAAAGCAGAAGGTGCCAAGTATACGCCCTGTTCCAGCATCAAGTGGAAGAAGCGACCAAATTTTTCCGCATCACACTTCATTACGTCAGCAAAGCAAGTAACGGCTTTTTGGTCAGTGAAGAATAGACCAAACATAGCACCCACCTGTTGGGTGGTGAAAGGTACGCCAGCAGCGGCAGCACGTTCGCGCAAACCAGCTAGCAAACGCTCGGCGTAAGCGGTAAGGCCTTCGTAGAAACCTGGTTGGCTGATTTCATCTAACATGACTACGCCAGCTGCCATAGCCACTGGGTTACCGGACAAGGTGCCTGCCTGATATACCGGGCCTAGTGGTGCCAAGTGATGCATGACTTCCTTGCGGCCACCGAAAGCGGCTACTGGCATGCCGCCACCGATTACTTTACCTAGAGTAGTTAGGTCAGGAGTAACGCCGTAGTAGCCTTGGGCACATTGAGGGCCAACGCGGAAACCAGTCATTACTTCGTCGATGATTAATAGAGCGCCGTGCTCGTCACAGATTGCACGCAAACCTTGTAGGAAACCAGGCTGAGGAGGGATGCAGTTCATGTTGCCGGCAACTGGCTCGATGATGATACAGGCGATCTCGTTACCTACTTCGGCAAAGGCTTCCTTCACACTGTCTAGATCGTTATAAGTCAGTGTTAGGGTATGATCTGCCAAACTAGCTGGTACGCCTGGCGAGCTAGGTACACCTAGAGTCAAGGCGCCAGAACCCGCTTTTACTAGCAGGGAGTCGGAGTGACCGTGGTAGCAGCCTTCAAATTTAACAATTTTGTCACGGCCGGTGAAACCACGTGCCAAACGAATGGCGCTCATGGTAGCTTCGGTGCCGGAACTCACCATGCGTACTAGGTCCATGCCCGGTAGCATGTCACATAGTTTGTCGGCCATGGTGGTTTCGATTTGTGTAGGTGCCCCAAAGCCAAGGCCGTTTTCGATGCTGTTACGTACGGCATCTAGAACCCGTGGGTGAGCGTGACCTAAAATCATTGGCCCCCAAGAACCTACATAGTCCACATAGCGACGGTCATCTTCGTCGATCAACCAAGCACCCTCGCCACGTTTGAAAAACAAAGGTGTGCCACCAACGCCTTTAAAGGCGCGTACGGGGGAGTTAACGCCGCCAGGGATGTGTTGTTGGGCGGCGGAAAATAGTTGTTCAGAGTTGGGAGTCAGTGTGGACTTCTGTGTAGACATGGGACCTCAAATAACATGTATCAGTTAAGTTGCCGCTATTATCCACACATTGACTGTTCTAGGCCAGTAGCTGAGCCAGCGCTTGGCTAATCAGGGCGTATAAAGTGTTGGATTTCTTCAGTTGGCAATACACCAATGACATGGCCATCCATGCTGGTAATAAGCAGGTAATCATAATGACGTTTGCGGTACAGTTCATAAGCCTCTTTGAGAGTGGCGCGAGAAGAGCAGAAACCAAAACTACATGGGTCTACGTTAACGGCTTGTTGTACGCTGCCTTGTAGCTTGTCCTTGGTGATATGTTCGCGGTTTAGTACATTATGTACGTCACCATCTGTGTGTAGCAGAATCCATTCTTTACCTTTATCTAAGGCTTGTATAGTGCCACTCACGTCATCATCACTGTGGTGGGAGACTTGATCTTTCATCAGACTGACAACACCGCGCTGAGTTAAGGCTTGGTTAATAGGGTCGGCCTGGAATTCTACGCCTTGTTTGCGTAGCACTTCCACAAAGGCAGAATCTTGGTTGAATACGTAACGGCAGGTGATGTTGGCGATTACCACGGTGGCCATACCCGGCAAAATAATGTCTGGGTTGTGGGTTAATTCCAGTAGTGCTATCAAACCAGCGAGTGGTGCTTGCAGCACGGCACTCATCATGGCACCCATGCCTAACATAGCGTAAAAACCTGGGTCGGATACAGGGCCGGTTAGTAGTTGTTGGCTAACAATACCTAGCGCGCCACCGGCACAAGCACCCATAAGTAGGGTAGGGCCGATCAAGCCAATGGGCATACCGAGGCCAACACTGATAGCGGTAGCAAATAGCTTGGCAAAAGCTAGGGCTATTAAAAGTTGAATGCCATATTGGCCTTCAATGGCGTGCAGGATACTGTCGGTACCCATACCCATTACTTGCGGTACTTGAGTAGCTAGTAAGCCTGTGATCAAACCGGCAACAATCATGCGCAGCATGACAGGCTTGCCAGCGAAGTTGAAAGCTGTAGTGACGGTTTTGGTGAACAAGGCAGCCATGGCGCCCAAGATAACACCATAAACTAGAATCAGTGGCAGCTCCGCAGAGCTGGCGAAGGCTATGTCCGGAGCCATAAAAGACATTTCGGCACCGTATAAGCTGTTGTGCACTAGGGTGGCTGTTACGGCGGCGATGATAATTGGCGTAAAGCCAATAATAGTGTATTCCAGCATTACCACTTCCATGGCAAAGATAACGCCAGCCATGGGAGTGTTAAAGGATGCGGCGATGGCACCGGCGGTACCGCAACCAATCATCAGACGAATACTGTTGTCGGGTAGGTGTACAAAGTGCCCGAGTTGCGCGCTGATGGCTGAGCCTAGGTGTACCGCAGGGCCCTCTCGGCCTGCAGACTGGCCCGTAAGAATGGCTAGGGCACCACCAAAGAACTGCACAATGGTGTTCTTGAATGGCATGTGGCCTTTGTTGTTGACCATGCGACTCATAACGTGAGCGACGCCAGCTTTACGTTCATCGGGTTTAAATAGCATAAGCCAAGCGCCTAGGAGAACGCCGCCGATAACGGGTAGTAAGAAGTGCCAAATAGGATCCAGGCTTTCAAAACCTTCTGGGGTGCCGTCTGGCAACCAGTGTTCTAGGGGCAGTTCAAATAGGCTACGAAAACCAACAATTATTAATGCCGAGGCTACGCCGGCAATTAGCCCAAGCATGGTGATTTGCGGCAAAGCATCACCATACGCTAAGCGATGGCGAAAATAGCGTGGAGAGAAGAGTCTTTCGGCAAGGGTGTTGTTATTGTTTTTGGCCATGTCATGCTCCTATAAATGCAGGCAATCCAGCTTGTCCTTTTTGCCAACCACCAACTAGCTGCTAAAACGCAAAAAGAGTGGCTAAATCTACCAAATAGGCTAGATATTGGTCTTAGAATACCTGAATTACTGGGCATCAGACAAATACTCCATTAGAATTAAGCCTTTGAAATATTGAGCCTTTGGGCAAACACCCTGTGACAGTTGGGTGAATAAAGTAGGTGATAAAGTGAAAAAAGTTGCGATTGTTGGTGGTACTGGCTACACAGGCGTTGAATTGTTGCGTTTATTGGCGCGTCATCCAGAAGTTGAGGTATGTGCTATTACCTCCCGTTCTGAAGCTGGACGTCAGGTATCGGATATCTATCCAAGCTTACGTGGTGAGTTTGATTTAGCTTTTACTGAGCCAACTAACGAAATTCTAGGCCAAGCTGATTTGGTGTTCTTTGCTACGCCTAACGGAGTTGCTATGAAGCAAACTCGTGAGCTAGTTGATGCCGGTGTGAAGGTGATAGACCTAGCTGCTGATTTCCGTTTTGATGACGTTGATGAGTGGTCAAAGTGGTATGGTATGGATCACGCTTGTGCGGATTTGATGGTTGAGGCGGTTTATGGCTTGCCAGAAGTAAATAAGCAAGCTGTGCAGGCGGCGCGTTTGGTTGCCAACCCGGGTTGCTACCCAACTGCGGTACAAATTGGTTTGTTGCCATTGATTGAGCAAAACCTTATTGATACGCAGAACATTATTGCCGACTGTAAGTCTGGTGTTAGTGGTGCCGGTCGTGGTGCTGCTGTAGGTAGCTTGATGTGCGAAGCGGCCGATAGCTTTAAAGCTTATGCCGTTGCTGGTCACCGTCATTTGCCAGAAATTAAAGAACGTTTGAGCGTGTGCGCTGGCGAATCCGTGGGTTTGACCTTTGTGCCACATTTGACGCCTATGATTCGTGGTATTCACGCCACCATGTACGCCAAGCTACAAGGCCCGATTGATATGAATGAACTGCAGGCGGCCTATGAAGCGCGTTATGCGGATCATCCTTTTGTGGATGTTATGCCTTTGGGTAGTCATCCAGAAACCCGTAGTGTGCGTGGTTCTAATATCTGCCGAGTTGCGCTACATCAACCGCAGGGTGGGGATACATTGGTTATACTATCGGCTATCGATAACCTGGTTAAAGGTGCTGCCGGTCAGGCGGTACACAATATGAACCTGATGCTTGGTTTGGAAGAAAAAGCCGGTCTAGAAATTATGCCTTTATCGCCTTAAGGGCTTGAGCATAATACTTGACTGTTTTACTAGGTTAAGGCGATAATACGCCCATTACATATAAGTAGTTGATGATCATGGAAACCTTTGACCCACAAGCCGAATCTGACGAGGCGATGTTTTTTACCAATGCTGCGGCAACTAAGGTAAAAACCTTGTTAGAAGAGGAAGATAATGCAGAACTTTGCTTGCGCGTTTACGTGACGGGTGGTGGTTGTTCTGGTTTTTCTTATGGCTTTAGCTTTGATGACCAGGTAGCTGAAGATGATACCCGCATCGAAAACGATGGTGTGTCTATGGTCGTTGATGCTATGTCGATCCAGTACCTTATGGGTGGCACAGTGGATTATAAAGAGAGTCTGCAGGGTTCTCAGTTTACTGTACAAAACCCGAATGCCACGACTACATGTGGTTGTGGTTCTAGCTTCTCTATATAGATATATTTAGGCCTAAAAAGGGGTCAGAGTAACAATTAAAATAGCATTTTAATTGTTACTCTGACCCCTTTTTGCTTTTTGTTTAAGGGCTGCCTAGTTTGTAGGCTTGCAATTGATCTAGATGATCTTCAGCCAATGGTTTGAAAGATTTCAGCTGTTCTTTGTTAAGTGGTTGTACATTCGGGAACTTCACCTTGAGGGGGTTCTTGTGTACACCATTGACGCGGAATTCATAGTGTAGGTGTGGCCCTGTGGCGGTGCCAGACATACCAATGTAGCCAATTACCTGCCCCTGCTTAACTCGGGAGCCACTCCTTACTTTGCTGTTGTACTTGGACATATGGGCATAAAGGGTGGTGTAGATGCCGGCGTGTTGAATAATAACGGTACGGCCATAGCCGCCTTTGGTGCCTCGCCAAATAACCTTGCCGTCACCTGAGGCCTTAATAGGTGTGCCAGTGGCGGCGGCGTAGTCAACACCACGATGAGGGCGCACGGTCTTCAAAATAGGGTGCAAACGCTTGGGGTTGTACTTGGAGCTAATGCGGAAGAAGTCGACTGGGCTACGCAAGAAGGCCTTGCGCATGCTGTAGCCCTTTTCGTTGTAGTAGTTGCCGTCTGTGTATCGAATGGCGTTGACGATGCGGTCCTGGTTAATGAATTGCGCGGCTAGTATATTGCCTTCACCAAATGGACGGTCGTCTAAAAACTTTTCTTCGTAAAGTACAGCAAAGCTGTCGCCAGCACGTATGTCTAGGGCAAAATCAATATCCCAGCCAAATATATTAGCAAGTTCCATAAGCTTTTTCTGGGATAGGCCAGCCTTGTTGCCATCTACAAATAGCGAGCTTTGAATTGTGCCTTTGGCAAACTTAGGGCGTAAATCCGGTTCACGCACAATCTTCTGAATACTGTAGCCACCGTCTTCATTGCGGATAACTAGATCTTGTTCGAGTTGATTTTTAACGTGGCGTATTTTTTCTATGCTGCCTTGATTAATGATGAAATCTAGGCTTTGGCCTGGTTTTAACTTGGTCAGGGCTTTTGAACTCTTAGTGGCCTTGCTGATGCGGTACACGTCTTGAGGTGTTAGGCCAATGCGTCTAAACAGAGTCGATAGGTTGTCACCGGAATTAACTTTCACGGTTTGCCAGTCTTCTTCAAAAACGGGTTCAGCCAGTGGCACTGAATCAGCGTTGGGTGTTTCTGTGCTGTCGTTGCTACTAGGTTCCGCAACGTCTATGGGTACGGTGATGACGATAGGGGAGTTGCTTGGCTCTTCGTTGCTAAAAGTGAATAGCAATGCCATGCCAATGCCAATGGCGACAAGAGTGGCTAGATGTATTTTAGGGAACGACTTTTTCACAATGGATAGGTGCGGCGCTTGTGGTTATGGATAATTATTATAAGACAAAAAATAGACTCTGTGGGTTCCCTTTATGTTGTCTTAAGTCATTAGGACTGGTGTTGCAGGTCCAATGGAGGCGCATTGTAGCATGTCCGCCACGGTTGAACAGTTGTATAAGCGGTAGAAATGTTGATAAGTGCTTAGTTGATGGGGGATTTGTGTTTCATCGTCGCCTTAAAGCAGTTAAAATGACGAACCTTATTAATACACCCAAACACAAGTGAACCCTATGAGTGCTGTAGACACCAATTTGCTCGCCGACCTAGAAATGCGCGGCTTGATTAACCAAATGACTTCTCCGGAAGACTTGGCTGAACACCTGCAAGAGTCTCGCACTTTGTATTGTGGCTTTGATCCAACTGCGGACAGCCTGCATATTGGTAGCTTGGTGCCTCTATTGGTGCTGAAGCGTTTCCAGCAAGCTGGCCACAAGCCTCTGGCTTTGGTAGGTGGTGCCACAGGTATGATTGGTGACCCAAGCTTTAAGGCCCAAGAGCGTAAGCTAAACGATGAAGATACTATTAATGGTTGGGTTGAAAAGCTCAAGCGCCAAGTAAGTGCTTTTGTGGAATTCAATGATGCGCCTAATGGGGCTGAGGTGGTGAACAACTACGACTGGACTCACAATGTTGATGTGCTGACGTTTTTGCGTGATATCGGTAAGCACTTCTCTATTAATCAGATGATTCAAAAAGAATCCGT
>Ga0055584_100004122_pt1 | contig 14252 bp, 11 predicted proteins | sample OSDHelmetaG_FD_58716 | JGI IMG/M metagenome (GOLD analysis project Ga0055584, IMG submission 58716) | Pelagic marine sediment microbial communities from the LTER site Helgoland, North Sea, for post-phytoplankton bloom and carbon turnover... | ecosystem: Environmental > Aquatic > Marine >... | reverse complement strand
CGACCAGGCATTCGATTAAATTAAAGAACAATTCCCTTCTTAGTCATTACTTAAGTGGTCAATATGTTGTAAACTCATATCACAACTATGGACTACTCAACTGCACTAATAAGTGTATAGAAATCCTTGGTAGATGTGAACATGATAATTCTATTGAATCAATTAAGCACAAAACAAAAAACATTTATGGAATTATGTGGCATCCGGAGAGAGAAAAAAAGTTTGATGAGAATATGTTACACCTTTTTAAAAAAGTATTTGATTAACCAATGAGAGCAATAATTTTAGGTGCAGGTGAAGGTAAGAGATTAAGACCTTTAACTAATGATATTCCTAAATGTATGGTCAAGTATCAAAACAAGGCAATCTTGTCTTATCAAATTTGCGCCATGCGGGAACTAGGTGTTACTGACATCAACATTGTTGCGGGTTATAAATCCCATATTATCCAACAACTCGGATTTAACACAATAATCAACAGTAGCTATAGCACTACCAACATGGTTTACAGTTTGTTCTGTGCGGAATCATTATTCGATCAAGATATCATTATTAGTTATGGTGATATTGTTTATGGGCATAATATCTTAAAAAAAGTGATAGAAGATACAGGAGAAATTTCAGTTGCTATATCTATGAATTGGTTGGACCTATGGAAACGTAGGATGGAAAACCCTCTAGAGGATGCTGAAACCCTGAAATTGGATGACGAAGGTTATATTAAAGAACTGGGAAATAAGCCAAGGTCTTATGATGAAATTGAAGGTCAATATATGGGCTTATTAAAAATTGAGAAAAGCGCATTAAAAAATCAAGTAATAGAACATTATTCAACACAAGAGAAAAAATCAAAGGAATCTTCTGAATTCAAAAATATGTTTATGACAACTTTCCTGCAGGATCTAATAAACGATGGTATAAAACTTTCACCAGTAAAAATCTACGATGATTGGTTAGAAATAGATGACCCCAATGACTTAAATATAAATATCGAGATTTAACCATGCTATTTATTTGCAAATATTTTAAAGCTAATGGGATTTAATAAAACTGTCAATCTGATTAACTTCATACGACCACTGATCACACCATTTGTGAACTCATATAGATTCGTTGTTCACCAAGTTTGAGGTAACTAGCGACTTATCTGAAAATTGGATAACGCTAAAAAAACGATTTAAAAAATAAGTAGCCTGAAAAATTTAGTTGAGATTACATTTTCTATTTTTGAAGATTGTGCAGATCAATTTGAAAATTCACAAATATAAAATCTGATAAAACCGTCCAATTAGATGCTACAACTCTTCTCGCGCAAGCAAAGAGCATTATCCTGGTTGTAGGCTCAGCATAAAAATTCTTTAATCAATCTAATCACTACTTTTTGATTCAAAAACACTTGTATCTTAATCAACATGAATTTGGCACTAATTATTAAGTGCAAATACACAAGCAGAATAATAAAATATTTGTCAACAGACTATAGGGCACAAGTATCTTGTTATACTTTCTCCTATTTAAGCCCAAAAATTCCTTTTTGCAATTAATAGCTCTTATCAAAAAATTGCATTCAGTCTACACGCCATATAGTCTTGTGTTAAATAAAGACACACTCAAGAAAGCACCTTACACTAAAAATAAGAAAAAGTTGATATATAAAAAATGAAAAACAAGTTACCAAATTTAAAATGGTGTACAACCTGCCTAGCGATGTCAACACGCCCGAGAATCAAGTTTGATGAAGAGGGTCGATGCAATGCGTGCGTTTGGAAAGAAAAAAAAGAAAATATGGACTGGTCCATAAGGGAAAAGGAATTAACTCAAATCTTAGATCGGTATAGAAAAAATGATGGTTCATTCGATTGTTTAGTTCCATGTAGTGGTGGTAAAGATGGTTCATATGTTGCCTGGAATCTGAAACATAAATATGGAATGAATCCGCTTGCATTAACTATCACTCCGCATCTTCCTATAAAAACGGGTGAAGATAACTTAAAAAATTTTTTGAGAAGCGGCTTTAATCACATATCAGTAAATCCCTCATACGAAGCCATGCGTACGCTCAATAAGATAGGATTGATAGAAATGGGATTTCCCTACTACGGCTGGCTTACTTCTATCCTATCTGGTGTTACCAAAATGGCTAATCAATTAAAAATAGGAATCATTTTCTATGGTGAGGATGGTGAAGTGGAATATGGTGGGAGCACTGAAACTGATAAAAATCCCCTTTACGATATTAGTTACATGAAGCAAGTTTATTTGGAAGGTGGTTATGAAAAGGTATTGAATTCCTCGAATCTAGACGAAAATGAATTGTTCTTTTTTCGATTTCCTACGGATAACGAATTACTTAAGTTCCCAATTAGCATGACGCATTGGTCCTACTTCGAAAATTGGAACCCATACAAAAATTATTTATTAGCTAAAGAGAAATGCGGATTACAAGAAGCCTCAGATTCTAACGTAGGCACCTTTACAAATTTTTCTCAAAATGACCAAGCATTGTACGCATTACACACATACTTTATGTATTTGAAATTTGGATTTGGACGAGCAAACCAAGATGCATCTATTGAAATTCGCAGAGGTGCTATGGATCGAAATCAAGCACTTAATCTTGTTCGATTGTATGATGGGCATTTTCCAGAAGAATACATGTCTACTTATTTAGATTACTACGCTATGACTCAATCCGAATTTGATGAAGTAATCGATAAATATGCCAATAAGGAATTATTTATTAAAACAAATAACAAATGGCAGCCACTCTTCGAAATTAATTAGTTATGAGCAGCAAATTTGTATTGGTAGATTATGGGATGGGAAATCTTTGGTCGGTCCAAAGTGCTTTCATGTATTTAGGAACCACACCGATAATTAGTTCAAACCCAATAGAAATTGAAAAAGCTGACATTTTGGTATTACCGGGAGTCGGTAGTTTTAATCGCGCTGCTAAGATACTTAGTGAAACAGGCATTGATAAGGCCATCTCAAAAAATATTCATAAAAATAATGGTAAAATCCTAGGCATATGTCTGGGCATGCAGTTACTCTGTTTATCAAGTCATGAAGATGGATTCTCTAAAGGTCTCGAAATAATACCCACTACAGTGGAACAAATATCTAGTGGTGATTCTAATTTAAAAATACCACATATAGGTTTTAATTTTGTGGAATGCCCAGAAAATAGTGTGTTATTCAAAGGGTTAAAACCAAATACAGACTTTTACTTTGTTCATTCCTATAAGTTAAAATATAAAGATATACCTGGCAAAATTGGTATAACCACTTACGGCGATCGCTTTATTTCCTCATTCGAATCTAGCAATATTTTTGCTACACAATTCCATCCAGAAAAAAGTCAGACAAACGGTCTTAAAATATTACAAAACTTTTTAAATGCTTAAAAAAAGAATTATTTTTACTCTGCTGTATGACAATGGTAAGTTTATGTTGAGCAGAAATTTTCGCTTGCAAAATGTAGGTGACTTTACATGGTTGAGCACCAATTACAATTTCTCCAAGATTGCTTTCTATATAGACGAATTAATCATTCTAAATGTTACAAGAAACAAGTCTGATTTTAACAATTTTTGTCACACTGTAAACAAATTGACAGCAAAGTGTTTTGTGCCCATAGCTGCCGGTGGTTGGATTCGGTCCCTAGACGATGCTAAAAAGCTTTTGAGGAATGGAGCAGATAAAGTAATATTAAACCAAAGTCTCTTTAATGACAAAGAATTAATCAAAAAAATTGCCATTAATTTCGGGCAACAATGTGTTGTAGGATCAGTTGATCTAAAAAGGAATGACGATAACAAGTTTGTCTTTGTCATTAACCAGACTACAGAGTCAGCTGAAATAGAATTCAGTAAAGGTCTTAATATATTTACAAATAAGCATATTGGAGAACTTTATTTAAATTCGATTGATCAGGACGGTACTGGTAACGGCTACGACATGTCTACTTTGGAATTAGTTCCAAATGATTGTAACATTCCTATTATTATGGCTGGTGGTGTAGGCAATGCTCAACATTTCAAATCTGGGCTATGTGATCCACGTGTCAATGCCGTAGCGACGGCTCATTTGTTTAATTTTATAGGTGATGGGTTGATGAAAGCACGAAAACATTTATTAGATGACAATCAAAGGCTTGCCGAATGGATCGAACCTAGCGAGATTTAGTTCCTTAGTATTTATCCGATCACTTCATACTAATTTAATATCACAAAAAAATTTCAAGAAACTGGTCACCTGGCCCAACCATGATTTGTTGTATTACCCAACCCCTCCTGTTCATTTCTTTGTGCTGAACAGGAAAATTAAATGTATCATTTATATACGTGATTGTTTGTATAACTAATTGCGGGGTTTAAAGTTTACCAAATTGGTGCCATCGCTAAATTCTAATTAAGTAATAATATATTTTAATCACGTAAAGAAATGTTATCTCAAATGTGGTTTGTCATGGAAAATAGTCAATTGGTAACCTCACCTCTGAAAAAGAGTGTCCATTTAGAAACAATTTATTCAATTAACAGAAAAATAACTCTAAAAGTAATCCCTCTATTATGATGAAAACTGCAAAGTTGAATATGGTGGTCATAATACTCAAGAGAAAAGCTCTAAAAAGCAAATAACTCCACGTATAGTAACGTTATTATAAAAACTTTTCCACTTTCTAGTTACTACAAGAATTTAATCGATGTGAAATTTTGAACTCGATTAGAAGGGCGCCAATGGCCTATCCAATCACTGAGAGGCGATCTGAGAGGCTTGAATTGCAAGGAATTTTAAACTGAATTTTCTGCTGAAACCTCGAGAAAATATGGGTTTCGTTTCATTTTGGGCTTGCTACAATTCGTTGGAAACTAAAAGCTTTGTATAATAAATAGTAATCGGTAGTTTACCAACGGCTTCTGCAAATACTTCAAACCTTAAATTAAGGCTCTACGTAACTTTCACCACAAACGAAAATGAACAGAATTGTCGGATTTGAAGTTGCTTTAACTTGGAGGAAGTCTTATCTAGGGCGAAGCTAAATCAGATCGTAGATTTCTCCAGCATTAATCTCTGTTTTTCAAATGGGATCTTTGCCTGTCGACTTTCTTTGCTTCCGTGCGGAGCAAACGCAGACTTACCCTGGCAACCGAAGCCAATGAGAAACTCGCTCTCAAGGTGGCTGAACAAATTGAGGACCCCTTGTCTTAATACGACACCCTTCGCAAGTTTCACATTTATGGAAGGGATGGACCCTGGAATGGCGCAAGCCCTCATGAAGAACTCAAGGACATATGAGAGGATTGGAAACAATACTTGCCGAACTTGCCAAGAAAGAAAGTATTGAGAATCCAGGTGATGAAAACATTCAGCGTATTGATAAAGCTCGAAAGGACAAAAAAGTTTTCAATAAGTAGTGGGAAAGCAAAACAGATCCCGATAATCGTATCGCCAAAATGAAAGATGGGCGCACCCATTTTGCCTATGAAGCCGAACATGCGGTCGATTTTGAATGCGAAGCGATCATTGTTTAATATACGACACCAGGCGATGAAGGCGATACGAATAGTGGGCCTGGAAGTATTATCCTTGCCAAAGCAAATCCACATTCAGTTAATTCAGAAAAGACCGTTGAAGAAGCGGTGATGAACAAAAGTTATCATAGCAACTGATTATTAAAGCGGCTTAGGCATTGGACTATCCGGACCTATATACCGGAGAAGAAACAAATGATACGTATACGGACCGATAAACCAGAATCCTATCAACATGCCTTCCGTGAGAATCCTCGCAGAATCAGAAATGCTATAGGCAAACGCTTGAGTCGAAACAAAATGAATTTGCGGAACGTACATTTGCCCATGTAATCAAACAGGGGTAGGACGCCGACCTTGGCTCCAAAAATTAGGCAATGTCATAAAGATTCACACTTTAAAGCGCTTGACATTCAACTTGGGTTTGATGATGAGGAAAATCTTTTGACTCACCAAGCCAAGAAACTGGGAGGCAAGCTTTGCATCCGCTTTGGCGGCTTCTTTTTAACTGATTATGGCCGTATCAAAGGGAAATGGAGCTATAGAATCAGCTCAAATTGGCTCAATATTGATTTTCGCCTTTTCCTAGGCGTTATCCCGAAAACGCAATGGGCCGAAATCCGGTTAAAACAAATTCTCAAGTTCGGCACTTATTAAACGGGTTGCTAACGATTTAAGTGGTGCCTAAAAATTAAATTAGAACAAGTTAGGATAGTATTTATTTTGGTAAAATAATGCTCACGATGTAAACTCTATAGATATTAAACCAAAATGCTGCGTTGTGATAATAAATCTTGGCGCAGATGATGTCAGCCTCACAAAATTCTTCTCACAAAACGGCAAAATAAAAAATAAAAAAAAGACCCGTAAAGTGTTAAAATTTTGATTAAAAACATTTTACTTAGGCTTAAAACCTTAGAAATATGAAACTAATGGCCCTATTGAAAGCTTCTTGGGTGCTATTGATATAAAGACGTTTAAATGAATATACTAATTATAGGATTTGGAAACATGGGTTGCAGACATTTACAGTCTTTAATAACTGAATTTCCAGAAATTAATGCCTACGTCATCGAGCCGAATTTGGAAAATTTTCAAAAAAATTGTGAGAAAATAGGTTATGACAGCGGAAAAATTAAGTTAATTTCCTTAAAGGCCGCAAAAACGACTAAATTCGATCTTGTTATCATAGCTACCTTAGCCAGCAAAAGAATAGACATATTAAAAGAAATATTGAGCTTAAGTTGGAAAAAGTTGTTGATAGAAAAGGTCGTTTTCAACCGTTTAAATGATTTCACAGAATACAGAAAACTTTTTCAAAATTTAAATAAGCATACATACATCAATTTTGTAAACAGATACTTTCCTAGTAATATTTCGATAAAGGAAAAATATTCTAAGTCAACAAAGCTTACCTTGAGTGTTTTTGGTGGAGATGTGAATTATGGGAGTAATGCAATACATTATATTGATCTATTTGAATATATAACAAATTCCAAGGCTGTGTATGAATCTGGTCGTATAACAGAAACCAGTACCCAGAATAAAAGAGGAAACATGTTTTCAAATTATCATGGAGAGTGTATTTTCAAAAATAATAACGATGATTATCTTCATTTCAACCTTAATGAAAGTCTTGGTAAAAACAACGCACACATGATGTTTAATCTTCATGATTGTTCAATTACCGTCAATGAAAAGGAAAAATTAGTATTTGAAACTTCACAAATTAAAAACTCTAATAATTTGTCACAATATAAAGTATTGCCGACCAGTGAATTAACAGCTATTATTTATAAGGATATAATAGCTGACAATTGTTTATTGCCGCATATTTATTCCTCTAAAAATGCTCATCAGGAACTATTTAAGTCAATACAAAATAGTAAGAAATTAAATCCTAACAAATCATTCTTAATTACATAAAAAAATGAATATCTGTTTAATAGGTGCTGGATACATGGCAAAAGAGTATGTAAAAATATTTAACCACCTATCGCTAAACTATAAGATCATAGGAAGGACTAAAAAGTGTACAGAACAAATCACAGGCGTTAAAAATGATAAAAGAGTACTTTTTGGTGGTGTTGAAAGGAATAATTTTGCGCTCAAAAATTGTGAAAGGATAATTAATGCTGTAGATATTGGAAACATATACAAGACAACCGTAATGCTGCTAGAAAACGGATATAATAACATTTTGCTTGAAAAACCGGCTTTTACCAACCCAGAAGAATACGAATTTATCCTCACAAAATATGCAAGCAAAAATATTTATGTTGCCTATAATAGGCGTTATTACCGAAATGCAGATTATTTATTGAAATATTTTTCAGAACATGGAAATCCAAGTAGTGCACACTTTGAATTTACTGAACGCATATTGCAAATACAGAAAAACCCGAGCAACCGTAAATACTTTTCTGATTGGTTATTAGCTAACTCTTCTCATGTTATAGACCTGGGTTTTTTCTTGATAGGTCAACCTAAGGAGATATCTGCAGAAAGCGCCAAAGTTGATGGTTTAAGTCTGAACGAAAATACCAAAAATCTTTATTATGGAATGGGAAAAACCCTTAAAAATGTTTATTTCACTTACCACAGCAATTGGTCTTCTAGTGGCAACTGGAATATCAAAATAATGCACAAAAATGGATTATTTGTTCTCAATCCATTGGAAACCCTAAAATTTCAACCGTTAGGACATAATGCAGGCAAGAAAGTGATGGAAGAAGTTACACCTGGTAAACCTGGTTTATTAAATCTGGTTCAAGATTTTGTGAGAAAAAAACCTTCCAGCAAATTACCAAATTTACAAATGCAGTCAGAATTTCTTTCCCTCATAAACAAAATAAAGGACGGCAGTAATCAAACGGATACATTTTGAAAAAACCATATTTCAAAATTACTTACTTTATATGTCTTGTTGTAGAAAAAATTTGCTCTATCTGTATTTTGCCGATTACTGGAAAAATAATAGGTGATGAAAAATTTTACTCATTCTCTTTAATATTCTCCAGTTTTAGTCTTTTATCCACAGTTTTTAGCCTAGGTGTAGTGGGTTTATTACAGCGAACTGTGACAACAGATAAAGAATTGTATCAATTAATAAAGATAAATATCGTTCATCGTTATAAGAAATTTGCATTATACGTTATATTCATCTGCTTTCTACTTTTTTTGGCATTAAAATCTAACCTATTTTTACTTTTAGGCCTTTTAATTGTTGCAGGAATAAACAACCTCACCAAAATACAATTAGTACTTGAAAAGAAAACAAAAACCTATTGCGTTAATACTCTTACCACATTACTAATTCCATGTGTTTTATTTATATACTTTGTTGGTATCGTCGATTCTAAAACTATATCTACTATTTTCATCTGTCTTTATTGTCTTGGAAATATCACATTTAATTATTTAATACATGTTGATTTTAATCCTTCTACGAAACTAATAAAGTGTCAAAAACAAAAGTATCATGAAATTCTTCAATTTTGTTGGCCTTTAGCTGTAAACTCGTTTCTAGCTTATTTGTTGTTTATAGTTCCAAGAATAGGTTTAGCCAACAGTTCAAATTTAGAGGACTCAAACAATTTCACAATATTTCAAACCTTTTTCGGCATTTACTCATTTTTGATCTCTTATTTTATTCCCTTATGGAGCAGTGACTTCTTTCAATATCTGAAAAGTTCCCGTTATAATTCCCAACCTTATAATGGATTTAAAAATTATATTTACTTACTTTCAGGAAATCACATTTTCTATGCTTTGTGTATTATATTGGTCTTCAAATACCAGAATACTGAGCTGCCACCAAAATTTTTATCAATAGTTTTCATTATAATACTCTCGCAATCAGTATATTTCATAAGGGTGATTCTGGACTTGTGTAATATTTATCATTTAGGTACAAAAAAGCTTTTGATTATGAATTTAATGGGTGTCCCAGTTACATATGCTCTGACGCGAACTTTTGGTGCACATATGGGTATTATTGGGGCTTGTCTATCCGTTTTAATAAATCATATCTCAAGTTTGTTTATTTTATATTTTATGTGTGAGTTCAAGACAAAGAATATTTTTAAATCAGTGATTTATAGAATTGGGTGGTGCACCTACTTGATAACTGCGTTTCTGTCATGTGTTTTCATTTACTTTTTAGAAAAACATATTGATCAACTTTTAAAATACATTCGTCTTAATGTTGTTTAGTGACTACGTTAATAGGCTTCAATTATGAAAAGTTACTTACTTAAACTGATTAACCGATACAAAAATAGCCGCATCTATAAAAGCAAAGATATCTTTTGCGTTAAAAGTTTCATTTACGGATTTACTCATATACTCGACTTCCTTCTAATAAAGCCATGTGACATACTATATTTTTATGGCGATGCAAATAGGTATATCAAATTAAATGAACATTATTTTTGCCCATACATCCAACCTATAATTAATAGTTTGCAACACCATAAAAGCACAACTTTAGCCATGCCATTTACCAATAAACGTAAAGGCCAATGTGCAGATAGGTTTATAAATCTTAATATACTAGTATCCATTGCGATTATTTTAAGATTTTTGAAAACGCGAAGCTTTTATCTACAGGTAGAAGAAGACAGCCTTACCTATTTGTATAGCTATATCCTAAAAAAAACCAAAGCCAAGCTCATAATCGGCATTACCCCTCCTCCTGAACTTTGCTTAGCCGCAAAGAAAAATAATTGCAAAACAATTGATATACAGCATGGGGTGATCAACTTTAACTTGACCAATAGTTACTATTCACTTGATAAAAGAGAAAAAATAAATCAAAAAGGGTGGCCAGATTATATTGCGTTTCAGATGTTTAAGTCATATATGTTATCACAAGAACATAAATTATTTATTAAAACAATTTATGTAGGTAACGTCGAAGCTCAATTCAATAACTGCCCCGAAGACAATGCGATTCAAACTATCCAAAGTGTCTTTTATACAGCACAGCCTATGTTAGATAACTATGATGAAGACCACATTGCGACTTATAAAAATGTCAAATTACCCAAAAGACTAGTTGCAATTTTGAATCAACTAAAATTGGATCTCACAATCAAATTGCATCCAAGAGAACTTAAAAACAGAAAACAATCTCTCAATTACTCAATTTTACTCGAAAAAATGGGCTACCGGCACAAAGTTAACTTTATGGATAATTGTAGTCTCGAAAGTTTATGGAAACATATTAAAATACATCTGTCATTTAATTCAGCTTCTTGTCTCAGAAGTTTGGCAAATAATGTTCCAACGGTTGTTCTTGACTATGATGAAGACAGATGCAAGAAAATGTTTCCGGGAATTACTCATTCAAATATGATATGTATTTCGAAAGATGATAATATTGTAACAAATTACATTTCATCCCACTTGGTAATTAATAGTCAAAAATTTAACCCATCTACAAATTTAAACGACGAACAAAATTTTGATAAATTTATTCAAAAATGCGAGCAATTATTAATATCACCATTGTAGGATGTTTTATTTCAATGCTATTAGTTATATTATATCCAACATATTACGTGTATGTAACTCACCTAGTGTTTGGCCCACTTTTTACACTCTGTTACTTTAGCCATAACTTACTTCACGAAAGGTTTAATTATTGGAACGTCCTTTTATTTCTTTTGATGCTTACTTCTATTATTTTTTATTACATCGGATTACCTGGATCAATCTTAGGGCAATTTGCTGCTATGGCTATTGGTAGTATCTTACCATCTATAACCAAGTATTTGTCAAAAAAGGGACTTACTTTATTTTATTTTTTCGTAATATTTAATTTTCTCGTATTAATTGTTGGTATTAAATTCATAATATTCCAAAATTACCAATATGTTGCTTCAAATGACAACACTTCTTACTTTATGGTAGCAAGCCTTAACTATGTCTCGGGCTTATTTTTAATGATTAGTTTAATCGAAGTAAGTTTATTTTCCGAAATATTGAATTCCAAAATATTACACAAAAAAGAAAAACTGAAGAAAATTGGCTTTTCGTCTTTAATTACTACATTATTTATCACCATAATTATCGCGACCATATGCCAATCTCGCGCTGCATTTGGCGCTTCCATATTTATAACGGCAAATATTTTATTCAAAAACTCGAAATTGACTTTTATCCTTCTTACCTTTTTATTTGCCACATTTCTAAGTATATTATATGATTTACTCAATGCCTACTTTTATTTGGATAGTTATGGTTTAACAGCAATGTTTGTTGATTTAACAAGATTAAACGAAATATTAGATTTTATTTACTATAGCATTAAAGAAGGTCCTATTTTGTGGAAGTACAACGAATATGCTTCTTACTCTTCATTGATAAATAGTGTATTTAGCATTTTACCTTTAAGTATCATTTTGTTAATTCCAATTTTTTCCAAAATATATTATCGTAATATAGCCACACAAAATTCAATACATTTATATGTTGCTTCTTTATTTTCTTTATTACAACCAGACTTTACCTGCTTAATATCATTGTATTACCTAGCATTTAACTCTGATCAAAAATATCCAGACAATACAAATAAGAAAGCCAAATAAATATTTAAGCTGGGTGTATAAAGTTAGCTTGAAAATTAATCGGTTTACATAAATACAGGTATTGGGCTAACTTAAGTAAACTAATAACAAAAACTTTTATCTATTATGAGAGTCTTTAATATTTAATGTCAAACAGCATCAAAAAAATATTAAAATAGCATTATTCAGCAGGTTGTGACAATGTTAGATATTTCTTCAGATTAGCTTAATTAACCCTGTTTTAAAAATTCTTTATAAAACAAAACGGAGATTAAACAAACGAAATAGATAAATCAGTTGAAGCTCAAAAATCCTTAATCAAAATTTATTTTGACATGCTAATACCGAAAAATTTGCTCTGTTGAATCAAAACTCCCTATTTCGCTTAAATTAAATGAAGAAACACAAAAATTATTGGATTATTGGAGTGGGAGACCCTACTCCAGAAAGTAAAACTGACACAGTGCGTTTGTTTAGGTCAGGACTGTTAGCAAAAACTTTAGCTGAACAAAAAAATAACGTACTGTGGTATTCAACAAATTTTAACCATGCTACAAAAACTCACCGTAAATTAGCCAAAAATACCCTTAATATTACCGACCAATTAAGTATATATTATTTGTATGGTATCCCTTACAAAAAGAATGTATCGGTAACTCGCATTTTAAATCATTTGTTACTTTCTGTCGAATTTTTAATTGTAGGCTTATTCAGTAAAAAACCTCAAATTATTATTTTAAACTATCCCACTATTGAACTTTCATTCGTGGGGGTCTTATTAGCGCGACTCTTTAAATTTAAAAGTGTTATAGATGTAAGGGATTTGTGGCCGGATGATTTAATAAGCGTTCTCCCTGAAAAATACCAACAATTTGGTCAATATATTGCCCTTCCTTATCAAACCATGGCAAAATATATATTTCAAAATTGTGATGCAATAACTGGTGTTACACCTTCGTATATTAAATGGAGCGAAAAGTATAGTAAACAAAATAACAACATTCCAAAAAAAGCATTTCATTTAAGCACAACGGTTCAATCAATAAATGAAAAATTAATTCACGACAAATCCGAACTTATCAAAAAAGGTTTGTGCAAATTTTGTTTTTCGGGTATGTTAGGTAATAGCGTTAATTTAGTAAAATATGTCACCCTTTTCGACTTTTTAGAGAGTCAAGGTTGGTCTCTTAGTGTAGACATTTGCGGAGCTGGTGACAAATATGACTATTACAAAAAAGCTTTTTCCAATAAACAATATTTTAAATTCCATGGGTTTTTAAATCTTAAAGATTTACAAAATGTAATAAAATACTCCCACTTCGGTATCGTACCATATTTTGTCTCCGGATCATTGACCAAAAATATCCCCAACAAAATAGGCGAATATTTAAGCTATGGTCTTCCAATCATAAATAGCTTAAAAGGTGAAACCAATCAATTTATAGTTAACAATAACGTTGGTCACAGTTATTTGAACGACAATATAGAAACTCGTTGCAATATACTTAAAATATTTGAAAACTATAAAAGCAGTCCTGAACTTTATATTCATAATGCCAACCACGCGCTATCCATACATAACGATAAATTTAATAGCGAAAAAGTTTACCTAGAATATTGTAACTGGCTAAATACAATATGAAAAGTTTGGTAGACCCGAAAAAGTAGGCCAGGAGGTAAATTAAATATTCAATAAGGAACTGAAAATCAACGGATATTTGGACCAGTAAGTTTTGGTTCTGCGATAATTTCAGTGGAATTAACTTAAGCCGGGATTCTGAGTTTACCGGCTACAAAATAAAGCATGGTGGTCATGTATATGGATGAGCGAAAGCCCCTGGCTTTCCTCTTGACCGCGCTGAAAACGTTATTCAATCCTTCCATGAACGCTGTGGTCAGTTTCTTTTTCCAATGATCAAGTATACCTTCCAAGTGACGCTCAATACTGTTTGTCACCTTGACCATTGGTTCCAATAAGTCCCCTGATTTTTTCGCCCTTCGTTTTACCCATCCTATCCATTTGAACATGTTTTTTCGCGCTGTAACCTCATTGCGACTGCGATAGACTTGTTGAAAATTTAATCGCATCTGGTAGGCGATTCCGGTTGCTAAATTCTTCAAATCCAATTCCTCTAGCTGCTGG
>Ga0055584_100004121_pt1 | contig 14254 bp, 14 predicted proteins | sample OSDHelmetaG_FD_58716 | JGI IMG/M metagenome (GOLD analysis project Ga0055584, IMG submission 58716) | Pelagic marine sediment microbial communities from the LTER site Helgoland, North Sea, for post-phytoplankton bloom and carbon turnover... | ecosystem: Environmental > Aquatic > Marine >... | reverse complement strand
AAAGGGCGGTATTGCCGTGCAGTCAAAGACGGGCCACGCCTTCATTAAGCAGACGATGCGAACCGAAAGTGCAGTTTATGGCGGCGAAATATCTGCGCACCACTATTTTCGCGATTTTGCCTATTGCGACAGCGGAATGATACCATGGTTACTCATTCTTGAGCTGATTTCTAAGTCTGGCCGTTCGCTTGATAACTGGATTCGTGAGCGTTTTGAGAAGTTTCCCAGCACTGGAGAGATTAACTTTACTGTCGTGAATTCCAGTGCGTCAATCACACGGGTGGCAGAGGCCTACAAGGGTCAAGCCCTGACGGTCGATGACATGGACGGACTAAGCGTTGACTGTGGCGACTGGCGTTTTAACCTGCGCAGGTCCAACACAGAACCATTAGTTCGACTGAATCTTGAGGCGCGTGGCAATGCAAGTGGATTAGAGCAGAGAGCTACCGAGTTGAGTAAGCTGATCGTTGGGTAACTATCAGGTACATGGGAGAATTATGGTGAGATTCCTTGTTGTGGGAGGTACTGAGTATTTAGCTTGCTACACCTCTATAGAGCTATTGGTCCACAGGTTGATGATAATTAGACGTGATATTCGACAAATTATTCAGAGGGTTTTAAGCTATGGTGGTTAAGATCAAAAAAGCTGTTATTCCTGTAGCAGGTTTAGGTACCCGTATGCTGCCAGCGACCAAAGCTATACCTAAAGAATTATTAACTATCTATGATCGCCCTATTATTGAGCACGTCGTTCAAGAGGCGATAGCCGGCGGTATTACAGAGATTATACTGGTAACCCGCAGTGGGAAAGAGGCTATTGAGAACCATTTTGATGCTCATTATGAACTTGAGCATCGGTTAGATAAAAAAGGCAAAGAGAAAACTCTTGGTACTATAAGGAATATTTTACCAGAAGAAATAAAAGTAACCTCCATTCGGCAGAAAGATGCACTGGGCCTTGGTCATGCAGTTCTCTGTGCAAAGCACCTTTTGAATAATGAACCTTTTGCGGTATTGTTGCCTGATGTATTAGTGCTTGATAAAGTGTCACGTGGTGAAAATTATAGTTTTATCGAGTTAATCAAGGCCTGGGATATAACAGGTATTGGCCAAATTATGGTTGAATTTATTGGGGCACATAGAGTGGAGGAGTATGGTATTGCTGATCTGGGTGGCGCATTTGCAGAGCCATTTGAGAGCATTAAGTTAAAAGGTCTTATCGAAAAACCCTCCTCAGAGAATGCGCCCTCTAATTTGGCTGTTGTTGGCCGCTACATTCTTCCATTCAAGGTTTTTGATCTACTTGGGAATACGGACGTTGGCGTCGGCGATGAAATCCAGCTGACTGATGCGCTAGATGAATTGCTTAAGCTTGATGAAGGGTTGAACGCCCTTGAAACTGATGCCAACATCTTTGACTGTGGTAAGAAGCAGGGCTATTTAGGCGCCAATGTCGCGGTGGGTATGAAAGATCCCAAGATCAAAGAATATTTGAAGGCGTTGATCGAGACAGCTGACACTTAGGCCATGGTACGAACCGTTATAAATGCAATACGTTAATAGTCATCAGACATTTTATTGGGTTCTGACGAGTCAGATGGTAGGGAGCCAGGTGCTGGTGTCAAGATTTAGTGTTGGATTACCCTAGCGCCCAAGCTAGCTACATCAACGTAGTAACTGAAGAATTATTCACGCTAGAAAGCTACAAGTATTAGTAGTCGATAAGTCTTTATTGTAATCAGATAAGTTTTTTATTTTAGCAGTTTATCATAGCCACTACCGAAAGCTATAAGATGAATATTTAATTTACATATTTTTCACAAGAATCAGTAGGAGAGATTATCAAAGCCAATAAAACCGAATAATATGATTTGTTAATCTTTTATAAAGGTAAGTATAGTTTGGATAAAATTTTAAAGCATGAATGAATCGATCACAGTTACTTTGAAAAAAATTTGGAGCCACCTGACTGTCCAAAGGCGTAGGCAGTTTGGAGTACTACTGTTGCTTGCTGTGCTGACTTCCTTTGCTGAAGTTATCAGTCTGGGCGCAGTTTTGCCATTCATTACAGTTATAACGCAGCCAGATAAAGTATTGGCTTATCCGGTGGTTGCCGAAGCTGCAGAATTTTTTTCTATAGAGAGTGGTAGTGAATTAGTTCTACTTTTGGTTGCATGTTTTGGATTAGCTGCCATATTGGCTGGTGGTTTACGATTGTTGCTACTGAGAAAAAGTCTTCAGTTAGGGAACACTGCGGGTGTGGACTTAAGTATTGAAGTTTATAAGAGGACCCTAAATCAACCTTATTCTGAGCACATCCAGAGTAGTAGTAGTGAAATTATTAGTGGTATCACCCAAAAAATTGATTCCGTTACGGGTGTTTTAGTCTCGTTGGTTACCGTGGTGACTTCGGCATTCCTGTTTGTGTCTATCGTCGCTACATTACTTCTTGCGGACCCCTTTGTTGCCTTGTTATCTTCGTCAATTTTTGGCGTTGCTTATGGGTTCATTGCGTGGATAACTCGAAAAAGATTAGTTAGTAACAGTCACATCGTAGCAAAGGAGCAGAGTCGAGTGGTAAAAACGCTACAGGAGGGCCTTGGCTCGATACGAGACGTTTTATTAGACAACACTCAAAATATTTATGTTGGTATTTATGGGAGTTCTGTTCGTAAGTTGCGGCGGGCTAGCGCCGAGAATGATTTCATAAAACAGGCGCCAAGGTTTGCCATGGAGGCTCTAGGATTGTTGCTGATATCAGCTTTTGTTATTGTTTTAAATAGTCGACCTGAAGGTGTCGTTGGCTCTTTACCTATAATGGCGATGTTAGCCCTTGGTGCGCAAAGGTTGTTGCCTATTATGCAGACGCTATACTCTAATTGGTCTGCCGTGAAGGGAAATACCGGAGTATTAGTTACCATCTCAACTTTACTCGATCAACCGATGCCGGATTATAGTAACACAGACCCTATTACGCCTCTCAGATTAGAGAAGTCAATTGTTTTTAAAAATATCAGTTTTGTATACACTAAAAATTCAGCCTTGGTGCTTGATGGTGTTACATTCAATATAGCTAAAGGCTCGCGTGTCGGAATCATTGGAAGTACGGGTAGTGGTAAGAGTACTATGCTCGATTTATTGATGGGTCTACTCAAGCCTACTAAAGGGATGTTTAAAATTGATGGAAATTTGATAAAATCTGACTTGTGTATAGCGTCATGGCGGAGGTCTGTAGCGCATGTGCCCCAAGCTATTTTTCTTTCCGACGCTACAATTTCTGAGAACATAGCATTTGGAGTTCCATTTGAAAATATTGATTTTGATCGTGTTCAGGCGTCAGCAAAAAAAGCGCAAATTGCAGATTTTATTGAGGGTCGACCTGAAGGATATGATGCTCTTGTTGGGGAAAGAGGGGTACGCCTTAGTGGTGGGCAGAGACAACGTATTGGGATTGCACGGGCGCTATATAAAAACGCTAGTGTATTAGTATTTGATGAAGCGACAAGTGCGTTAGATAATGAAACTGAGCATGCAATTATGGAAACAATAAATGGACTTAGCAAAGACATTACAACGTTCATGATTGCACATCGGTTGACTACTTTAAGAACCTGTTCTCAAATAATAGAACTAAAATCAGGTGTTGTTAACAGAGTTGGAACTTACCAGGACTTAATTGCTGACGCTGCCTCGCATAATACGCCTGATGTTCAATCATCAAGTCAATAAGGTTAGTAAATTGGATAGAAATTTGAAGTATGTACATTGCAAGTCTTTCAGGCTGATACGTGGGTTGTTGGGTTGTTGGGTAGCTTAGGGTCAGTTAATTATGGTTACAAAAGCGCTGTTTCTTGATCGTGACGGAGTCATAAATGTTAATCATGGGTACGTTTGTACAATCGACGATTTTGATTTTATTGATGGGATATTTGATTTAGTTTTGAGAGCAATAGATCTCAATTACCTGATTGTTGTCATAACAAACCAAGCAGGTATTGGGAGAGGTTTTTATTCTGAAGAAGACTTTCATTCTTTAAACGACTGGATGTGTAATAAGTTCGAATTAATCGGAGCAAATATTGATCGAGTATACTTTTCACCATTTCATCCTACGGACGGGCGGGGTAAATATCGAAAGGATGATTTTTCCAGAAAACCGAATCCAGGAATGATTTTAGAGGCTGAGTTGGATTTTGATATTGATCTTAAATCATCACTTTTAATTGGTGATAAAATTTCTGATATTAAAGCTGGGCTGTCTGCTGGCATTGGCAAAAACATACTGCTTACTCCTAAAGGTGAATACAATATTTCTAACCTCAAATTCATTCAAATTTCCAGTCTCGAAGAAGCGTCTTGTTTTCTAGATCATTAAATAGCGAAACAGGGTTGTAAATGCGATTATTAGTACTTGCTGGAGGGTTTGGTACTCGATTAAAAACTGCTGTACCAGATGTTCCTAAGGCATTGGCTCCGGTTCTTGGTAAGCCTTTCTTACAGTTTCAGATAGAATTATGGATATCTCAAGGAATCCAAAACTTTACTTTTTTATTGCACTATCAGGCAGATCAAATAATAGACTTCTTAGAGATTCAAAAAATTAAAAATATAGAGGACTGTACATTTGACTGGGTGGTAGAAGACAGACCTCTTGATACTGGAGGAGCGGTAGCGAACGCCATACAACACTTTGAGTACGAGGGGGAGTTTTTATTGGTAAATGCGGATACCTGGTTGGGTGGAGGGTTTAATGAAATGTCTTTTACTCAGTCACCATCATTAGCTGTTGTGGAGTTAGATAATGTAGATCGGTACGGAAAAGTGTTTATTGACGATAATTCGCTTATTACCAGTTTTGAGGAAAAATCAAAAACCTCAAAAGGTGGCTGGATAAGCGCTGGTCTCAGTAAATTGAGTACTGATTTGTTTGAAGGTTGGGGAGGTTGCCAATTTTCTATTGAAAGGGAGCTTTACCATTCACTTGCAAGAAGAAATACCTTGACAGCCGTAAAGTTATATTGCGGTTTTATGGATATAGGGGTTCCTGAAGATTATAAAACATTTTGCAGTTGGGTAAAGGATGGGCAGATTGAAAGATTATAATCTTGAGAATTTTGTAATTTCTGAAAATGCGACGATTGGGCAGGCTCTTGCAATGATTGAGCTAAATACATTAGGATTTGTGCTAACCGCAAATGCAGGAAATGTATTGATTGGTCTTGCGAGTGACGGTGATATAAGAAGAGGTCTTATTAAAGGCTTTACAATTGATGAGCCAATATCTAAGTGTGCAAATGTTAATTTTTTATCAGCTAAACTAGATACGCCAAGAGAGCATTTAATTAAGAGCTTAGATGGGCATATTCGATTCATACCAATTCTTGATGAACTTGGAAAATTGCAATCAGTCGTTTCAAAAGACTACTTTCCCTTAGAAGAAGAAAAATCCATTTATGTTCGGTCCAGAGCACCGGTTCGTGTCAGCTTTGGCGGCGGTGGCTCAGATGTAACTCACTACTTTGCGAATAGTTCCGGAGCTGTTATCAATTCGGCAATATCGATATATAGTCACGCGACTATGCGTGTTCGTGCTGATTCAAGAATTGTTATAAACTCGTTAGATTTTGGTACAAAATTAGTTGCCGAAAACCTTGATGATGCGCTGTCTAAAGAAGGTCCTTTTGGATTGATCCAATCATTACTGCATGTCGTCCAACCGCAATATGGCTTTGAACTAAGCCTTAACTCGGACTTTGCTGTTGGTTCAGGGTTGGGGGGCTCTGCCACTATTTCAGCTGTCGTTTTGGGGTGTTTTAACGAGCTTCGAAAAGATCAGTGGAGTCAGTATGAGCTGGCAGAAATAGCATTTCAGGCGGAGCGGCTACATCTAGGCATAGCTGGAGGATGGCAAGATCAATATGCGGCGGTATTTGGAGGTTTTAACTTTATTGAGTTTAATGCGGATGAAAATATTGTAAATCCTATTCGAGTGCATTCAGATATAGCTTTAGAATTAGAAGAGAGTTTGATTCTGTGCAATACAGGGATAAAACATCATTCAGGTGACATTCATGAAAACCAAAAAGAAATGATGACTTCTGAATCTGTTCGCAACCTGGTGAACACGAATGTGGAATTAACTTATTCAACTCGGAAGTACCTTCTTCGAGGGGAACTTACTAAGTTTGGAGAGAGCCTCAATGCTTCTTGGCAACTCAAACGCAACTTTAGTAGTATGATCTCAAATCAACAACTTGATGCAATTTATAATGGAGCTATACAGAATGGCGCTTTGGGTGGAAAGTTGTTAGGTGCTGGCGGGGGAGGTTATTTTATTTTCTATGTTCCTCCCTTTGAAAAACATAATTTAATGACGTATTTAATCTCTCAAAATCTCGCAATTCAACCTTTTCGTTTTGAGCCGGATGGGCTGAAAACATGGACATCTAGAGATAATAAAAACAACTCTATTAAGGAAAGTAAATAAAAATGAGGATTTCAGATTTTGTTTTGGGGGAGGACAAGGTTTTTGTAATTGCCGAAATTGGTAATAATCATAATGGAAATTTTGATTTAGCTTTGGAAATGGTAGACGCTGCAATTCTTGCAGGTGCTGATTGTGTAAAGTTCCAAATTCGTAACATGGAGTCAGTTTACAGGAGAAAAAGTCTTTCAAAAGATGGAGAAGATCTGGGAACTGAATACGTTTTAGATCTCCTAGAGAGATTTCAGCTATCCCTAGAGCATCATCAAAAGATCTCTCAATACTGCATCGAAAATAAAATTTTATATATGTGCACTCCTTGGGATACAGAAAGTGTTGCAGTGTTAGAGGGGTTTAATGTTCCAGCTTATAAGATAGCCTCAGCTGATTTAACAAACTTACCTTTAATCGAAAATCTTGTGGCAACAAAAAAGCCTCTTATTTTGTCTACTGGAATGAGTACCAGTAGTGAAATTCAAATCACTACCGATTTTCTCAACGTTCGAAATGCTGAATTTGTTTTATTGCATTGCAATAGCACATATCCAGCGCCATTTCATGACATTAATTTAAGTTGGCTTGCTAAATTGAGGGATATACACCCTTTAGTTGGTTATTCTGGTCACGAAAGAGGGATTTCAGTATCTCTTGCGGCTGTTGGGCTTGGGGCTAAAGTTATTGAAAGGCACTTCACATTCGATAGAACTATGGAAGGCCCCGACCATGCAGCAAGCCTCGAGCAGCATGAATTCAAAGCCCTAGTAGCTGGAATTAGGGAAATTGAACAGGCTTTGGGCGGTGGGGTTGATAGAGTTGTATCGCAGGGAGAGATGATTAATCGAGAGAACTTGTCAAAGAGTCTTGTTTCTACTGGCGAAGTTAAGAAAGGCACTATACTAGAAGCGAAACACATAAAGGTTCGGAGCCCTGGACAGGGACTATCAGCTCAAAGCTATGATCAACTTTTAGGGAGAAAGCTTCAGCGCGATATGCGAAATGAGGATTACTTTTTTTCATCTGATCTTCGTGACGTTAGACTGGCGCCTAGAATTTATCGTTTTTTACGGCCTTGGGGTGTTCCTGTCCGCTACCACGATTTTTTAGAATATGATAAAAAAATAAATCCTGACATATATGAATTCCACCTATCATACTCTGATATGGATCTTGAACCTAGTAATTTTTTGAGTGGGACATATCAGGCTGGATTTGTTGTTCATGCTCCAGAGCTGTTCTCTGGGAGTAGACTTCTGGATCTAGCATCCCCGGATGAAAATTATCGTCAATATTCTATTCAAGAAACTCAGAGGGTCATAAATATAACGCACTCCTTGAAACAGTATTTTCCAGTGACTAATCGACCAATGATTGTAGTTAATATTGGTGGTTTCACCATGGATGAACCCCTTCCAGGTCATCAGTTGCCCGAATATTATGAACGATTTGCTTTGAGTTTAGAGGCTTTAGATACATCTGGTGTAGAGGTTATTCCACAAACCATGGCACCTTTCCCATGGCATTTCGGGGGACAACGTTATCAGAACCTATTCGTCCACGCGGAAGAATGCATTAGTTGGTGTGAAAAATTAAACTTGAGAATGTGCTTTGATATTTCGCATTCTAAGTTAATGTGCAATCATTTCAATGTTGATTTCTATGATTTGGCTAAAAAAATTGCACCTATTACTGGCCACTTGCATCTTGGTGATGCCTCTGGAGTTAATGGCGAAGGCCTGCAGATAGGTGACGGAGATATTGATTTTGGACGATTGGCTACAATTCTTGATCAAGAATGCCCTCACGCATCATTTATTCCAGAAATTTGGCAGGGCCATAAAAATGGTGGTGAAGGATTTTGGATTGCGCTTGAGCGTTTGGAAAAAATAATTTAAGGAATTAATTATCAATATTGAAATTATAAAAACAGAAATTGCTGCTTCAATTAAAGTAAAAACTGCATTACTTGAAGATAACTCGTTAATGACTAAAGTAGTTAATTTGGCAGATAGATGTGTTGTTTCTTTAAACTCGGGTGGGAAAATTATCTTCTGTGGTAACGGAGGTAGTTTTGCTGATGCCCAACATTTATCGGCAGAATTCACATCTAGATTTTTATTTGATCGCCCTGGACTTGCATCTATTGCATTAGGAACAAACTGTTCAGCGATGACCGCTATTGGAAATGATTACGGGTATGAGAATGTTTTTGCACGAGAAATTGAGGCAATAGCTAATCCGACGGATTTGATCATTGCTATCACAACTAGTGGTAACAGCGTCAATATTATAAAAGCAATTGAAGCAGCGCAACGCAAAAATGTAACTGCGGTAGTGCTTACAGGTAAAGGTATGGGGAAGCTTAAGGAGAAGACTAATACCCTAAATGTTCCGTCCACAGACACTGCGCGAATCCAAGAGTGTCATATACTGCTTGGGCATATTATTTGTGGCATTGTTGAGGCTGCAATATTTAAAGCTAACGGTCAAAAAAATGAGGAAAAATGAAAATGGGAATTAAACTTAATCTTGGTGCTAGCCCTTTGTGGAGTATGGATGGCTGGCACACACTTGATCATAAGCTAACAAAAAATACCAAAACAGCTATAGTAGGGGATGCCACCGACATAAAGCTGGCCGATGAAAGCTGTGATATCGTTTTTTGCTCTCATGTGTTTGAACATATTCCTCATAGCCGACTTCCCATGGTCGTTTCCGAGGTTAATAGAATACTCAAGCCAGGGGGAATCTTCAGAATGCTCTCTCCGAACCTAGAAGTCTTGGCAAAAGCATATGCTGAAAAAGACGAGGTGTTTTGGGCCAAAGCATTAGAAGAAGATGAAAACTTAAGGACTGATCTTGGTTTTGGTGGTATGTTTATGAATTGCGTTGTATCGCCTGGGCAAGATACGGCATTGATAGACAGAAACTTAAAAACCTTCATCGCCGGATACGCTCATCTATATATCTATGACTATGAAATGATGAGTGCAATATTTTCAAAGTTAGGATTTGATTGTCGAAAAGCTGAATTTAATGATTCAGAATTTAATGAGGTTAGGACTCCGTTGCATGTTAAAGGTTTTGATCCTATCTGGCAGAATTTTAACCAAAAATTTTATGCTGATAATAACCTTATCCATAGGTTAGTCGACGGAAAGTACGAAATCAATTTCAGTGTTACTGGATTTGATAGAGATCCTTTGACATCTTTGATTGTAGAGGGCAAAAAAGTTTCATTCATAAATAAAGAAAAAGCTAATCAAATATTTAATTTTTCATCTAAAAATTATAATAGATATAGTTATTCTTTACTTAGAGATGATGCATTCAAAAATAGACTAGATACGATGGGGATTTCCTACCCAGATATAAAAGTCTGATATGTGATGACTGCCCATAAGCCCAAAGTTGCGCTAATTCTTCAAGCCAGAATGGGGTCAACTCGTCTGCCAGGGAAATCCTTGATGGATTTAGCTGGAGCCCCCTTAGTAGGGCGTATGTTGGAGAGAATTAAGGCCTGCAAAAGTGTTGACGTGATTATTTTAGCGATCCCTGATACAGCAGAAAATTTACCGTTGAAAGAGCTAGGTTTAAACTATAATGTTATAGTTTTTTTGGGCTCAGAGCCCGATCTTGTGGATCGGTATTGGCAGGCTGCCTTATCGGTTAAAGCGGATATCGTGGTTCGCTTGCCTGCGGACAATGCAACGCCTCAATGGGACGAAATTGATCGAATTATAGATCATCATATTTCCTTGGGCCGCCCTGGTTTCTCTTCAAATATTTGTAACTTTTGGGATTCAGGGTATCCTGATGGAATCGGTGCAGAGGTGTTTGATATGTGCTTACTCAGAGATATTGTGAGTAGAAATTTACTGCCACATAATCGCGAACATGTTCACACTAATTTTTTCAACTACGAAACAGGTGAGCCTGTTGATAGCGGTTGGTGTCCTGTGAGTACAGTTCAATGCCGTGAAGAAATAAGAAGGCCAGATCTTGTTTTAGATGTAAACACCCGGGAACAATATGATTTTATTAAAAAATTATATGAGGCACTTTACCCAGGGAATTCGAATTTTAGTATCGTGGATATTATCAATTGGTATGATAATGAGTATCGAATAAAGTAGTGATTTCGCTTTTGTGAAAAATATATATATTTAGGAGTAGGTTAGTTGAAAAGTGATGTTAGATTAGTTAATTTTAATGGTGAGATGATACCAGAAACAGAAGCAAAGATTTCAATCTATGATTCTGCGCTTATGTTTGGTGATATGGTTTTTGAGATGACAAGATCGTTCAACAAGAAGCAATTTAAATTAGAGGAACATGTAGCACGCTTGTATTCAGGAATCAAAATTCTACGAATTCCATTAGAGATGACCCAAACACAAATGATAGATGAGTGTTACAAAACAGTAGAAGAAAATGATCACTTGTTTGAAGAAAATGATGAACATAGATTAATGATTGATGTTTCTCGAGGTTTGCTCGGGATATATCAAAACATAGATGGTTTACATAAGGGTCCAAATGTAATTATTGCTGATTTTCCACTTCGATGGACTGTAGCAAGTATGGGGGCATTGTTCGAAACTGGTATTAATATGGTTATAACGTCACAACGTGCTATTCCAGCGTCACTTATGGATCCAAAGATTAAAAACAGGAGTCGCCTTTTCTATTTGATGGCTAATATTGAGGCTTCTCTTATGGCTGGGGATAATAATTGGGCCTTACTTCTCGGTACAGATGGATTTATAACTGAGGGAACTGGCGATAATTTCTTTATTATAAAAGATGGCGTGGTAATAACGCCCGAAGGTAGAGATGTTCTGAGAGGGGTGTCACGCGAATATGTCATGGCGGACTTATGTTTAAGTTTGGGTATTCCTGTAATTGAAAAAAATATAGAGCCATACGATGTATATACAGCTGATGAAGCTTTCATAACGGGGACGCCGTTCTGTATGTTACCTGTTACTTCGTTAAATGGGCTTGAGATAGGTGATGGTAAGGTGGGTAGCATTTTCTCCCAAATCATGAGTCAATGGAGCGCTAACATGGGTGTCGATATCATTGGTCAAATTCAAAAGTGGGACTCAGAGCATCCTCAAAGTATCGCTGGTGGCGCACCCACACCATATAGATTCAGTAAGAAATGAGTTTAAAGATTGGATTCATGCAAGGACGCTTATCCCCCTTAGTTGACGGGAGGATACAATCGTTTCCTTGGAATACTTGGGAGAAAGAAATTACGCATGCTAAGAGCCTTGGTTTTAGTATTATGGAGTGGACGTTAGATCAGGATCGGTTATCTGAGAATCCTTTGATGACTTATAGCGGCCAGAGGAAAATAGTCGAACTTTGTAAGAAACATGACTTTGCCATTCCGGCTCTCACTGGAGATTGCTTTATGCAAGCTCCCTTCTGGAAAACTACTGACAATGATTTACTGGATAAATTAAAAAAAGATTTTAACTCAATTTTAGAAGCCTGTAGCAAGGTAGCGATAAAATTTGTAGTTGTTCCGCTTGTGGATGATGGTCGCTTAGAAAATATGGATCAAGAAAATATTTTGGTTGAGTTTTTAATGGCACAGCAAGAAAACCTTAACCGACTTGACGTAAAAATTGTATTTGAATCAGATTTTCATCCGGCAGAATTAAAGAGGTTTATCTCTCGCTTTAACTCCGATTCTTTTGGAATTAATTATGATACTGGTAACAGTGCAGGTTTAGGCTTGAATCCAATTGATGAATTTGATGCTATTGGTGATCGTATACTCAATGTCCATATAAAGGATAGACCTTTAGGGGGAACTACGGTGCCTCTTGGCGAGGGGCATACAGATTTCCCAATTGTATTTTCACTCTTAGAGTCCCAGGGTTATCAAGCCAACTATATTTTGCAAACTGCTAGAGCAACAGATGGAGATCATGGTTCTGTGCTACTAAAATATAAATCCATGGTAGAGAGTTGGGTTGTCTGTAATGGATCTTAATTTAAATGGTAAAAAAGTATTTGTGTCCGGATCGTCTAGAGGGATCGGCTTGGGTGTTGCTAATAAATTTATTGACAAAGGCGCCAATGTCGTAATTAATTCTAGAGATCCCAAGGAGTTAAAGTCTGTGGTGGCATCGATTGAGAACTGTCACGGTGTTGCAGGCGATGTTAGCAATCCGGAAGTTGCACGCTTAGTTATCGAAGAGGCAGCTAAGATTTTAGGGGGCATAGATATTGTTGTATGTAATGTCGGTAGCGGTTCGTCGGTCGCGCCAGGGAAAGAGACCTTTGAAGAATGGATGCGAGTTTTTTCTGTAAATTTTTTTAGTGCAATAAATGTGATTTCAGCCTCATCTGATTTATTGGAGACTTCAAGTGGCTCAATAGTTTGTATTTCTTCGATTTGTGGTTCTGAAACAATACCTGGCGCACCAGTAACCTATTCAGTAGCGAAGGCTGCATTGAATACTTATGTCAAATCAATATCATTCCCCATGGGCGCTAAAGGTATAAGAATTAATTGTGTGGCTCCAGGAAATATTAATTTTGAAGGCTCAGTTTGGTCTGAAAAGTTGGCTAAAGATCCCGATTTAGTGAGAGATATGTTAGAAAATAATGTCCCTTTGAAAAAGCTAGGATCTCCTAGCGATGTTGCTAATTTGGTTGTTTTTCTCGCATCAGATGTAGCTAGTTTTGTCACTGGCAGTATTTTTACAACGGATGGTGGGCAAACTCGCAATTAGTTAATCAAGGAATTGATATGGCATTTGAAAAATTTAATCTAGACGGAAAAACTGCACTAATAACAGGAGCTGCGGGGCTACTTGGCGCGGAGCATGCGCAAGCATTACTAGAGGCAGGAGCAACAGTGGTATTAACTGATATCAGCAATGGTGGATTGCTCTCAGTCAATGCTCGCTTATCTAAATTGTTTCAAGATAAACTTATAATTTTGAAAACTATGGATGTTACTAATCCATCTGATATTCGTTCAGTTCAGTGTGATTTGTTAGGTGAAGGAATTCATGTGGATATATTAATCAATAATGCGGCAATCAATCCTAAGGTTGATCCTCATAAAGGTTTAGTGGAAAGTTCTCGACTGGAAAACTTTTCTTTAGATCAATGGAATATCCAGGTTAATGTAGGGCTCACCGGTGCTTTTTTATGTAGTAAAGTTTTTGGTTCTCACATGGCTTCTAATGGCAAAGGTGGGGTGATTCTTAACATATCTTCTGACTTGTCCGTCACATCGCCAGATCAACGACTATACCGAAAAAGCGGAATCTCAGAGGATCAACAACCAGTAAAGCCTGTAACTTATTCAGTGATAAAAGCTGGTCTGGTTGGGTTGACTAATTATTTGTCAACTTATTGGGCTGATAAAAATGTCCGATGTAATGCTCTATCTCCGGGCGGTATATTCAATAATCAACCAGATAATTTTGTTAATCGACTTGAGTCATTGATTCCACTCGGACGCATGGCAGATATAGATGAGTATAGAGAAACAGTGCAGTATCTCTGTTCAGATGCCTCTAAATATATGAATGGACAGAATATTGTTGTGGATGGTGGACGGAGTGCTTTGTGATTTTTTCTTTGGAGTGTTAGCACCAATAATTGCAAGTCGTCTCACAAGATTGAAAAATTGTGAACAGATTATAGACTTTTGTTGGTGCAGACAATTGAGAAAAGCTTCTAACAAGAAACTTGTGAATTTTTAATGGAAGAACTGTTCCTAGTTACAACTGCCTTAGA
>Ga0055584_100004120_pt1 | contig 14257 bp, 10 predicted proteins | sample OSDHelmetaG_FD_58716 | JGI IMG/M metagenome (GOLD analysis project Ga0055584, IMG submission 58716) | Pelagic marine sediment microbial communities from the LTER site Helgoland, North Sea, for post-phytoplankton bloom and carbon turnover... | ecosystem: Environmental > Aquatic > Marine >... | reverse complement strand
TCTTCTTTGGACCGGAAGTGATAGTAGTAGGTGCCCTTGGCCAGGTTCAGGCTGGCGATAATCTGGTTAACTGTTGTATTTTCATAGCCCTGTTTCAGAAAAAGGCGTTCGGCGACCGTAATGAGATCCAGTCGACGCTCCCGTGCCGCGGCTTTTGATAATCTGGGCATGTTTCTCCGTTATTCCTTGTTGTTTCTGTGTAATGGTGCTGGTTTTGGCATCGTTAAATTTCTGCACTCATTTGCTTTCGCCAAATTGCTTACGAAGTTGGACCTTCAATACCTTGCCCGTGGCATTGCGCGGCAGTTCCGCTACCCGGAACCATCGCCGCGGTATCTTGTATCCGGCAACCCGTTGCCGTAGCCAGGCATCCAACTCTTCCTCTGCAGGCGCATCGTCCCGCAGGACGCAGCTTACGATTTCACCCCATTTTGGATGAGGTAAACCGATAACTGCGGCATCCGGCATGGCAGGATGATCGCCCAGTGCTGCTTCGATTTCACGGGGATAGATATTTTCGCCACCACTGATGATCATGTCATTGCGCCGGTCGATGACGTGCAGGAAATTACGTTCGTCGCGGTAGCCTACGTCACCCGTGTGGAACCATCCATCGACCATTGACTCAGCGGTTTTTTCAGGGAGCCCCCAATATTCCGTCATCAATCCTGCGCCGCGCAATATGATCTCACCCGCTTCGCCATTGGGTAGCTGCTTGCCATTTTCATCGATAATACGAAGCTCATAACCCGCCGCATCACAACCCGCGGAAGTGAGCGCTTCGATGTCGTCAGGTTTGTGCTCTTGTGCTGTCAGAATGCAGGCACTGCCTGCTTCGGTCATGCCGTAATGCTGTTGGAACCCGCATGCAAATTTGGCGATGGCTGCTTTCAGCAGCGACGGTTCAATAGGTGCGCCGCCATAAGTGATAAGCCTGAGAGGGGTAGGGTCATATGAGTCAATATTGGGCGCTTCCAGCAACATGGCGATCACGGTTGGAACACCGTTGGTCGCGGTGACGGCTTCTTCCTGCATTAAATCCAGCGCTGCCGCAGGGTCAAAGTTCGGTAACAGGACACAAGTGGCGCCGCGGAAGAAATAGGCATAAAAAAGAAAGGCCGAAATATGGAACATAGGCAGGTTCTGCAGTAAAACTTCGTTTTGTCCTATTTCCATTTCCATGGCATTGCCCATCACGCGGGCGGAAAATGCCATTCGATTGATCGTTGCACCCTTGGGGTGGCCGGTGGTGCCGCTGGTATAAAGTATCAGCGTGTTCAGATCACCATCGCTCGGGTCGGCATCCGGGTCCGGTTCAGCGGAGTCGAGTAAAGCTTTGTACGAGCCGACAACACCGTTTTCGGCCGTTGAATAAAGCCGGTCCACGCTGCAGCGCTCACCAATACGTTTAACGGCATCTGCATGGTTCTGACCACCGATAAACAGGGCGGGTGAGCAATCCCTGACGATATATTCCAGTTCGGGGTCGGTCAATCGTGCATTCAAAGGCACCAGGGTGAAGCCGGAGCGCAGGCAAGCCGCCTGCAGTTCAATGTACTGTAATTCGTTATCGGCCAGTAATGTGATACGGTCACCGGGCGCCAGGCCCTGGGCCCTGAAGGCGGCGCCGAGGGATCCCGCGCGTTCATGCACTTCTCCGAAAGTGAGCCGGTCCTGGCCGCAGACTACAGCGGTTGCATGAGGCTTTCTCAAGGCTGAACCGTAAACCAGGTCGATATATCGCTTGATCGGTTCAGTCATTGAAATATATTGATGCCACTGGCTGGAATCGGAGAAATGATGATAGGGTATCTTTGCTATTCTATACATATTGTGACCGATAGTCATTAAGGAGAGAACAGTGTCCGATACAACCAACCTGACTGAAGGCGAGCGACTGGTAAAGCTCAACGAAACCAACACGGCAATCGTCCGCCAGGCGATTGAAGATATTGGTAATCTGAACGTGGAGGGCCTGCTCGCGATTATCGATGACGACATTGATTTCCGCCTGATGGGGACATCACCGATATCCCGCAAATTACGCGGCAAGGAAGCCTATATGGGAATCGTTGCCGAGGTCGGTTCCTACCTGGACGGATTTATCGAATTAACGGTTGATGAGTTGATTCCAGCCGGAGACTGGGTCATCGTGCGGGCGTCCGGCCATGCCATCATGAAAACGACAGGGGCTGACTACGATAACGAATACTGCATGATGTGGAAGTTGCAAGACGGCATGGTGGTCAAGCTGCGCGAATACACCTGCACCAAGCTGATCATGGAACACTTCTTCCCGGATCAGTGACGCCTGGACAGGCCCGGGGGGAACTCCGGTCCGGATCTAAAGTTCAACGATATTTTTGCCGCGGTTAACGCCGGTCATCATGTCGCAGAAGGCTTTGGGTGCCTGCTCGATACCGTTATATGTGTTGATCACGGTTTTCAGTTTGCCCTGGCGCACCCAGTTGCTCAATTCCACAATAGCAGCCGGGTACTCCTCGACATAGTCGGTAAACAGATAGCCCTGGGCCGTTGCGCGCTTGGTGATTAACTCCCACGTATTATAGATGGCGGGCCGCTCGTCCTCGCTGTCATATTGAGCAATGGCGCCGCACAGGACCAGGCGCGCGTATTCCTTCATATGCGCCATGGCGGCATCCAGCATGCTTCCGCCGACGTTATCAAAAAAAATGTCCAGACCATTCGGCAGTTCGCGCTCGATCTGGGCGGCAAGGCCTTCCGGTGCGTTGTAATTGATGGCGGCATCGTAACCGAGCGTGTCGATAAGCCAGCGGCATTTCTCATCGGAACTGGTCATGCCGACCGTGCGACAGCCTGCAATTTTAGCCAATTGACCAACAACCGAGCCCACGGCGCCACCTGCCGCACTCACCAAAACTTCTTCCCCGGCTTTCGGCTTGCCCACATCGAATAAACCAAAATAGGCGGTCATGCCGGTCGGGCCCAGAGTCGATATATATTCATACAGCGGCAGCGAGCCGTCATGCTCGAGTTTGGTTACGAAGTCCTCACTACCGGCCAGACTGAAACACTCCCATGATGTTCGACCCATCACCACGGTGCCTTCCGGAAAGTCTGAATTGCGGGATTCGATGACATGGCCGAGTATCATGCTCTGGACAGGGTCACCCAGTTCCATGGCCGTGAGATAGTTATCGCCGGCGTCTTCGTTCATCCATTTGCGAAAGCCGGCATCCATGGACAGATACTGATTCTGGATCAGATACTGTCCAGGCTCGAGTGGCGGAAGTTCGGCCTCATGCAGCGCAAAATCCGTGACCTTGACAGTACCCTGCGGCCGGGCGGCCAAAACAATCTGTTTATTTTTTCTCATGACGGTGCTCTGGATTACTTCAACAATGATCGGGCGATAAGCCGGTTTTGAATCTGTGTTGTTCCGCCACCGATAGACCAGACCCTTGCGTCTCTGTAATAACGTTCTACCGGATATTCCGTGGTATAGCCCGCGCCGCCAAATATTTGGATGGCGTTAGACGTATGGCGGTTTACCGATTCAGACGCAAATGCTTTAACCATCGATGCCTTGTCAACGTCATAATGCCCGTTCTCCATCATGGTCAACAGATCAACCACCATGCAACGGGTTGCGTAAATATCTGTCGCCATTTCAGCGATCATTTCCTGGATACCCTGGAAGGTGGAAATGGGCACGCCAAACTGAATGCGATTCTTGGCATATTCAATACATGCATCCATGGCCGCTTCGGTAACAGCAGCACAGGAAACGGCAACGGTGACACGCTCAAACGAAAAGAATTCAATGGTTTCGATCAGGCTGCGGTCGCGGGTGCCCAGTATGTTTTCTTTGGGGACCTTACAGTTATCGAATGCAAGCTCGACGGTCGGGGAGCATTTGTTACCCAGTTTTTTCATGGGCTTGCCGGCCTGGAACCCGGGGGTGTCGGTTTCAAAAATAAATGTGCTTATACCTTTCGGCCCGGATTCCGGATTGGTAACGGCCATCACGCAGATGACATCTGCGACGTTTCCGTTGGTGATGAAAATCTTGTTACCGTTGAGAATGAAGTGGTCATCGGTCTCGGTGGCCCGCGTCTTGATGGCGGCTACATTCGAACCGGCCCCTGGCTCCGTGATCGCTATGGCGCCAATCGACTGGCCATTTGCAAGGCCGGGAAGATACTTATCCTTCTGCTCTTTGGTACCGAACATATCGATCCAGTGCTGGCAGAAAATATGGCCGAAAGCCGAGGTATTCAGGCCGGCACAGCACTTGGATAGTTCTTCGCTCATGACGACGGTGGCCCAGATATCCCTGCCGCCGCCGCCGTATTCTTCGGGCAGCATCGTGCTCAGATAACCCATTTCCATCATTTCCCGAAAGATTTTTTCGGGGAAGACACCCTGGTCGTCGAATTCACTGACCAGGGGCGCAACTTCACTATCGAGATATTTCCTGAAGCTTTCCCGAATTAATGCGTGCTCTTCTGTTCTTTCATATTGCACTTTCGCGCTCAGGATCTGTGCAGTTTGCGATAATCGCTGGAGTAATGAGCAAAGTTTTCGGGGTAGACAATACCGGGTTTTGCCGAGCAGGCGATAGGCACTGCCTGAATCAGGATCACGGCAGTTGCGTAGTAGCCGGCGGTTGTCGGGTCATCGCCCCGGTGTAACAGGTCGTGCTCTACCGATGCCATGACATCCATTTGCATGGTGACGGAGACAGGTGCGCCTTCAACGGTGATCCGATAATGGTCACCCCGTGCATTCGCCGGACGAAAATCACCAACGTATAAAATTTCATCGAGGTAGAAAAAGGGTTCCCCGTCGACGATACCGGTCCAGGTGTGTTCCCAACAGATGATCTCTCCCTTCCGGATAGTGACACCCGATGCATCCAGGTACAGATCTTCCTCTGCGGTGCTAAAGCGTGACTCAACATCGATACGTTCCAGGTCATGGCCAAGAATGTGAACGGCTTGTGCTACCGCAGGGTAGTAGAACGGCTTGCCGGCCCCCTGTTCGATTTTATGGATGATGCTTTGAGCTCTTTCCATGGTCATGCCGATGGTGCAGGCTTTCAGCATGGGCTCTGACTCTACATTGCTCAGATTGAAGTATTCCTGGGCACGGATATAGTCAATTCTGTTGGAGAAAGAGCTGAGTAATGGCGCCAGGCGTTCAGTTAACCATCCCGGATTGATTCCGGTGCCGTAAAGGCTGGCGCCACCAGTTTGGCAGGCATCATCCAACATGCCGACAAAAGCGGGCCCACGTAATTGCGGGAAGTGGTAGTTAGGTGCCGCAACGACGTTTTTCCCGGACTCCAAAATACTCACGACTTCTTTGTTTCTCGGGCTGTCATCCGCCATGTTGGTCCCGCAATGAATGACGCAATCAGCTTCCATGTCGAGGATTTCCTGCTGATTGGTTGTCATTTTTAGGCCGATGGGCGCAATGCCCAACATTTCACCGACATCCATCCCGTTCTTGCTGTCGCTGTAGGCAAGTACGCCAACCAGGTCAAACTCAGGTCTCGTCAGTATCTCTTTAACAACAGCGGAACCCAGATATCCAGGTGCCCAGACGATGACTTTATAGGGTTCTTGATGCATAAAAACCTGCCTTGTGTAGTCATTATGACTTGTGGTCAGAAAGAAGGATAAGTATAGTCTTTGGAGTTGCCAAAGTACAATAGCCTGGTGCTCGGTGCACCCTTAATTGACGGGTAATCAGTATGATGAACTTTCAATCACTCTTTTCTCTGGAGGGCAAAACGGCCCTGGTTACAGGCGGTTCTCGTGGCGTCGGCGCCATGATAACCGAAGGCCTGGTATCGGCAGGCTGCCGCGTTTATATCTCTTCACGCACGGCCGCTGACTGTGAACAGACCGTTGAGCGACTGAAAGATTACCCCGGTGAATGCCTGGCATTGCCGGCGGACATTTCTTCGATGGATGGCATAGAGGCTCTGGTCGCCGAACTTTCCGAGCGGGAAGATTCAGTCGACATCCTGGTGAACAATGCAGGTGTGGCCTGGGGCGAACCCTTTGAAAAATTCTCCGAGAAGGGCTGGGACCGGGTGATGAACCTGAATGCCAAATCGGTGTTCTTTCTGACCCAGAAAATGATGCCGCTGTTGAAGCACTCAGCCAGCGCGGAAGATCCCTCCCGGGTGATCAATATTACCTCGATCCTGGGTTCGAGAACGGATCCGATGATGGCTTACTCCTATTGCGCCAGCAAGGCAGCACTGGCGCAAATGACAAAGAATCTCGCCTATGACCTGGCAAAGGACAATATCACCGTCAATGGCATTAGCCCGGGGTTTTTCCCCAGCCAGATGACGGCACATATTATGGAAGACGAAGAGGCCAACAAGGCGATGCTGAGCAAGGCCCGTTTCCAGCGCTATGGAAAAGTCGAGGAAATAGCAGGCTTGTCAATCTACCTGTGTTCGAAAAGTGGCTCCTATATAACAGGAGATGTTATTCCAATAGACGGAGGATTGCTGCTGGCATGCTGATCCGCTGTCTTGCTGAAATAAGGATCTGCTGAAATGGCGGCTTGCTGAAATGGGTTTCGTACCTGACCTGCTGTCTTATGCCTTAGTCCAGGCACCTGACCACGCAGCAGTTGTAGCTGCAGACCGGAGCATTACGTTCAGAGAACTGGATTCCCGGGCCAGTCGTCTCGTGCAGCTGTTCCGGGATTTTTCACTGGAAAAAGGTGATGTAGTCGCCTTGCTGGCTAAAAATGAGATCGAATATTTCGAGATTCATCTGGCGGCTATCCGGGCCGGACTGGTCCTGCTGCCCCTGAATTTCCGGCTGGCTATACCCGAACTGGAATATATCGTCCATGACAGTCAACCGAAATTGTTGATTTGCAGTGAAGAGTTCGCCGAAATCGCGGCGGTCCTCAAGGTGGAGAAAAAGCACACCCTCGGAGCCGATTACGATGCGCTGATCGAATCGGCGGAGCCGGCGGACAACCAGCACTGGGTCATTTCCGCGGACGCGCCATGGGTGATTCTCTACACCAGCGGTACCACGGGCCGGCCCAAGGGCACAATCATCAGCAACCGCGCCTTGTTTGCGCGCATCCACTGCAATTTATTCGAATACCGGATGACCGCTGACGACCGTTTTCTGATGTGTCTGCAGTTATTTCACATCGGCTCCATCAACTGCCTCAGCCACCTCTACGTGGGCTCTACCGTTGTCATCATCAAAGATTTCGACCCGGCGCAGGTGCTTGGGCTCTTGCCCCGTCATCGGATAACCGCGGCGCTGCTGGTGCCCACCATGATCAATACCATCGTCAACCTGCCCGAAGTCGATAAGGCTGATTTCTCGAGTTTGCGCCTGATGGTCTACGGCGGCTCACCCATTCCGCCTGTCACCCTGTCGCGCGCCGTCAAGTTGATGGGCTGCGGCTTTCTTCAAACCTATGGCATGACAGAAACCAACGCCATTACGTTTTTGCGTCCCCGGGATCACGACCCGGTTAACAAGCCTCATCGCCTCGCCAGCGCCGGAACAGCCGGCCTGGGAATGGAAGCCCGCGTGGTGGATGAACAGGACCGGGATGTGGGCACGGGGGAGCGCGGTGAAATCGTCTGCCGGGGCCCCTGCCTGATGGATCAGTATCTGAACCTGCCAGAGGCCACTGTGGAGGCACTGCGCGGTGGCTGGATGCACACCGGAGATGTGGGCTATTTCGATGAAGAAGGCTATCTTTACGTCACGGACCGCAAGAAAGATATGATCGTCAGCGGTGGAGAGAATGTCTATCCGCGTGAGGTCGAGGATGTTCTGTTTGAACATCCCGATGTCCTCGAAGCCGCAGTCATCGGTGTTCCGGATGAGAAATGGGGCGAGCGGGTGCATGCAGTTCTGGTGCTCAGAGCGGGGGTTAAGCCTGATACGGACGGCCTGATAGCTTTTGTCCGTACCCGTCTCGCCGGATACAAAGTGCCAAAGACCATGGAATTCGTTGCAGAATTACCGAAAAATGCGGCCGGCAAAGTGGCGAAAAATGAACTGCGTGAATCCTGGGCCGGCAGACAATAAACAGATGCTGTCCGGCTAATGTTCTTTATGGCAATAGGCACATGTCGGCCTGTCCAGGAGGTGGCGGGGGTCTACCTTCAGGACCATAACATGCCGGGAGCATGTTACGAGCGAACAGGGAAGTCTAGAGCGTGTCCTGAAGGTAGACCCCCGGCAGCTCCGCCTGGCACTGCCTCAATCGCGAGCAAGGCTCGTTTATGCCCTCGGGTGCTCCTACATTGGTGTGAACAACGATGCTTGAATTCACAGCCAGGGGGGTAAAAAGGCAATTGGTGATAAAATGTAAACTGATTTGCCACGCCGGTGTTCAGAGTGTAATCGAGAGTAACCATGAAACAGCTTTCTCCAGTTGATTCCATCTTTGTGTTCAATGAGCGACCCAATTCGCCCCTGCACATCAGTCCAATCATGATCTACGATCCGAGTACAGCGGAAAATGGTGTTGTGACCTTTGACGATGTTCTCGAGACATTCAGATCGCGACTGCAATTGTCCCCGGTATTCCGGCGTAAATTGGTAAAGGTACCTTTCAATCTGGACAGCCCCTACTGGGTCGAAGCCAGGAACTTTGACCTGGAGTTTCATGTCCGCCACCAGGCGCTGCCCAGGCCCGGTAACCTGCGCCAGTTCAACAATCTGCTGGCGCGATTGCACAGCCGCCCGATCGACCTCACCCGGCCACCCTGGGAAGCTTATCTTATCGAGGGGCTGGACAGTATTGAGGGATTCCCTCCCGGCTGCTTTGCCCTGTATCTGAAAATACACCACAGCGCCATCGATGGCGCGACCGGCAATCAGATTATCGAGGCCTTGCACGATCTGAGCCCGGTGCCCGGGGACTTCAGAAAAGACGATGACTGGCAGCCCGAAGAAGATCCCGGCCAGCTGACATTGGTAGGCCTGTCCTATATCAACCTGCTGAAGCAACCTTCAAAGATTTTTACACTGGCCAAACATACGTTCGAATCCTTTAACCTGCCTGCCGATATCGGGCAGAAAAAGCACGAAAAGGCGGATCATGAAATCAAGGAAAAAACCCGCTTTAATTACAAGGTATCTCCCCACCGTGTGTTTGGCGGCATGCACATAGAACTCGACCGCCTTAAAGCGATTAAAAATGCTGTGGGTCAATGCACGCTGAATGACGTGGTGCTGTCTATCGTCAGCGGTGCTTTGCGTCGTTACCTGACCGACAAAAACGAACTGCTCGAATCTTCATTGATCGCCGGTGTACCCATGAGTACCCGCACCCACGAAGAGGCCAATACTTCAGGAGGAAATTCGGTGTCCGGTATGCGGCTCAGCTTGCGAACAGATATTGCCGACCCCCTGGAGCGCTTGATAATGATCAATGCTGATGCCGTCGCTTCCAAAGTCTATGCCAACGCGGTTGGTGCTCAAAGGCTGGTGGACATCGCAGAATCAATCCCTTCAAGCATCGCGGCCCTCGGCATGAGAATTATTTCAGCAACGGGACTCAGTTCCCGTAATCCAGTGATTCATACGGTGGTGACCAACGTTCCAGGTCTTCAGGTTCCTATTTATATGTGTGGCGCCAAAGGATTGTTGTGGCTCGGAGCCGGGCCTATTCTGGATGGCATGGGATTGTTTAATTGCATCAATAGCTACAATGGGATTCTGGCTATTGCCTTTGTTTGCGATCGCGACATGATGCCTGATCCGGAGTTTTACTCCGAGTGCCTCGAAGAGTCATACCGCGAACTCGAAGGAGCGATATTTCGCCGTTCTGCACCGGCTAAACGAAAAGCCGGGCGCAAAAAAAAGCGAAAGCGTAAAAGCACTGCGGCTTAAGTGATGATTCAGCCGATGCTCCTGCCTCTGCCCGCCCAGTAAGGATCGCGCAAGGCTGTCTTGAGTATCTTGCCCGAGGCATTTCGGGGCAGCGCGTCTACAATTTTCAAAGCCCGGGGAATTTTGTAACCCGCAATTTTCTCCCGGGAAAATTCCAGCAGTTCATCCTGTGTCAGACTGGCTCCCTGCTTGAGCGCCGCTATGGCCAACAGCGCCTCACCATACTTTTCATCCGGGATGCCGATGACAGCAACCTCCAGTATCGAGGGATGAGCGCCAAGCACATTTTCCACTTCCGCCGGGTAGACGTTTTCACCGCCGGTAATGACCATGTCCTTGAGTCGATCGCGCAGGAAGGCATAGCCGTCTTCGTCCAGGTACCCCGCATCACCGGTATGTATCCAGCCATCCTGCAATGTTTCCTCCGTGGCCAGCGGGAGTTTCCAATAGGAAATCATATTGGAATCGGACTTGACGACGAACTCGCCGGTTTCGCCACATGGCAACTCATTGCCTTGCTGGTCACATACCTTGATACGCACTCCGGCCATGCTGCGCCCGCATGAACGCAGCAATTCCGGCCGCCCGGACAGGGCAAGCTCGTGATCATGCCATGTGAGCGACGAAACTCCGCCACAGGTCTCAGTTTGTCCAAAATATTGTACAAACTCGCAACCAAAAACCTTTATTGCCTCTCTCAACAGGCCTTCGGTGATTGGGGCGGCGCCATAAGTGATGCACTTAAGGCGGCTGAAATCTCGCTGGTGAATATCGGACACACCGTGCAAAAGGGCCTGGATCATGGCCGGCACCATGAAAACAGCCGTAATTCCGTCGTGTTCCAGTGCATGGACCACGGCATCAGGATCGAAGGCACGGTGAAGGACCACACCCCCGCCGCCCATAATCGCAATGGCAGCTGTCGCCAGCCCTCCCACGTGGAACATGGGAGCAATAATCAGATCGCGTGTACCCAGACCAGGCGTGTTTATCATGCCCGCATTGTTATGCAAAGAGAGGCTGAGCAGATTCTGGTGGGTGAGCATCACGCCTTTGGGCAGGCCTGTTGTACCGCTGGTATAGAGTTGCAGGAGGACACTGCCGGAAATGACCGAAGCCGGTTCGCAATGGGGTGTGTCATCGCAGTGATCGAGCGTGTCGATCCAATTCTCATGCCCGGACTCAAAGTTGGTGAAAACCTCCATTCCTTCAATTCGGGCAGCCAGTTTTTCGGCCTTTTGCAAGCTCTCAGGATCGGTGACGAGCAACAAAGAGGCCTCCGCATCCTCGATAATATATTCCAGTTCGTCGACAGCCAGCCTGAAATTCAGTGGCACCATGACGATGTCCAGTTGCCCTGCCGCAAACAACAGCATGATATGGTCGGCCGAGTTTTCTCCCAGAATGGCCACACGATCGCCGGCTGACAAACCTTTCGCATGCAGCAGCTTGATTATCCGGTTGATATAGGCATTGCCGGCAGCAAAGCTGAAGCGCCTGCCTGCCTCTCTGATCATCAATTCATCAGGAAAGGACCGGGCATAAAAGTGGATGAGTTGATGCGTTAACATGAGGAAAAACTCCTTTCTTCACTACTGATTTCCCGGGTCGAGCTACTGCGATAACTAGCTCGCCAGGGCTCGATTTTCCGAGTGGTCATCGTGCTCCATCCCGACCAGTGCCATCGACAGTTCACGGTGCTCATAATCTTCGAGCAGATTATCCAGGGTGCGGCCAATTTTGGTATTGCTGCGAATGGCCTCGACTTTCGGCCAGGTAGCCCGCTCTCCCTGGCGAATCATTTCCATCATTTCTTCCGGGGTCAGAAAGGTCAGCATCCGGCGAGGGTCTTTAAAATCAAATTGGTAAATAATATTAATGTCACCGGTATAGCTTTGCGACAACACCGAGTAATACAGGCTCAGCATGGATTCGATGCGGGGGAACGATTTCAGGTAGCGGCGATTCAGGTTTTCCATGATGGTGGCGTACTCACGCATACCTACTTTCAGCAAACGTGATGCAACCCGTCTTACGTTCCCGGTATGGGCGGGATCCGTTACAAAAGGCAGTACAAAAGGATTCGTCAGACTGACGATGTAGTGATTGACACCGTACAGACGGGCCAGGCGTTTTGCCGGCAGATCGCCCGAGAAAGCGCCATCGATCCATCTGCGCAAGGGCAAATACGGTTTGACCTCTCCATCCTTGTTTTTCGCCATCAGGGTTACCGGCGGAAAAATGCCCGGTACCGCTGTCGAAGCCAGCACGGCTGATCGAACCAGCACATTGGGCGAGGTGATGGCATTGAGCAGGCGCGCTTTTTGATGCGGTTCGGCAGGAGAAACGGTGATATTAATATGCAGGCCGGTCAGGTGATAGGCTTCTTCAAAGGTCAGGTCCGGCACAAAACTGTTGATGACGTCAACTACACCGTCACGGTCCAACTTTCGGTACCCCTTATCCCAAAGCCGCCGAATTACGCTGGCTTCCCGTTTCGAGGCAGTCAACAGATTTTCCACTTTGAAGAGTTCTTTCAGATCTTCGCGGGTGTTGGTGCCGGCCATGGCGGCAAAAATGGCGCCGGCGCTGGATCCGGAAATCACCTTTGGCAACAGGTTCTCTTCGACCAGTGTTTTAATCACGCCCAAATGGAAATTGCCCAGGGCGGCTCCGCCGCTGAGCATCAGCGCGGAACGGCCAAAACAATGGCTGGCGCGGCGGAAAAAATCGAGTTTTTCTTCGAAGGTGATATCCGGGATGTCCAGTTGGTCCAGGTACAGCAGGGCGCTCACTATCTCATCAATATATTCATTGATCAGTTCCTTGGTGCCAAATTTGGCCACGGTATACAGCGCAACAGAGCCCATGCCACCCATATTGCCGTGAATGCCTTCATTGAGCGTGAACAAAAGGCCCTTGTCGTCGCCATTCAGGCGGCATCTACGCAATCGCTGGAGCCGGGTACGGATGATCTGGTAGTCATACAGTCTGCTCCGCTCTTCCTTTTTCCATTCCTTCCTGCCGGTGATTTCATCATGCATCTGCGCCGCTTCAGCCCATTCCGTATAGGTTCTGGCCCTGGCGATCTGCTTTTCGGCCTGTTTTATCGGCTGGGGCTTTAACAACGAGTGCATACACAATTATCCATGGTCACGAGGCAAAGATTTACAGGTGTGTGATCGCCCTGACTGTAAACGATGTCGACCACTTTTTCTATGCGTATAGTCAGGCTAAACCGGCTTCGCGGATGGACGCCGCCATCGTGATCAGGCCCAGGGCTGCCGCCGGGTGCTACCAGCCCAGGCCGAGGGCCAGGCTGAGTTGACGGCCGTAGGCGGGGGTTCCGGGAAATTCCTCAAAATCACTGTCGGTCAGATTGTCGGCCACCAGTTCAATGCGCAAGTCAGAGGCAGTCGGTAGTTGCCAACTGGCCGAGATGGATGCCAGCCAGGCTCTGCGGTCACTGTTGCGCAAAGGGTTTTTCTCCTGCACCCGGTATTCGTTGTCGAAGCGCACTTCCAGACTCCTGGTGGGGCGGTAGCGAAGCGCAAGCGTGGCCCGGTGCTGGGCAAAATTGAGTGCATAGTAACTGGCGTCGACTTCTGCTTCACCGTAGTCGGCATCCTTGTCCAGGAAGATATAACCGCCGGTTACATTCCACTGGTCCGAAGCCCATTCCAGCAGTAATTCCGCCCCGAAGACGTCAAGGTCGACCGGGTTGGCCTGGCGGGCGAACGGCGCGCCCTGCTGAAAGGTCCAGTCGACCAGGTCTTCATCGCGCCGGACAAAAAACGCAGCACGTGAATGCCAGGAACCGTGAGTCTGGTCATAACTGAAGGTCACCGTGTTGGCGAATTCACGGCCGAGATCGGGATTGCCACCAAAAAGCCCGGTAGGCCTGGAGTTGAGCGCCGTGTATCCTGGTAACTGGGAGGTTCTGCTCAGGTCCAGGCTGAATGACTGGGTACCGGTGTCCAGCGCCCGCGACCAGGTGACGCTGCCAACGGGCATCAGCGCGTCTTCGTCGCGGTTGGAAATGTCGGCGCGCAGGCCGGCCCTCACTTCAAGTTCTGCCCCCGAGCCGAGCACCCACATCCAGGCAGGCGCCAGGCTCATGCTGAGATACGTGCGTGAATTGAAATAACCGTTGGTTAAATCCGTGGAACGCACCAGGCGGTCCGCAGCCAGCATTGCCGCGTAGGTCCAATTCACCTCGCCGGCTGACTGGGCGCCATTGAGCCCGAGAGAAAAGCTGCGCGTTTCGTGTTCGAAAGATCCCGGTCCGCCTGTATCAACGGTACGGCGGTCAAAATCATAATCATCGTCCAGCCAACGGTAGGCGCTGGCTACCTGCCACCAGCCCC
>Ga0055584_100004118_pt1 | contig 14259 bp, 13 predicted proteins | sample OSDHelmetaG_FD_58716 | JGI IMG/M metagenome (GOLD analysis project Ga0055584, IMG submission 58716) | Pelagic marine sediment microbial communities from the LTER site Helgoland, North Sea, for post-phytoplankton bloom and carbon turnover... | ecosystem: Environmental > Aquatic > Marine >... | reverse complement strand
CAGCCATTACCGTGCCATGGGAGACGCTGCTGCTGTCAGTGTCCCTCTATATCGTCGTGCCGGTCGTCCTGGCGCAGATTATTCGCCGCCGCTTGTTAAACAGTGGCGGCGAGGAGCGCCTGCAAGCGGCGCTTGCGACCCTGCAGCCAATTTCGCTGGCGGCCTTACTGCTTACGCTAGTCCTGTTGTTCGGGTTTCAGGGCGAGCAGATCATCGAGCAGCCATTGATCATTCTGCTGCTGGCCGTGCCGATATTGATACAGGTCTATTTCAATTCCGGTTTGGCCTACTTGCTCAATCGTGCAGCAGGTGAAGCGCATTGCGTTGCCGCGCCATCCGCTTTAATTGGCGCCAGCAATTTTTTCGAGCTGGCGGTAGCGGTTGCGATCAGTTTGTTCGGATTTTCGTCTGGTGCCGCGCTCGCCACTGTCGTTGGTGTGCTCATTGAAGTGCCGGTCATGTTGAGCGTGGTGCGCATAGTCAATGCCAGCCGCGAATGGTATGGGCGTGGAAGCGCAGTGCAAAGAAATAGCGCTAAGCACATTCCACGTTCATAAGCCTGTTAAAGAAGCGGTATCGATACCAGGTCAACCACGCCCGGGTCGTCATTCTCATAAATGACAAAATTGATGACGTCGCCAAACGCGGGATCAAATGCGATCGGTCCGGTCAGTGTGGTCTTCTCTCCGGGCAGGGTCACATATATATCGTAGCTTTTGGGTGCAACAGGCAGCTGTAACGGTGTAAACCCTAGTGACAGACCCGGCACTGCTGGTGAAAGCTCATCAATTGCCTCGCCCGCAGGCACCAAATAGAGATCGACGCTGGGGTGTCCGGTAACAGTGTTCATGAAGCTGACACGTGCCCGTGTCTCAATAGGACGCAAGTCTGGAACGTGGTCCACCAGGACATATTCGCCGCCGGTTGTCTCGATGGCGTAAAAGTTTGTATTGACGCTCGCTGCAACGGCGCCTTCAACGTCGATTGGCATTACGCCCATGGTTGCGCTATCAAGGTATGTAATTGGAACAATACCTTCTGGAAGAAACTGCGGTGCAGTTACGTCCCGAAAAACATGCCCGCTTATCAATGGCACGGTCAATGGGTCATCGACGTAGATTTCCATGCTGCCAAGGCTCTTGGAGGCATGGTAGAACTTTGCAGTGCGCGGAAAGCGAACATCGCGAAAGGCGAATGTTCCGCCGGCTGCCTTGTTATAGCCATAGGCAACCAGGGGCGCGAGGTCATTAGCATCGCCATCGAACAGGCTAATCAATATCTGTGTTCTTGCTTCCAGTCGTATGGGGTCTGACTGCAGCAATATCGTCGTATCGTCGCCAGCAGGCGTAACCGTCAAGATGTAGCTACCCTCGGTAAAATCGGCCGGCGCGCCAATTTCGCCATAGGCCAGTGTGGCCATTTGCAGTCCATTGACCGGTGGAGTGGTGATGTCAGTAAAATACACGTCGACGCTATCGACCAACGTCGTGGCGGTGTGCCCGAACGTTACCTCAAACGTTGTATCGGTTTCGCCCCACTCGCGGACATCGCCTTCCCAAATAGTGAGGTCTGGTGCGGCAATCGCGCCACTGATAACGAACGTGTAGTCCTTGTCAGCCGCAACGTTCAGCGGCTGGCTGGCGACACGAGTTTGCGCCGTATCACCTGCGAGCAAAACCTCCACATTAAATACATAGTCGAGATCGTCATATTGGGCCGGTGATGAGACCGTTTTGTATTGAACTTCGCCGATACGACGCTCTTCAATTAGGAGCGAGAATCGTGGTGATGTTGCGATCGCGTTCAGAGCACGAATAGTCCCTTGGCCGGTCGCCTGTGGCAGTTTCGATTCCTTGGCGCAGGCGCCAAGCAAGGCAGCAGCCACCAGTGTGGCAAGTAGAGCGTAACGCTTCATGCATTAATTCCGTTATTCAGTGATCAGTAATTAGTCTTGACTGTCGTAGCCGTAAATCGATTTGACCTCGAGAAATTCTTCCATCCCGTGAGCGCCCCATTCGCGACCATTGCCCGATTGCTTAAAGCCACCGAACGGTGCGGCCGAATCCAGACTGGCACCGTTGATATGGACCATTCCGGTACGCATTCGTGCGGCGACTTTGCGCGCACGGTCGAGATTGGACGATGAAACATAGCCGGACAAGCCATACGGTGTATCGTTGGCGATTCGTACGGCTTCATCTTCGTCGGCGTACGGGATGATCGAAAGCACGGGTCCGAATATTTCTTCGCGTGCAATTGTCATGTCATTGCTGACGTTGGCAAAGACAGTAGGGCGGGCGAAATAGCCTTTGTCGAGGCCTTCAGGCAGACCGGTACCACCGGCGGCCAGTGTCGCGCCCTCATCGATGCCTTTCTGGATCAGTCCTTGCACCTTGTTCCATTGCAGCTCCGAAACCAATGGGCCGACTTCCGTTTTTTCGTCTCTTGGGTCACCAACAACGGTCGCGTTCGCCACTTCTGCAGCGAGTGCCGCAGCTTCCTCAAGCCGATCTGCGGGCACCAACATGCGCGTCGGAGCATCACAGGACTGGCCGGTATTCTCGAAGACGTCGCCGGCGCCGCTTCTGACGGCCTGTTCAAAGTCTGCATCATCGAGCAGGATGTTGGCGGACTTGCCGCCCAATTCCTGTGCCACGCGCTTCACGGTCGGTGCCGCATTTTGTGCGACAGCAATACCGGCTCGAGTGGAACCGGTGAAAGACATCATGTCGACACCGGGGTGCTGGCTCAACGCAGTGCCAACACCTGGCCCATCGCCATTGACCAGATTGAATACGCCCGCCGGCACGCCCGCCGTATCGAGAATCTCGGCAAATATCATGGCATCGAACGGGGCAATTTCGCTTGGCTTCAGAACCATCGTACAACCGGCGGCAAGTGCCGGTGCAACTTTGACGGCGATCTGATTCATTGGCCAGTTCCAGGGCGTAATCAAACCACAAACGCCGATCGGTTCTTTGACGATCAGGGTAGTGCGGTTGCGTTCCTCAAATTTGAATGTCTTGAGTGCCCGCAGCGCAGCTTTGATGTGTTGCGGACCGCTCGCTGCCTGTGCGTTTTTGGCAAGCCCCCAGGGGGCGCCCATTTCCTCCATGATAGCTTCAGCCACTTCGTCGTGGCGCCGGCTGAATTCGTCAAGTATCGCCTGCAGTAAATCAATGCGCTGTTCGCGGCTTGTTTGCGAGAAACTTTCAAATGCCCGCCTGGCTGCGGCCACTGCAAGATCGACGTCGGCGGCAGAGCCGATGCTGATCCGTCCGCATAGTCCTTCGGTAGCGGGATTAATGACGTCAAGCGTATTGGGCGTCACTGGGTCGACCCACTTGCCATCAATATAGAACTGCAACATTTCGCGCATCTTTGCTCCTCCTCGGCGAGCCGCGAATGATATCCTAAAACGCGTCGTGTAGCCTGTCTGTCCAGCCCTTCGGAGATATTACGTGAGCACCAACAAAGAGCTTCTTGAAATCCGCGAAAGCGAGACGCCGCGCGGCGTCGGCATACAAACCGCTGTATTTGCAGATAAGGCGAGAAACGCCGAGCTCTGGGATGTCGAAGGCAACAGGTACATCGACCTCGCGGCCGGAATCGCCGTCCTCAACACGGGACACAATCACCCCAGGGTTGTCGCCGCGGTGCAGGCTCAGCTTGAGAGATTCAGTCATACCTGCTTTCAGGTCGCTCCCTACGATGTCTACGTGCAACTTGCTCAGCGGCTCAACAAGGTGGCCCCGGGCGACACGCCGAAAAAGACGATATTTCTTACAACCGGCGCCGAAGCTGTTGAAAATGCAGTAAAAATTGCCAGAAGTTACACCGGCCGCAGCGGTATTATCGCGTTTTCAGGCGCATTTCATGGTCGCACGATGATGGGTATGGCGCTGACCGGTAAAGTCGTGCCCTACAAGGTTGGGTTTGGGCCTTTCCCGGCCGAAGTTTTTCACGTCCCGTATCCGATCGAGTATCACGGCGTTACGGCAAATGACTCACTGAACGCGCTGCAGACGTTGTTCAAATCAGACGTAGAGCCATCACGTATTGCCGCGATGATTATTGAGCCTGTGCAGGGTGAGGGCGGCTTTTACCCGGCGCCGGCCGGGTTCCTGCAGGCCTTGCGCGCACTCTGCGACGAGCACGGAATCGTGCTGATAATCGACGAAATTCAAACAGGGTTTGGCCGCACCGGAACTCTGTTTGCGAGCGAGCAGGCGGGTGTTGAGCCCGATTTGATGCCGGTCGCCAAAAGTCTTGCGGGCGGATTTCCGCTATCCGGTGTTGTGGGCAAAGCAGAGATCATGGATTCAGTCGCGCCGGGTGGCCTTGGTGGAACCTATGGCGGATCTGCGCTTGGCTGCGCCGCGGGCCTGGCCGTTCTGGATGTCATAGAAGACGAAGATCTCTGTGCCAAATCGCTGGCGATCGGCAAGCAGATCCGCGCCTGGGCGGAGGCATTGCAGGCCGAGAATAATTGCATAGGCCACATTCGGACGACGGGTGCCATGGCGGCTATCGAACTGGTGAAAGAGGGCGTTGCTGACAGCCCGGACGCAGACCTCGCTCGGGCAATCGCGGCGCATGCCGTGGAAGGCGGCGTGATCTTATTGACCTGTGGCGTGCGCGGCAACGTGATACGTTTTCTGCCGCCTTTGACGATCGAACCTGAGCTACTGGCCGAAGCGCTGGAGGTCGTGGCCGGAACAATCAGTAAGCTGACTGCGGAAGCCCGCAAAGCGAGCTAGGTAAGGGAGCGGTACTTCTTAGCTGCGACTACGCAGTGAGGAATTTTTGCCGGTACTCCGCCGGGGGCATGTCGTACCAGGATTTGAAGGCGGTCGTAAACGAGCTGATGCTGGAATAGCCAAGTAACATGGCAACTTCGAGCGCCTTGAGACGCGTATCACTCAGGTAATTGACCGCCAACACGGCGCGAACTTCGTTGAGCACTTTCTGGAAACTCGTCTTTTCGGCCCGCAGCCTGCGCTGTAGAGTACGACGACTTAGCTTCAGTGCCCGACAAGCATCATCAGCATTGGCCTCGCCTGCGGCGAGCAGTTCGGCAAGCAAGTGCTTGAGTCGGGCGGCATAATTATCCTGCGCATATAGCGACTTAAGGTATTTTTCCGCTTGTTCGATTAGCTGTCCGTACATAGTGGCGAGATGCTATCAGAAAAACGAAACTCACGTGGGGTCGCGGCCGCATAAGCAAGGCCCCACATTACATAAAGGATTCAGATGAGCACAGTAGTCAGTTACGAAGTCGTCAATGGAATTGGTGTTGTTACCGTCGCTAATCCACCCGTCAACGCGTTGTCCCACGCGGTGCGCCAGGGTTTGCTCAAGTTTGTGCGCGCTGCACAGGCAGATGACTCCAGGGCGATACTGATTCTTTGCACAGGGCGGACTTTTATTGCCGGCGCCGACATCACCGAGTTTGGCAAACCGCCGGCAGAACCCTATCTGCCCAACCTGCTCAATGAGATAGAAGCCTCAAAAAAGCTGGTTGTGGCCGCATTGCATGGTACCGCCCTCGGCGGCGGCCTGGAGACGGCATTGGCATGTCATTACCGCATCGCCCTGAATACGTCGAAAGTCGGCCTGCCGGAGGTAAAACTTGGGCTACTCCCGGGTGCTGGTGGCACACAGCGTGTGCCCCGACTCATCGGCGCACAGGCCGGTCTCGATCTGATTCTCAGTGGTGCGCCGATTGCAGCAGATCGAGCCATGGAACTCGGTCTCGTGGACAGGCTTGTAGCCGGCGACTTGTATGACGAGGCGCTGGCCTATACCCAGCAGTTAGTTGATCAGAACGCGCCATTGCGCCGTGCCAGTGAGCTGGACCCCGCAGCGGCGGATGCAGAATTATTCGAAGGCTACCGCAGCAACCTTGCGAAGAAGGCACGCAATCTGACGGCTCCGCAGCGTATTGTGGACTGCGTTGAGGCTGCGACCAGGCTGACGTTCGCCGATGGTTTGAAACGTGAGCGTGAGTTGTTTTTGGAGTGCATGCGTGACCCACAGTCTGTGGCTTTGCAGCATATGTTTTTTGCGGAGCGAGAGGCTGCGAAGGTCATAGGAATCTCACGCGATACAGAGCAGCGCGATATTCGCAAAGTGGGTGTGATCGGTGGCGGGACGATGGGGGGTGGCATTGCCATGAGCTTCGCCAATGCCGGAATTCAGGTAACCCTGATTGAAGTCAACGAAGAAGCCCTGGATCGCGGGCTGGCTATCGTCGCGAAAAACTATGCTGGTAGTGTGAAACGCAACAAGCTTAGTGCGGAACAGGCAACGCAGTGTCAGGATCTAATTAGCGGATCCACGGACTACAGTGCGCTGCAGGATGTTGATCTTGTTATCGAGGCCGTCTTCGAAGACCCGGATCTGAAAAAAGACATTTTTCAGCGGCTTGATGTTGTCTGCAAACCGGGGGCTATTCTGGCGACGAATACGTCCTACCAGGATGTCGACGCGATCGCTGCGGTGACAAAGCGACCTGAAGACGTTATCGGAATGCATTTCTTCAGTCCGGCCCACATCATGAAACTTCTTGAAGTGGTGCGTGGCGACAAAACTGCCGATGACGTGTTGGCAACGGTAATGACACTGGCAAAACGTATTCGTAAGGTGGCGGTAGTGTCCGGCGTCTGCTACGGCTTCATTGGCAATCGCATGTTGCAGGGCTACTTTCGTGAAGCCCAGTTGTGTCTTATCGAAGGCGGGTTGCCTGAGAGTATCGATGCGGCATTGTACAACTGGGGTATGGCGATGGGACCGATCAGCGTCGCTGATCTTGCCGGCCTGGATATCGGGTATAAAGCGCGCCAGGCACTTGCCGAGAGCGAACGCGGCGACCCGCGTGCCTATCGTGTGGCGGATGCGCTCGTAGAGGCGGGCAGGCTGGGCCAGAAGTCTGCAGCAGGATTCTACAAGTATGATCCTGAAACGCGGCAAAAAATGTCGGTTCCCGAAGTACAGGAAATCATTGAGCGTGAAGCCCGTGCGCTGGGAATCGAGCGCAGTCCTATCGAGGCCGACGAAATTGTCGATCGCCTGATCTACGCGCTCGTCAACGAAGGTTTCAGGATCCTCGAGGAAGGCATCGCCCAGCGGCCTGGCGATATCGATGTCGTCTATGTTTACGGCTACGGATTTCCGGCCTGGCGCGGCGGACCCATGCACTACGCCGAGACGGTTGGTCTGGATGAAGTGCTGGCGCGTATCAACGAGTTTCGGGAGCGATTCGGCGCCGATAACTGGACACCAGCGCCGCTACTTGAGCAACTGCAGCGCGACGGGTCCACGCTTGCGGAGTGGGCTGCGGCAAAAACTGTCTCTTAATCATTTGTGTTGGGATCATCTGCGACCATTCGCCGCGAACAGGCATCTGTGAAAGGTGTAATTAATTAAATGGGGCATGACACGATGAAGATCTTGAAAGTGGTATTGAGCATCGCTGCGTTAGGGCTGGTCGGCGTGGCCATCGCGGGCGATAACGCGAAAACCAGAATCGCCATCGAGCTGAGTGACGATGGTGCCGATGAGGATGTGCGCATCATGTTTGACAGCGATGATGCGGGATTCAACCTGCATGACATGCAGGTGGGTGAGAATCGATCCATCGTAGACGAATCCGGCAAGACGGTTCTGGTAACGCGCCAGGAAGCAGGCTTTACCTTTGACGTCGACGGTAAGACGATTGAAATGCCGAACCTTGGCGGCGAGCATCACAAAGCGATGTGGCAGAGTGACAGCGCGGAACACGATGTTGACGTGCATGTCATGCGAGATGCCAGTTTTGTCTCAGCGGAACATATGGGTGGCGTCATGATCATGAGTGGCAAACCGATTGACGAGGCGACGCAAGAAGCGATCAGATCTCTGCTCGAGTCAGCAGGCCATGGCAGTGATGTTAATTTTATTGATCACGAACAGCATTCCGGGCAACAGCACGGTGCCGGCCTGCATCAGGTAAAAGTGATCAGGAAAACGGTCGAGACAACGCAGTAATCAAGCGTTGCAACGGGCTCAGGGCATGCTAATTGGTAGTTGTGCCTGAGCCCAGGCAACGATCCCGCCGTCCATTGAGACAACGTTTTTGTAACCGAGGTCCTCAAGCGTCTTGGCGGCCAGCGCCGAGCGCCCACCGGTACCACAATAGAGAATGATGGGCTGGTCTTCGGGCGCTACGTTCTGATCGGGTCGCGTCTGATCGACGAGGCGGTGAATTTCGAATTCCAGCAAGCCTCGTGGCGCGTGAATGGCACCGGGAAGGTGGCCGCGCTGGAATTCTGCTGGTTCACGGATATCAATCAGCAGGGTGCCGGAATCCAGGCAATCATGCGCATCCCGAATTGAACACTCGGTAATTGTCGCTTTGGCTCGGGCGACTACGTCAGATGGATTAACAAGCATAGGTCTTCTCTAGTCAGGCAATTGCGTCGGTGGAGCATAGGGGTTTGGCGGCATCAAGTCTGGCGGAATCGCGGCGCGACGGCGGTCCGCCTGGGGCGGGTAGTTCGTTGCCAGGTAACGGACGATCTTGCTTTCCGTTTCCGGGTCGAACTGCCACAGGTTTTGTTTGGCTTGCATCCAGCGAATCATATTCAGCCACTGCGTCTCGCTGCCACTTTGTTGCGTAATTAATTTCGGCGAGTGGCAGGCAATACAATTGTTGCGCACGAGCTCCCAGTCGTCGGCTAGTTTCAGGCCGGTAAAAGCGTCGACTTCGATCGCTTCCGAGCCACCGGCGCTGCCACAGAAAAGTGCGAGCACAAGCAGCAGTGCCGGGCGCTGCAGCATCAGGCCACTTGTACCGCGATACGATGGCAGGCGTTGTTCAAGTAACCTTTGGGATTCCAGCCGGGCAACACCATCGGTTGCGCTTGTCCCACGCTGTCGGTAGCGCGCGCCCACACCTCGTAATAACCGGGTTCCGGAAATTCTACTTCGGCACGCCAGTGTTGCCACGCGAGTCGATTGGCAGGCGCACCCAGCTTCGCCTTGTGCCACGTGGCGCCAAAATCAATCGAAACATGCACTTCGTCAACCTCAAGGTCACCCGCCCAGGCGTGACCGCGTAACGAAAATTTCTCACCGTGCGCGTGCTCTACGCCGGATTCCGGGTAGGTGATAAGTGATTTGACGGGCATTGACTCAATGATGCACATCTCATCGTCGGGAACGTCGCTGCCCGGTGCGACCGGCTTGCACGGTACCCGATAGGACGTGCCGGTCATCTTCGCTCCATCGTGCACCTGATTGCGGACGACGATTTTCTTGAGCCATTTGCCGCATACCGAGGCCGGCCAACCCGAGCAAACGAGTCGCAACGGATAGCCGTTAATCGCTGGAATGTCTTCTCCATTCATTGCCCAGGCGATCAGGGTTTCTTTTTCCATCGCTTTGGCGATTGGTGCTCCGCGTGAAATTGGCACCTTCGTTGGATCGCCACTTGCGTGCGTGTCAGCGCCGTAATAGGCCACATACACTGCGTCATCGTTGATGCCCACTTCCTCGAGTACGTCGCGCAAACGAACACCGGTCCATTCCGGACAGCCGACAGCGCCGACTGACCACTGGTTGCCGGATGCAGGTGGAACGAACTCGCTGCGGCCGTTGCCGCCACACTCGAGCAGCAATTGATACGTGTAGTGCTTGAATTTTCGCTTTAGTTCAGCAACCGAAAATGTCCGCGTTTGAGTGGCCGACTCGCCGCCGATCTCAAGCGTCCACTGCTCGGGGTCGATATTGGTCGTGATCGGTGGCGTGCCGTTGTTACGCACGAATAAGTACTTCGCCGGCGTGACATTATCGTCCAACAGGTGCGCGGGCGTTTCCGCGTTAACCGGACGATCATTGAGGATGACCAGGCCTTCTTTGCCCGGGATGGAAAATGGCTGTATGGACTGAGCGACGGCGGCAGGAATCAATCCGCCAGGCATGAGATGCGCGAATGGAATCGCCGCGCCGACCGCTGTCGACATGGCGATCAGGCTGCTCTTGGTCAGGAAGCCGCGCCGTGTGATCGGGTCCGTCTGCCGACCCCAAACCAGTTCGTCTGCCTTGGTGGAATCAGCCGCGTATAACTCGTGAATACCGCGCTTCTTGTTTGCCACTGTGCACTCCGGACTAGCTGCCGGTGTGCTTGATCAGGAAGCGATAAATATCGTTTTCTACAGAATGCTCCATCAGTTCGTTGCCGGTTTGGCGGCAAAACGCTTCAAAGTCAGCAACGGAGCCAGGGTCGGTGGCGAGAATTTCCAGGATGCCATCCGCCGGAACTTCTTTGAGTGCCTTGCGGGCTTTGAGAATCGGTAAGGGGCAGTTCAACCCTTTTGCGTCAAGTGTATGGTCAACCATTTTTTCTTGCTCCAATTAGATGAATAGATTGATGTCCGCCTGCGTCGCACATTCGATATAGGTTGCTGCGCCGCCGATGTCGATACCGTCAATCATGTCCTCTTTGTCATACTCAAAAAGGTCCATCGTCATCTGGCAGGCAATCAGGCGAACTTCGGCTTCAACGGCCATGTCACGCAAATCGTCGATTGAAGCAACGCCTTTCTTTTTGATCAGGTTCTTCATCATGACAGAGCAGGCGGCATCGACGCCGGGGACTGCAGTGAGCAGGTTTGGTAGTCCCATATGCATGCCCATCATCGGCAATTTCATTGCTGTGTTGCCAGCTGCGGTAACTTGTAAGTTCAGTTTCTTCAGCAGTAAGGGCAGGCCGTAAAAGGTAAAAAACATCGTAACCGGCAAGCCCATTGCAGCGGCAGTGGTTGCGAGGATAAACGGCGGGTAGGCCCAATCGAGACTACCTTTGGTCACAATAATCGACATGCTTTTTTCTTCGGACATCGTTTCTTACCTCTATCGTTATTTACAGTGGCGCTGCAAACAGCATATTAGAATATCAGAATTGTCTTTATTAGGGGAATAGAATATTGTCGCCGGACTCTATAGTCTCGAAAATAACAGAACTTTGGTTGTGTCTGTATGCAAACTTTGCAGTCCGAATGTGACATCAAGAGCAGCATGGCTCTAAATGCCGAGCAATTGCCGCGGGCTCCGCTGTTCGTCGGTAGCGATGTCTTTCGGCGCGCCGCATTTGGCTCGAATCATCCGCTAAAAATTGTACGGCACTCAAGCGTTCTCGATCTGGTACGCATCCTGAACTGGCTTCCGCAAGACAGTTTTCGCAGCAGCTCTCCTGCGACGCTTGAGCAACTCACTGAGTTCCATGATCGAGACTACGTTGAAGCCCTGCAATACGCAGATTCCACGGCCCATGTCAGCCCTGAAGTTCGCAGCCGGTATAACTTCGGCACACTCGAGAATCCGATTTTTCCAGGGCTGTTTGAACGTGCCGCGATGACGGTTGGCGGGTCTATAACGGCGGCCGAACTCGCAATGGCCGGCCATGTGGTATTTCACCCGTCTGGCGGCACACACCATGGTCGCCCGGACCGGGCCAGCGGGTTTTGTTATTTCAATGACCCGGTATTCGCGATTCAGACATTCCTGCGCGAGGGGTGCGATCGAGTAATGTACGTTGATCTCGATGCCCACCACGGTGACGGTGTCGAAAATGCGTTCGTCGATGAACCGCGGGTTATGACCCTTTCCTTGCATGAGGAAGAACGCTGGCCCTTTAGCGGCGCTGCAGGCGATCGGCGTAATGGTGGTGCACGAAATTTGCCGGTACCCAAGGGTATCAATGACAGCGAACTGGAGTATCTCGTTAATCGGGCAATTCTGCCGCTCGCCGATGCTTTTTCGCCGGATGCATTGGTCATTTGCTGCGGTGCGGACTGCCTCGCCGGCGATCCGTTATCCGGTATGATGCTAAGCAATGTGGCGTTGTGGCAGACGGTAGAAAAGCTTGTTGCACTTGAACGGCCAACCGTTATCCTCGGTGGTGGCGGTTATAATCCATGGACGGTCGCGCGCTACTGGGCGGGCATGTGGGGCCGCCTCACTGGTCAGGAGTTCCCACAGCAACTGCCGGCCGAGGCCGTCGACCTGCTAAGGAATATGGAGTGCGATTTGCTCGACGATGATGAAGTCGAGGACGAGTGGATCATGACGTTGACGGATTCTCCAAATGACGGACCTGTTCGCGAGGCGATAAAATCACTCGCTACTGAAGTTCTGAGGGCTTAAAGCATGGCTTGGCAAGAAGCAATTGCAGACATTGAGGACCTGGAAGACGCTGAGTTTGACGCGTCCCTGATCGCTCAATTTGAAAGTGCTGCCGCCCGACGTGAGCCTCGCCCGATTCGTTTTTCGACGCCAACATTCAAAGAGTATGAGACGACCGAACTCAGTGGCTGTAATAAGAACAGTTTCCCGGCATTTTCGATTACGGCGGGCGCCTGCGGCCTGAATTGCGATCATTGCCAGAAGAAGATTCTTGAGCCTATGATCCCGGCGACGAATCCGGCAATGCTGGATACCAAAGTTCGACAGTTAATAGAGTTCCAGGGCTTGAACGGTTTCCTGCTCTCGGGCGGTTCCAATAAACGCAACGAAATTAACTACAGCCGTTACTTGCCGGTTGTCGAAAAACTGAAAACCGATTTCCCGGATATCAAGATTGCCGTGCACAGCGCGCTGATGAAACAACAGCAGGCACAGGACATGGAAGCAGCTGGCGTCGATACGGTAATGATGGACGTCATAGGCGCGCCGGAGACCATACAACAGGTCTACAAACTCGACCGCCCGGTCGCTGATTTCGAAGAAACGCTGGCGGCATTGTGCTCAACCTCGATGGAGGTGACGCCGCATATCGTCATCGGATTGCATTACGGCCAGATTCTGGGTGAAGCAAACGCACTCGACATTGTGAGTCGCTATCCGGTCACCGCACTCGTGCTGGTTGTAATTATGCCGTTCTACTCCAAGCCCGGAACCTTCGTTACGCCGAGCACGACAGACGTTGGCAAGATTTTCCTCGAAGCACGCGAGCGACTACCGGACAAGCAAGTATTGCTGGGCTGCGCGAGGCCACCCGGTATGCACAAGCGCGTAACCGACGCGTATGCAATTATGGCCGGCCTGGATGGGATAGCATTCCCGGCAGATGGCGCGGTCAGCGTCGCGCACACAATTGGACGACCTTTTGAACAGGCACATTCATGCTGCTCGATTAAACTTGGCAGTGAATTCAAAGCATCGCTAGCGCGCACTGCGCCGCTTAACTATCAGGACATTCGACTATGAGTTGTTTTGAGCCCAAATCGAGTATTGAGATGGAGCCGCGCGCGCCGTTGAAGACGCCCACAGACCGCAAGAATGGCAAGCATGTCAAAGAGAACGACATACCACCGCAAGGTGTGTACCTGCCGAACAATAATTTCATGGCGCCACACATGAAGTCACCCGAGTACGTGCAACTATCCAATGCTGCGGCGATTACGCTCGGTATCATGGGCGGTCGCATGCATCGCACCAGCTGCACGCGCTGCTTGAATCTGTTGTTGACCTATCCCGAGGGCTGTCGTGCCAACTGCGCGTATTGTGGTCTCGCTCGACATCGCGAGGCTGACCGCGACTATGCGGATCGGAATTTCATTCGCGTCGACTGGCCTGCTGTGCCCATGGCCGAAATCATCGATATTGTCACCAAAGATACGGCGAATAGTCCGTTTCATCGCATGTGCATCTCGATGATTACGCATCCGCGTTCAGAAGATGACACGTTCACGGTATTGAAGCAGTGGACCGACAAAATTGACCCCGACGAGATTCCAGTGTCGATCCTGTCCAACCCGACAACGATGACTCGCGACGACGTACAGAAGACCAAAGATCTTGGAGCCGATATTTTTACCGTTGCACTTGATGCCGCGACGCCTGAGGTCTTCGATCGCACTCGTGGCAAAGGAGTGCAGTCGCCGCACAAGTGGTCTAAGTACTGGGACATCATGCTCGACGCCAAAGATATCTTTGGGCCGCAGAAATTCGGTGCGCACATCATTGTTGGTATGGGCGAGACCGAAAGTGAGGTGCTACATCTAGTGCAAGACATCGTTGACCTGGAGGGTCACAGTCACATGTTCTGCTTCTTCCCTGAGCAAGGTTCGTTGATGGACCACTTGCCAGCAACGCCCAGAGATCAGTGGCGGCGGGTGCAATTGGCGCGATACCTGATTGACTATCGCGATGTGCGTGTGGAGCAAATGCGTTTCAACGCGCTAGGGCAGGTCGAACATTACGGCATCCCGGACTCGG
>Ga0055584_100004117_pt1 | contig 14262 bp, 15 predicted proteins | sample OSDHelmetaG_FD_58716 | JGI IMG/M metagenome (GOLD analysis project Ga0055584, IMG submission 58716) | Pelagic marine sediment microbial communities from the LTER site Helgoland, North Sea, for post-phytoplankton bloom and carbon turnover... | ecosystem: Environmental > Aquatic > Marine >... | reverse complement strand
GCCGAATAATCGACTGAATTAGTCAGGATTAAAAATGTTCATCCAGACCGAACAATTGGCCGACGACGCGCAGCTCCGGTTCAATCCGGGCCAGGAAATCATGCCGCAGGGCGGCGAATTGAGTTTTGGAACCCTGGACGAAGCGCGGGTGGCATCGCCCCTGGCGGCCCGATTGTTCGAAGCTGGTGGCGTGGCGCGGGTCACGCTGATGCAGGCAGCCATTGTCGTTGAGAAACAACCAGACGCCGAATGGACCGACCTCAAACCGATGATGCTGGTCGCGATCATGGATCATTTGACGCATGGCCATCCCATTCTCAATGATGCCGACTCCGATGCCGAATCGGCGCCGCAAGAATACAATCCACTACACGACAAGATTCGCGAGATCATTGACGAGCGCATTATGCCGGTCGTGAGCCGCGACGGCGGCGAGGTGATTTTCGTCGACTATACCGACGGCGACGTGATTCTTGAGCTCAAGGGATCGGCGCGCAGTTTGATTGGCGGCATCGAAAACATGATCCGTCACTTCATGCCCGAGGTCGAACGCGTCGTTGATCATCTGGACGCGATCCCGAAGCCCGGTCTCGATACGCCGGAAGGGCGCGCCGTCAAAAAAGTCTTGGACGAGCAAGTCAATCCGTCGGTTGCATCGCATGGCGGCCATATCGCGCTTGTGGATGTACAGGGCGATACGGTGTTCATCCGTCTCGAGGGTGGCTGCCAAGGCTGCGGGATGGCGGACGTCACGCTCAAACAAGGTGTAGAGGTGGCGATCAAACAGGCCGTGCCGTCGATCAATGCAGTGCTTGATTCAACCGACCACGCCGGCGGGCAGAACCCCTACTTCGCGCCGGGCAAAGGGGGCATGGAAGCGTACTAGGTCTTCCGCGCCACCGCGTTATGGACGTTGTCCTCGCCTCTACCTACGACCTGGGCCACCAGCCCCTTGGGTTGTCCTCGCCGGCGGCATGGCTGCGGGATGCCGGCGCCGCGGTTCGATGCCTGGACTTGTCGCTCGATCGGCTTGATGAGGATGCGGTCAAGCGTGCCGGACTCGTTGCCTTTCATGTTCCGATGCATACCGCGACCCGACTGGCGACCGAAATCATTCCCAAGGTCAGGGCGTTAAGCCCTGGGGCCCACATCGTGGCGTATGGGCTCTATGCGCCGGTGAACGAAGACCATCTTCGCGGCCTTGGCGTGTCGACGGTGATTGGCGGTGAGTATGAAGCCGTTCTAGTCGAAACCTACGAAGCGGTCGCGGCCGGGCGAGCTGTCGAGCGCAACGGGTCGACCGTGCATTTGGACAAGCTGCAATTTCGTTTGCCCGACCGCAGCGGCCTGCCTGGGGTTAGCGAATACGGCAAGCTTCTGACGGCCGACGGGGACGAAGTAGTCGCGGGCTATACCGAGGCCAGTCGCGGCTGCAAGCACCGGTGTCGCCACTGCCCGGTGGTGCCGGTCTATGACGGGGCCTTTCGCATCGTGCAGCGCGACATCGTGTTGGACGATATCGCCCAGCAGGTCGCGGCCGGTGCACGTCACATCACCTTTGGCGATCCTGATTTCTTCAATGGCCCGCGTCATGCGATGGCCGTTGTGTCTGGCCTTCACGACCGTTTTCCCGATCTCACCTACGACGTCACGATCAAGGTTGAGCACTTGTTGCGTCACCGAGATCTGCTAGAGGATCTTGCACAAACCGGGTGTTTGTTCGTGACGACGGCCGTCGAGGCGACCGACGATCGCAGCCTTGAGATTCTTGATAAGGGGCACACGCGCGCCGACTTCATCGAAGCGATTGAACTGGCCCAACAGGCCGGACTGACGTTGTCGCCCACGTTCGTGCCCTTTGCGCCGTGGACGACGCTTGAAAGCTATGCCCGTCTTCTCGAAGACATCGTCGCGTTTGGTCTGATCGGCCACGTTTCGCCGGTCCAATTGGCGATCCGATTGCTGGTGCCGCGGGGGTCGCTACTGGTGGGCCACCCGGCGATGGCAGAGGCATTGGGCGCGTTCGACCCCGATGGACTGAGCTACCAGTGGCGGCATGTCGACCCCAAGGTCGATGCCCTTCAGCAGGATATCCAACGCGCGGTCGAAGATGCCGATGCCGCAGGCGAATCGCGGCAGGCAACATTCGCCCGTGTTTGGGCGTTGGCTCAGGCTGCTTCTGGGCGGGCGCAACCGCTGCCGGCGCTTTCGACACTCGCACCGGTGCCGCACATGAGTGAGCCTTGGTACTGCTGCGCCGAACCAACGGATTTGCAGCGCAACGCAATCTAGCGCGATGGCACGGCTCCTTCTGCTTGTGCCGACCTCGTCATACCGAATCGGTGATTTCTTAACTGCCGCCCAAGCGACCGGCGCCGAGGTTGTCGTCGGTGTGGGTGACGGCCCCAAGAGCGCGTTGCGCAGCGACGGCACGCTGTCGCTTGATTTTTCAAATCATAACTTGGGCGTGACCCAGATTGCGGATTACGCCGCACAGCACCCGCTAGATGCGATCATCGCGGTCGATGAAGGACCCACCTTGTTGGCGGCGCGCGGCAGCCAGGCGCTGGGCTTGCCGCACAATCGACCGGAGTCGATTGAAACGGCGGGCAACAAACAGCGCCTACGCGAAGTTCTGACAGCGGCAGGGTTGCCGCAGGCCCGCTTTGAGGTGTTGCCGATCGACGGACCGGCGATTAACCGGCTCGGCTATCCGTGTGTTGTAAAGCCGCTGGCAATGTCGGCGAGCCGCGGCGTGATCCGTGCCGATGACGAGGCGGCGTTCAAGGCAGCGTTCGATCGCGTGGCGAAGATCATTCGGTCGAACGATCCCGGTTTGCGCAATCCGGCATCACGTTCGATCCTCGTCGAGTCGTTTCTGCCGGGAGTCGAGGTTGCCCTTGAGGGGATGCTCGACGATGGCGCGCTCACAACGCTTGCCGTCTTTGATAAGCCCGACCCGCTCGATGGGCCATTCTTCGAAGAAACGATCTACGTCACCCCGTCGCGCCTAGAGCCGGCGCAACACCAAGCGGTCGAGAACGCCGTCGCGTCGGCGGTCTCAGCGGTTGGGCTGCGGAGCGGACCCATCCACGCGGAGGTTCGTGTGGATGGTCAGGATGCTTATGTGCTTGAAGTTGCCGCGCGATCCATTGGGGGGCTTTGCGGTCGGACGTTGCGGTTCGGGACCGGGCTCACACTAGAGGAGCTGATCGTGCGCCAGGCGTTGGGACAAAACGTCGAGACCGCGCGGGAAGATCAAGCGGCGGGTGTGATGATGATACCCATTCCCGCTGCGGGCCTTTTGGATTACGTCGACGGCGTTGCCGAGGCTCAGTTCACCGACGGCATTCACGAGGTCACCATCAGTATTGCGCGGGGCGAAACGCTTGTGCCCTTGCCCGAGGGCAATCGTTACCTCGGGTTCATTCTTGCGCGCGGCGAAACGCCAGAGGCGGTCGAGGCCTCACTCCGGGCGGCACATGCATGCTTGCGGTTTGGGATCAGCGCACCGTCCGCTGAACCACCCGGCGAATCGACAGGCCTTGAACAATGATCGAGAACACGACGACCCCGTAGGTGATCGCGAGGATCGGTTCGCGCGCGGCAACATCGGGGAGAGACAAGGCAAGGGCAACCGATATACCGCCCTTCAGACCACCCCAGGTCAGAACGGGGATAGCACCCCGGGTGAAGTCTTGCCGCAGCCCTAAAACGGTGATCGGGATGGATACCGAGATGAACCGCGCGGCGAGTGCAATGGGGATGGCAATCAACATGCCGACCAACTCTGGCGCCGTGAAGGTCAGGACGATCACTTCGAACCCAATCAACAAGAACAGCGCGGCATTCAGGATTTCGTCCAGCAGATTCCAAAAAGTCTCGACGTTTCTGCGCGTCGTGTCGCTCATCGCCAGTCGGGTCCCCTGGTTGCCCATAAGCAGGCCCGCGATGACGACCGCAATCGGTCCCGAGATATGAAGCAACGACGCAATGCCGTAGGTCAGCATCACCAGTGAAAGCGTGATCAGGATTTCCAGATTGAATTCGTCGATCGATTTCATCGCGTAGAACGCAATCGCACCGGTTATCAGTCCAAGCAGCGCACCACCAAGGGCCTCGACCACGAATAGTTCGGCGACGTCGAGCGCACCGATCGGCTCGCCGCCGTGGCCGCCGCCAACCGCAATCGCGAGTACGATGGCGAAAAGCACCACGCCGACGCCGTCATTAAACAGACTTTCGCCAGCGATTTTGGCGCGCAGGCTGTCCGGGACACCCGGCACCGTTTTGAGAATGCCGAGCACGGCCACCGGGTCGGTCGGCGAGATCAAGGCGCCGAACACCAGGGCCCAAACAAACGGGAGGTCGAGTCCGAGCAGTGCGGAGAGGAAGTAGATGCCGATCGCATTGAGTGCTGTCGAGATCAACACGCCGACAGTGGCCAGCGAACTGATGGCCCATTTGCGGGCGAGCAAGTCGTCGAGATTGACGTGAAGGGCGCCGGCAAAAAGAAGAAAGCTGAGTAAGCCCTCCATCAGCGTTTCATGAAAATCGATTTGTAGAAACACAGCGCGCGCACTACCGCGCAGATTCAGGTCGGGGACGATCGCATCAAGCGCGATCACGCCGAGCGACGACGCGAGGGCGATCACCACAAGACCGATGGTCGACGGCAGCTTGAGCCAGCGATGATTGATGTAGCCAAAGATCGCCGCAAGCGTCACCACAGCGGTGGCAATGTTAATGAGACCAGCATTTGTCATGGCGGTATCCCGTCGGCTCAAGGGGAGTTGAACATGCCTCCGATGCTCATGTCTTGCAAAGGGCTGGGGTGGCTCGTATCGAAGGACCCTCATCACGGGGAGAGGCCTATGTCGCGGTTTTGCACGTTATTCATTGCTTTCTTGCTCGTCGCCGTTGGCGGGTCTCAGGCATTTAGCCAGGAACGCGCGTTCCCGGTCGGGTCGATCGCACAAGTGGCCGACGGCGCCATGCCGCAGATGACGGAGATCAGTCATGCCGACGCGGTTCTCCGGTTCCGGTCCAGCATTCCGCTGGCCTGTTCGGTGGTGTACGGCGAAACGACTGAGTTCGGGTTGATCGCCGTGGACCAGGACATGAACGGTGGCGCGCATAGCGACCATCATCCGCTTCTGACCGGGCTGAAGCCCGAGACCACCTACCACTTCAGGGTGCAGGGTGTGGCGGCAGATGGTCGCGTATTCGTTGGCGAAACCCAGACTTTTCGCACCGCTGCCGCGCCGACCAATGCGCGTATGAACTTGGCGTCACTGGCGGCCGGCGCTCGGGTCGCAGCGGTATCGAGCAACTGGTCCAATCAAAACAATGACGGGTCGTGGGGCGCCAATAACGCGATCGATGGCGAGCGCGGCTCCGCGTGGTCTTCAAACGGTGATGGTGATGGCGCCTTCATTGTGGTGGAGATGCCGAAGCGCGCCGCAATCGGCGAAATCGAAGTTTGGACCCGGTCGATGAGCGACGGCACCGCGCAGACATTCAAATTCACGATTACGACCGACGACGGTCGCACGGTCGGGCCTTTTGATCTGCCGGATTCGACAAAGGCCTATCGTTTCGACGTCGACATCGAGGCAAAATCGCTGCGTCTTGATGTTGTCGAAAGTAGCGGCGGCAATACCGGCCTGATTGAGTTCGCGGCGTACGAAAAATAGGACCGCGGCGAACCGCGGCTATGACGTCGCGCTTGAACCGAGCAGACCGTGTTTGCGCAGATCATTGCGCAGTTGGTTGTAGGTCAGACCGAGCGCGCCCGCAGTGGCGCGTTGATTGTGCCGGTGGGCCGTGAGGGCGCGTTCCAGGAGACGCTTTTCGTAAGCCGCCACGGTTTCCCGCAAGTTGTGTGGCGCCGCACCTTTGTGTGGTGCAGGGATGTCAGGAGTGGGAACTGTCTTCTCGTCATCCGTTTTGGGCGAGACGCGGGGTGCAGGCCGGTACGGCGAGTCGAACGGGTCGAAGACGATCGCGTCGACGGTCTGGTCGGGTTCGGTGTTGAAGACGGCGCGCTCGACCACATTCTTGAGTTCACGCACGTTGCCAGGCCAGGCGTAACTGCCTAGCGCCTTGAGGGCGCCACGGCTAAATCCCGGAAAAGTCGTCCAGCCGATTTCTTGCGCCAGCGCGCGGCCGAAGTGCTGGGCGAGGAGGGGGATATCCTCGATACGCGCGCGTAGCGGTGGAATAGTCACGACCGCCACACTGAGGCGGTCGAGCAAATCGTGGCGAAAGCGCCCGGCATCCGCGGCGCTGGGCAGGTCGATATTCGTTGCACCAATGACGCGGACATCGACACCGATCGTGGTGTTGCCGCCGACCCGTTCAAATTCGCCGTACTCAACGGTTCTGAGGATTTTCTCCTGGACCGACATCGACGCGTTGGCGATCTCGTCCAAAAAGAGACTGCCGCCGTTCGCGAGTTCAAACCGCCCGGCCCGACGTCGTGTCGCGCCGGTGAACGCGCCAGCCTCATGGCCAAACAGCTCGCTCTCCAGCAGTCCCTCAGCCAGCGCGGCGCAATTAAGTTTCGCGTATGGCCCATCCCAGCGCGGCGACAAAAAGTGAAGGCGGGCCGCGACCAGCTCTTTGCCGGTGCCGCGCTCCCCAATCACCAGGACTGAACGATCAAGCGCGGCCAAGCGCGAAATCTCTTCACTTAACGCGAGAAAGGCCGCGGATTGGCCAATAAGCGGGGGCAGGTCGGCGGGCTGGGCCATATTGTTGATCTTAGCATTAATTATGATATTTCAATAACTATTCGTAAAAAGGGTGCGGCGATCCAAATTGGCTAGAGCCCTAATTCTGCAGTTAAAACAAAGAGTTAAAGGCATTTCGGCGTTTGGCACGCTTCCTGCTCTTAGAGGGGTGTACGTGGAGGAAAAGTGATGAACCCTGATACCAACATCCATCAACATCTGGCCCCTGGCGCGGATGATCATGAAGGCGACGTCCAGTCTTGGATGGCGCTCCAGATTGCTGCGCACATCCGGCGCAGGCGGACCCGTCGCGAATTGTTTCGCGTAAGCGGTCACGATTTAGAGCGCATGGGGCTGACCCGCTTCAGCGTCGAAACCCGGAGGGCGATGTGAGCGTTCGTCATACCGCCAGCGACGAGAGCAATTGGGATCGTCTGCGTGCGCGTTTCATTCGGTTCGTGCGCACCCGCACAGCCGACCAATGGATCATGTTTTTCGCCGGTGCTCTGATCGGCGCCATCCTGGCCTAACAACAACCACCAAGAGGAGAGACATCATGGGCGTTTTCTCGCGTCTGACCGACATCATCAATTCAAACCTGACCGCGATGCTTGACCGCGCGGAAGATCCGGAAAAAATGATCCGGCTCATCATTCAGGAAATGGAAGACACGCTGGTTGAGGTTCGCTCATCGGCGGCCCGCACGATCGCCGAAAAGAAGGGCATCAACCGTCAGCTCGATCGGCTCGCCGATTCGGTGGGCGAGTGGGAGCGCAAAGCGGAGTTCGCCATCTCTCGTGGCCGCGAAGATCTTGCCAAGGGGGCGTTGCTCGAAAAATCCAAGGTCGCGGATGCCGCAAAGGCGTTGGAAGACGAACTGGCCTTGCTGGATGAATCGTTGGCCAAGAACGACGAGGACGTATCCCGCCTGGAAGGCAAGCTGACTGAAGCCAAGGCCAAGCAAAAGACGATCCGGTCGCGCAAAGAGACCGTTGATTCGCGGCTCAAGGTGCGGCGCCAGCTGCATGACCCGCGCGTCGACGATGCGTTTGCCCGCTTCGAGAAGATCGAGAAAAGAATCGATGTGACCGAAGGTGAGATCGAGTCCTATGATCTTGGCAAGCGGAAGACCTTGTCCGACGAGATTGCCGAGCTGGAGGCCGAGAGTTCGATCGAAAAAGAACTCGCGGACCTTAAGGCTCGTGTCGGTAGCACCCCTAAATCCTAGGGGTGCGGCCGGTCTCGCGGGCAAGAACGTAAATTCGGAGGGGTAATGGACAACGGAACACTCGCGATCATTCTGTCTTTGGGCGTGGTCGCGCCAACCTGGATCGTCTTTCACTACATCACGACGTGGCGCAAGACGAAGACGATTTCCGGCGAAGACGAAAAACTTCTGCAGGATCTTTGGCAGAGCGCCGACAAGATCGAAAAGCGGTTGGGAAGTCTTGAAAAGATTCTCGATGCCGAATCGCCGACATGGCGAAAAGGAGGCGGTGATGACTGAGCAAGAACGGACGCGCCACACACGCCTCTACAAGAACCGCGCTAAAGGAAAAGTCTCCGGTGTGTGCGCCGGGATCGCGGACTACCTCGGTGTGAGCGCGACGCCATTCCGGGTCATCTTCGCGGTGAGTTTGATCACCCCGTTCTGGCTTCCGTCGCTGGTGGTCTATTTCTTGGCGGTATGGATCCTTGAGGACACCCCGGCCGAAGAAGCGCCGGTGTCGAGTGAAGAGGAGCGGTTTTGGAAAGATGTGCGCCGCGAGCCGAGCGGGACGGCGCATGACCTGCGGCACAAATTCCGGGAGATCGAGCGCCGCCTCGGCGGGATGGAAGCGCACGTCACCTCAAGCGAGTTTGAGTTGCAAAGAAAGTTCCGCGACCTCGGGGCCTAGCTTTTGCCGAAGGCGTGACGGGCGCTCATAATGCGTCGGTTCATCGCCTTACACCGGAGTTCCCCAGACGTGAAATATTTGCACACCATGGTCCGCGTCACTGACGTCGACGCCTCGCTCGATTTTTACGGCAAGCTTGGTCTGCGCGAGGTGCGCCGGATCGACAATGATAAGGGGCGTTTCTCCCTGATCTTCCTTGCGGCTCCCGGTGATGAGTCCGCCCAAGTCGAACTGACCTACAACTGGGACCCGGAGTCGTATGAAGGCGGGCGCAACTTTGGTCACCTCGCGTACGAAGTCGACGACATTTACGCGGCCTGCCAGCGCCTTATGGATGGTGGCGTGACGATCAACCGGCCGCCCCGCGAAGGCCGCATGGCCTTTGTGCGCTCGCCCGACAATATTTCGGTCGAGCTTCTCCAATCCGGCGATGCATTGCCGCCGGCGGAACCCTGGGTCTCCATGCCCAACGTCGGGGAGTGGTAGGTTAGGGCAGACGCGCGAGATGCGCGTTGAGGAGCTCGAAGAACCCCGCCGCATCGACGCCGTGAATCCAGTTCGTGTTGGGTGCCCGGTCCGTGACGCCCCAGAAATCGGTGACGGTTTGACCCATGGTGAGTTCTAACTGGGTTTCGATCGTGACGTTGACGGATTTCCCCGTGAATAACGCCGGGTCCAGCAAATAGGCGATGGTGCAGGGGTCATGGAGTGGGCCCCCGTCCGTGCCGTACTTCTCTTCGTCGAACCGGTTGTAGAACTCCATCATCGCTTGCACAGATTTGCCGACGCGGTTGCCGATCTTGGCGAAGGCGGCGGTGCGAGCACTGGTGGTGACGACTTGATGGGTCACGTCGAGCGGCATGGCGACGATCGGTCGGCCGCACTGAAAGACGATATCGGCCGCGTGGGGATCGACGAAGATGTTGAACTCCGCCGATGGTGTGGTGTTGCCCCCTTCGCGCATCGCGCCGCCCATCAGAACAATTTCGTGGATCTTCGGCAGGATGCGCGGTTCGCGCACGATCGCCATGCCGATATTGGTCAGCGGCCCGGTTGGGACCAGGGTGATGGAATCATCTCCAGCAATCATCAGCTTTTCGACGATGTAATCGACGGCGTGTTGGGTTTGGAGCGGCAAATCGGGTTCGTAGATGTCGGTGCCGTCGATCCCTTCGCGCCCGTGGACTTCTTCGGCAGTGACCAAGTGACGCATCATTGGTCGTTCGCACCCGGCAAAGACGGGAATGTCGGTCACGCCCGCGAGTTCGCAAATGATCCGCGCGTTGCGTTGGGTTTTGGCGAGCGGCACGTTGCCCGCCACCGTGGTGATCCCGACGATATCGAGGGCGTCGCGCGCACCGAAGGCGAGGAGGAGCATCACCGCATCGTCTTGGCCGGGGTCGCAATCGATGAGAATGGTCTTGCGCGTCATTGCAGGCTCCAGCATCAGGTCTGTTTGAGAAGGCGGTCGATTTCAGCGCGCTGCGGCATGGACGGCGCCGTTCCTGGGCGGGTCACCGATAGGGCGCCGGCGGCATTGCCGAAACGGACGGCGTCTTCAAGCGATTGTCCCTCGGCGAGCGCGGCGGCCATTGCCCCGTTGAACGAATCGCCCGCACCGGTGGTCTCCACGACCGGGCCGGCGATCATTGGCGGCACGTGGCGTGTCTGTTTATCCGTCATGAGATAGGCGCCGTTGGCACCCAGTGTAATGACAACGGCGCCCACGCCATGGTCGAGGAAGAACTTGGCCGCGCTGGCGGCATCGTCCGGGCCATGAACCGCTTGACCACTCAGCGCGGCGGCTTCGCTTTCGTTGGGGGTCGCGATGTCGACAGACGACCAAATGGACGGATCGACGGCAGCCGCAGGGGCGGGGTTTAGGATCGTTCGAACGCCTCCGGCTTTGGCTAAGCGCAGACCTGTCTCCGCCACCGCAAGCGGTACTTCGAACTGCGTGAGGAACACCGACGCGCTGACAATATCTTCCTCCGCAGCCTGGACGTCGGAGACGGTGATCGCACCTGCGGCGGCGGGGGTCACAATGATGGCGTTCTCGCCGGTGGATTCACTGAGGTAGATGCCCGCTGCACCGGTCGGTTGAGTGTTACTTTCAATGAGGGCGACGTCGGACACACCTTCGGTAGCGTAGAGTTCATGCGCCATGTCGCCAAAGGTGTCATTGCCGATCTTTGCGATCAGCGCGACATCGGCACCGGCACGGCGTGCCGCGACAGCTTGGTTTGATCCTTTACCGCCCGGGCCGATTCGGAATTCCTTGCCCAGAACGGTCTCGCCAGGACGCGGTAAATCGCCCGGCGCGACGAACGTCAGGTCGGCCACGAAGATGCCAAGAATGCAGACGGAATGAGTCATCGAATGAACGTGAACGGCAGCATAAAGGCTTCACAACAAGCGGCAAGGCCGCGTTAGAGTCTCGGGATGCCTGCCGCCCGCCCTGACCAAAAACTAGCGCCCGCGCTTGAGGAATTAGCGCGCCGTGACCCTCATATCAGCGCGGCGTACGCACTAGTCGGGCTGCCAAGGAAGCGCAAACAACCAAAGGGGTTCGAAGGACTGCTGCGGATCGTCATGGCGCAGCAGCTTTCGGTGCACGCGGCCAAGGCCATTATCGATCGACTGGACGATGCCACGGGATGCGATCCGATGCGCTACCAGGCGCTCAGCGACGCGGCGCTTCGCGCTCTCGGGCTCAGCCGACAAAAGATCGGCTATGGGCGCGAACTGGCCGGCGCCGTCACCAGCGGATCGCTGAATTTTCGCACGGTCCATCGCATGGATGACGACGCGGCGATTGCGGCCCTCACGGAGATCAAAGGCATCGGCCGCTGGACGGCGGAAATCTACCTGCTTTTCTCATTGGGTCGCCCGGACATCATGCCGGCCGGCGACCTTGCGGTGTGCGCGGCCGCGCAGCGCATGAAGAAGCTCCGCAAGCGACCCGATGACAAACGAATGCGACACATTGCCAAGGCATGGCGGCCACACCGCAGCGCCGCGGCGCGGTTCCTTTGGCACTATTATGCGCACCCCGGGGTTCCCGATACTGCCAAGGCGTCGAAATGAGAGCAGCCTTCTCTGCGATCGTGCTGACGTTGGGCGTTCTGATCACCTCGACGTCTCTCGCGCGCGCCCAACAGGTTGACCTTGAACTGGTGTTGGCGGTCGACGTCTCGGGCAGCATTGATTTCGAAGAAGCCCGTCTTCAGCGGCAGGGCTACATTGAGGCGTTCCTTGATCCCATTGTGTTGAGCGCGATCGCGTCGGGCCCGCACGGCCGTATCGCGGTGACCTATATCGAGTGGGCGGGTGTCTTCAGCCGGAGCCACACGGTTGATTGGATGATCATTGACGGCGCGGCGAGCGCGGAGCGCTTTGTCGCGGCGCTGGAGGACGCGTCGTTGCATCGCGGGCGGTATACATCGATTAGCGGCGCCATCGAATTCGCCCTCCCGATGTTCTCGGAGAATACTTTTGAAGGCAATCGCCACGTCATCGACATTTCTGGGGATGGTCCGAACAACACCGGGCGCCTGGTCGAAGAAGCGCGCGATGTGGCCGCGGTCGCAGGCGTTACCGTCAATGGCCTGGCGATCATTAATGATCGCCCCAATCCGTTCGGTATTCCGCAAATGAAAGACCTCGACATCTATTTCGAGCATTGCGTGATCGCGGGTCCGGGTGCCTTTGTTGTCGTGGCCGAGGGATTCAGAGATTTTGGCAATGCCATTCGGCGCAAACTAATTCTCGAAATTGCTGGTCGCATCCCGGACAACATTCATCGAGTTCAAGGCAACGAGCCGCCGCCGTGCGATATTGGCGAGCGCATGATCGAGCAGTTTCGCGGACTGCGTTTTTTCGACACTTTTTGAGTGAACCCAATGGATGACATCGAAACACCGGCTGGATTGTCCGGCAACGCGGCGCCGGCTTGGGGCAGCGATACCATGGCCCAGGCCGTGCGTAACCTCGGCTATAAATACGTCGCGCTGAATCCGGGTGCCAGTTTTCGCGGGTTTCACGACAGCCTCGTGAACTTTCTCGGCAATCGCGATCCGCAGATGATCCTTTGCCTCCATGAAGATCATGCGATGGCGATCGCCCATGGGTATGCCAAGGCGGCCGGTGAACCGATGGCGGTCGTGCTGCACAGCAATGTCGGGCTCATGCACGGCTCGATGGGGATATTCAACGCTTTTTGCGACCGCGTCCCGGTGATGGTGTTTGGCGCGACCGGTCCAGTCGATGCGGCAAAACGGCGGCCCTGGATTGATTGGATTCATACCGCCCAAGACCAAGGCGCTTTGGTGCGTAATTTCATCAAGTGGGACGATCAGCCCGCGTCGGTCGAAGCGGCTGTCGAATCGATCTACCGCGCCAACCAGATTGCGCAAACCCAGCCACAAGGGCCGGTCTACGTCTGTCTCGATGCCGATCTACAAGAACAGAAACTGGCCGCGCCGGTTGTCCCGCCTGAGGCCCATCGTTTTGCCGCCGGCGACGCACCGCGGCCCAGCGATGACTCATTACGCGCGGCGCTCGCGTTGCTTGAGGGCGCGCGCCGTCCGGCGATCTTATCGGGTCGTTTCGCGCGCACCCAGGCGGCATGGGATGCCCGTGTTGCCTTGGCCGAAAAGCTGGGCGCGGTTGTGTTCACCGACTTCAAAGCGGGTGCGACGTTTCCGACCAACCATCCACAGCATGGCGGCTCGATCCAGTTCCTTAGCGATGACCAGAAAGAGGCCTTGCGGGCATGCGATGTGATCCTCAGTCTCGATTGGATCGATCTCGCCGGAACCTTGGGGCAGGCGTGGCCGGACAAAGATGTCAGCGCGAGCGTCATTCAGGCGGGGATTGATCAATACGTCCACAACGGTTGGAGCATGGACCACCAGGGGCTGCCCCCGGTCGATGTCATGCTGCTCAGCCCCCCTGACGAGGCGGTGCCTTTGCTGACCGCCGGACTAAGTAGCGTCAAAGTGCCGGTGATCGAAGCGGAACACCTAGCGCCGGGCGATCCGGCGACCGAAGGAAAACTCACGCTCGACCACGTTGCCGATGCGCTGAAAAAGACTGTCGGCGATAACCCAGTGTCATTGGTGCGGCTCCCCGGCGGATGGCCGGGCGCGCGCTGGCCCTTTACCGGGCCTCAAGATTTTTATGGCTATGACGGCGGCGGTGGCATCGGTTCGGGGCCAGGGATGGCGATCGGCACGGCCCTCGCGTTGAGGGACAGTGGCCGGCTTGCGGTGGCGGTGATTGGTGATGGTGACTTCCTGATGGGCGTCAATGCGTTCTGGACAGCGGCGCATTACAAAATCCCGCTGCTGACGATCGTTGCGAACAATCAATCCTACTTCAACGACGAGATGCATCAGGATCGCGTCGCCCGCGCGCGGTCGCGCAACCCGGACAACCGCTGGATCGGTCAGAAAATTACCGATCCGGATCCCGATCTCGCCAAGCTTGCGGAGGCACAAGGGCTCACGGGGATTGGTCCCGTCGAGACCGCGGGGGAGTTGGCTGAGGCCATCACGGAAGGCGTTGCAGTCTTGCGTGATGGCGGGGCGTGTGTGATCGATGTGCGGGTCGGCCCGCGCGGCGCGACC
>Ga0055584_100004116_pt1 | contig 14263 bp, 12 predicted proteins | sample OSDHelmetaG_FD_58716 | JGI IMG/M metagenome (GOLD analysis project Ga0055584, IMG submission 58716) | Pelagic marine sediment microbial communities from the LTER site Helgoland, North Sea, for post-phytoplankton bloom and carbon turnover... | ecosystem: Environmental > Aquatic > Marine >... | reverse complement strand
CCCAGACAACGACCGCCTATGCTCATCTGCTCGGGGAGAGCTCACCGCTCCGCCGGGAAATCGGGTCTTTTTTCGGGATCAACGAAGACGCCGAACTTGGGGGGCTCGGGATGATCGAGCCGTATGCGCCCGGCCGGATTCCGGTGATTCTGGTGCACGGAACGGCTTCGAGCCCGGGGCGATGGGCCGGTTTGGTCAATGAGTTGCGCAACGATCCGCAACTGGGCGACCGGTATCAATTCTGGTTTTTTACTTATAATAGCGGCAATCCAATCGTCTATTCGACGGCGCTGCTCCGCGAGTCGATCACAAGTCTTGTCGCGCGCCTTGACCCTGAAGGCGAAGACCCGGCGCTGCGCGAGATTGTTTTGATCGGCCACAGTCAGGGCGGCCTTCTGGTGCGTCTGGCGATTTCGGATTCGACAGTGATCGACTACAAGTCGCTGGGCCTGAATGTGCCCGGACCCGAAGATACGGACGTCGAGGGCGTGGTGGATCTGCGGGAGATTCTGATTTTCAAACCTCTACCGGAAGTGACGCGAGCGATCTTCCTGGCCACCCCTCATCGTGGCAGCTTTGTGGCCGGCGGCCGGCTCGGCAAGATGGGATCCGGGATGGTGCGGGTTTCGCAACGGATCGTGCAGTTGCCCTGGCAGCTGTTTGTGGTGCCGGCACAGGCTCTCGCGAAGGGGGACAATCCTTTCGAAGTGCAACCCGTGGGGGCCCTCACCGCGGTCGATAATATGGTGCCGAACAGTCGGTTCAACACGATCATGGCGGAAGTCCCGATGTCGAGTCGCGTGCCCGTGCATTCGGTCATCGGGGTTCAGGGCGAAGGCTTTGCGAGGCGCGGAAATGATGGCGTGGTCGCCTACGATAGCGCCCATCTGGAGGCGGCGGAATCTGAAGTGATCATTCGTTCCAGCCATTCCCTGCAGTCGAATCCTCATACCGTGGCCGAAGTGAAGCGAATTTTGCTGCGTCATCTCGAGGCGCCCGATGGCAAGCAACCCCCCGCAAACGCAACCGAATCCGTTGCCCGATAGGGGCTTTACAGAGACCCACAGTGGCCCGATTCTGCCGGTTGTGCGGAAATGCTTTCCGAACCCCGGTCCTATGGTCTAGTCTCGATGATTCCGAGAGGGGACAGGTATGCACGATCTGGTAATTCGCAGGGGAAAAGTTGTCGATGGTTCAGGTGCGCCGGCGGTGGACGCGGATATCGCGATCGATGGAGAGACGATCGTGGCGGTCGGTGATGTCACCTCGCCGGGAAAAATCGAGATCGACGCCGATGGCGATTTGGTGACTCCGGGTTTTGTCGACGTGCACACGCATTACGACGGGCAGGTCACCTGGGATCCGGAATTGCGGCCTTCGAGTTTCCATGGCGTCACCACTGTGGTGATGGGCAACTGCGGCGTCGGCTTCGCGCCTTGCGCGCCGGATCGTCGCGACTGGCTGATCGGATTGATGGAGGGCGTCGAGGATATTCCCGGGACTGCGCTTGCCGCCGGCATCCGCTGGAATTGGGAAACATTCCCCGAGTTCATGGATGCCGTCGAAGCCTCGCCCCTGGCGATGGACGTCGGCGTACAGGTCCCGCACGGCGCCTTGCGTGCGTATGTGATGGGCGATCGGGGTGCGGAGCTTGCGAAGGCCACACCTGCCGAGATCGAAGAAATGTCGGCTCTGGTATGCGAAGCGGTGGAGGCGGGCGCGCTCGGATTCACGACCTCTCGCACCGAGAAGCATCGCGACAAGGCCGGGCAGCCGACACCAAGTTTCGGGGTGGCGGGCGAGGAGTTGCAGGGCATTGCACGGGCCATGGGCAAAACCGGCAAAGGCGTCCTGCAGTTGATTGCCGATTTTCACGATTTCGAACCGGAGTTCGCCATGATTCGAGGCATGGCGGAGGTTTCCGGCCGACCCCTCTCGATGACGATCGAACAGGATGATCGCCATCCGGAAATCTGGAAAAACGTGCTCGAAGGCATCGCGGCTGCGGCTCGCGACGGGTTGCCGATGCGGGGGCAGGTGCCGGCCCGTGCGACCGGTGTCGTCATGGGTCTCGATGTGACGCTGCACCCCTTTCTTCTGCACCAGACGTTCTACGAGCTTGCCGACAAACCTCTGGCGGAGAGAGCCGCAGCACTCCGCGATCCGGAGTTTCGGTCGCGCTTGCTGGCGGAAACGGTCGAGATCGATCCGTCCACAATTGTCGGGGTGCTATTCGGCAGTTTTGGCAAGATGTTTCGGTTGAACGATCCGCCCGACTACGAGCCTCATCCTTCCAGCAGCGCCGCAGCGGAGGCGACCCGGCGAGGGGTAACCCCGCAGGAGGTTCTGCTCGATTGGCTCTCCGAGGAAGACGGGAACGCGCTGCTGTATTTTCCATTGATGAACTATCTCGATGGGGATCTCGAGATGGTTCGAGAAATGCTCACCCACCCGCAGGCATCTTTCGGACTGAGTGATGCCGGCGCGCATTGCGGCACCGTCTGCGACGGGAGCTTTCCGACGACAATGCTGACGCATTGGGTACGTGATCGCGCTCGGGGCGAGAAGTTGCCCTTGGAGTGGGTGATCCAGAAGCTGACGCGCGGGGGGGCTGATTTGGTGGGACTGAAGGACCGCGGACTGCTCGCGCCCGGCATGAAGGCTGACGTCAATGTGATCGATTTCGATGCGCTGGCTTTGCACGCGCCGCAGGTCGTGCGTGACTTGCCGGCCAACGGACGTCGCTTGCTGCAGCGTGCCAGCGGCTATCGCTACAGCGTGATCAGCGGCGAAGTGGCTTTTATCGATGGTGAGGGCACCGGCACGAGGCGGGGTCGGTTGCTGCGCGGTGCCCGCCCGGATCCGCGGGCTTAGAATGCGAGGGCGTGTCGAGGCAATCCTGATTGCGTTGGTTCTGGCGGGATGTGGGGGATCAAGTTCGCCTGCGCCGCATATCACGCTGGCCAATCTTAATTTTTTGCACGGTATTTTTTGCCCGGCCGAGAGTGCATCGTGCCGACTGGAGGATCGATCGGAACTCCTGGCGGCGTGGGTGCGGGACGCCGGGTGCCCCGACGTGGTGACGCTGCAGGAGATTTTTCCCCCTTCCGTCGACCTCCTCGAGAGCTGGGCGGCGACGGTTTGTCCCTTCCCTTATGACGTCGTGCAAGGCGACGTTTTGCTGGGAGTGGACGACGAAACCGTCCTTTCGCGTTATCCGATTCTGCAAGCGGACCAGTTGCGGCTCTTCGGCGAGTTTCGAGCCGTCTTCCATGTGCAGGTGGACCATCCGACGGGGCCGGTCGACGTCTTCTCCACGCACCTTGCCTCCGGGGCTGATGGCGGCAGGGATCGCTGCGATGCCATCGACTGCCCGGCCGTCTGTGAGGATGCAGGTGCAGGGACCCGCAGGGAGTGCCAGGCGGTCGAGATGGCCCAATGGATTGAAGAACGCCACGAGGGACCGAATCCGGCGCTCGTTGCGGGGGATTTCAATGCCCGCCCGGGCAGTTTTACCTATCGACAATTTACCGAACGTGGCTGGGCTGATGCGTACCTGGAGGCTGGTCACCCGGAGTGTGATCCGACAACCGGTATCGGCTGCACTGCCGGTCGCGAAGACGGCAGCCTCGAAGGTCTGGACTCGCCGGCGCTCGGGGAGTCGGTTCGCATCGACTTTATTTTCGTAGTGCCCAGCCTGCCGGGCGCCGGATGCTCCGGCAGGATCGAACCGGCCGGTGATCCGGACGGAGATGGCGCCAGAACGGCTCTGTTTGCCGACGCACCGAATCCGTTTGCTCCGACGTGCGGTCCGCTTCCGAATCCGGTTTGCTGGCCTTCGGATCATGTCGGCGTCCAAGTCGACTTGCAGTGTAATTAAGTAGAAGGAAAGAGGACAGAATTCATGGCAGAGTACGATCTTCTCGTGCGAGGGGGCACGGTTGTCGATGGAACGGGTGCGGCTGCATTCCGCGGGGATGTGGGTGTTCGTGACGGCTGTATCGTGGATATCGGTGCCTTGAAGGGGCAGGGGGCGCGCGAGGTAGATGCCGAAGGTGCGATAGTCGCTCCCGGGTTTGTCGACATTCACACGCACTACGACGCACAGGTGTTCTGGGATCGGATGATGACGATTTCTCCCTGGCATGGAGTGACGACCGTGATTCTCGGGAACTGTGGCTTTGGTGTGGCACCGACCAAGCCGCGTGATCGCGATTTGATCCTGCGGACGCTCGAGAACGTCGAGGGAATGTCGCTGGATGCCCTGCAGGCAGGATTGGGAGCGGAATGGCCGTTCAGCACGTTCGGAGAATTCCTGTCGGCGATCGAGTCTCGCGGTACGGCGATCCATGTCGGCGCCATGGTTGGGCATACCCCGATCCGGACCTGGGTGATGGGAGAAGACGCCGTGTCGCGCGAGGCGAGTCCCGAAGAGATCGAGGAGATGCGGGTTCTGGTTGCCGCTGCCCTCGCCGAGGGCGCCCTGGGATTCGCGACCTCGAAGGCACCGACTCATGTAGGTTATGATGGCAACCCGGTCCCCAGCCGGATGGCGGCGCACGAGGAAATTCTCGCGCTGGGGGATTGTTTGCGAGAAGCTGGCAAGGGCACCTTCCAGTCGACGATCGGACAGGGCCTCCTTTTCGATGAGTTGGCTGAAATTCAGCAGCGGATCGGGCGTCCGGTGACCTGGACCGCGCTGCTCGGCGGCTTGTTCGGCCCCGATGGGCACCGCAAGGTGCTGGAAAAAACCGCGGAGCATCAGGCCGCCGGAATCGAGGTCTATCCGCAGGTGACGGGTCGACCCTTGATGCTCGAATTTGATATGGGCGCGCCGTTTCCCTTCGGCAGTATCCCGGCGATGAAGCCTGCATTTGCGGCCGACAAGGCTGGCAAGATGCGCCTGTACGCGGACCCTGATTTCCGTGCCGCATTTGAGGAGGCCACCCAAAAGACCATCGGCATTTTCTCGATGGATCATATGTGGGTGTCGCGACACCCGACCGATGACAGTCTTGCAGGAGTCTCGGTGACGGATGTGGGCGCGCGAAAGGGTCAGTCGCCGGTGCTGGCCATGTTGGATCTCGCCCTCGAGACAGAACTGGCGGTCTCCTTCCGAATGGCGGTCGCCAATCGGGACGAGGACGTTGTTGCCGAGTTGTTGTCGGACAAAACCGTGGTTTTGGGACTCTCGGATGCGGGCGCGCACGCCAGCCAGCTTTGCGATGCCGGTGCATCAACGCACCTTTTGGGCCATTGGGTGCGAGAGAAAGAGGTCCTCTCGATGGAGGAGGCTGTCCGCAAGCTCACCTCCGAGCCCGCCGATCTCTTCGGACTTGCTGATCGCGGTCGAATTGCACCCGGTCAGACGGGAGATCTGGCGATCTTTGATCCGGCAACGGTTCGGTGCGGCGAACTGGAGCGCGTACACGATTTCCCCGGAGGCGCCGATCGATTGATTGCACCGGCTGAAGGAATGCGGGCGGTGGTGGTCGCCGGCGAAGTTTTGCGCGAAGAGGGCGTCGATCAAGTTGACCCGGAAGGTGCCCTGCCGGGGCGGGTGGTGCGCTCATGAGTGCACCGGAGTCGCCGGATCTCGCGCCCGAACTGATAGAAAGCCTTTTACGGTCCCTGAAAAGTTGGGACCCAAGAGCCTCGGTTCCGCTCGCTCTGGACTATATGGAACACGGCGACCCGGATGCCTTGAACGGATTCGATGCGCTGGCTCGCAATAATCCGGCTGCCGAGCAGATGCTTGCGGACCGGTATTTGAGCCCTTCGCCGGATGTCGAGGCGCTCCGTAATCTGCCGGAGGGAACTCTGGGCCGAACCTTTGCCCATTATCTGGACGATAACGAGCTCGATGCCAACCTGCTGCGCGAATCCGCCTTCATTCCGGCCCATCGAGCGCGTGGCGAAGACGTTGGGCATCTTGCCGAGAGAGGCTTCCAGCTGCACGACCTTTTTCACGTACTCACAGGGTTCGATACAACGCCGCTCGGCGAGGTTCGGGTGGTTAGTTTTACGGTAGCGCAAACGCCGGCACCCTATCCCGCAATGATCATTGCCAGCCGGCCTTTGCAGATGGTCCTCTATCAGCCGGAACTGCTGCCGCCCGTGATGGATGCGATCACCGAAGGTTGGGCGCTGGGCCGTCGCGCGAAGTGTCTTCTGGGAGTACAATGGGAAGACCATTGGGGCGACTCGCTCCTCGAACTGCGCCAGAAGTTCCAGCTGGACTGAGCGGTCAGGCCCGTTTGGGGCGGTTTGGCAGGGCGGGGTTGGTCCTGCGGCATGGTTTATGACAGGGGGAGATATGAACAAAAGTACTTTTGCAGGTTTGGCAGTGCCCATCGTGATGATCGTTCTGGTTTTGGTGGGAAGTCGGTTCTATGAGAGCGTCCCGCCGGGACACGTGGCTGTGGCAACGCTTTTCGGCGATGTCCTTGATGATCCTTATGAGGCCGGGCTGCATATTCCCGTGAATCCTCTCTACGATTTCCGCTCCTATGATGTGCGCGAAAAGACTCACCTCGAGAAGGCTCAGGTCCCCAGTCAGGATCAGCTCCAGACGCAGGTCGATGTGAGCGTGCAGTATAATATCATCCGCGAAGATACCCCTCGGATTTTGAGGGAGACCGGGACCTTGACGGATGTGCTTCGAGTGCAACTTGTTCCGAAGCTTCGCTCGTTGATCCGGGAGCAGGGCAAGACCGTGCGCCGAGCAGAAGATTTCTTCCTCGAGGAGACCCAGGAAAAACTGCAGGCCGCTATCCTTTTAGGCATGCAGGAGTACCTGACCCCCAAGGGTGTGCAGGTAGATGCGGTCCTGATCCGTGATATTTCGCTGCCGCCGTTCATCGCCAAGGCGATCGAGGAGAAAAAGGAACGGGAACAGGAAGTCGAAAAACAAAAAGCGGAGCTCGAAAGGTTCCGAACCGAGCAGCAACAGAAGATCGCCGCAGCCCAGGCCGAAAGAGGCGCGGCCGAAGAGGAAGCTGCCATGCGGCGAGTTCTGGCCGATGCCCGGGCGTATGAGATTGCCAGTATCAATGAAGCGATCGGTGATAATCCGAACTATGTGAAGTTGCAGGCATTGCAGGCGCTTGAGGCGATTTCCAAGGATCCTGCTGCGAAGGTTTATTTCCTGAATTCCGACAGTCCGACACCGCTACCCTTGATGCACCTCGGCGAGGAGAAATAGTCATCGGAGGAATGTCGGCGCCGCGGGCTCTGGCAGGCTCGCGGCCCTGGCCGTGCGCCGGGGATTTTGCGCCGAGATTCTTTCGTGCACTCCGCTCGGGGTGCTGATAGGATTTTGCCCATGGATTTTGATCTCGGTCCCGAAGAGCTGAAGTTTAAGGATGAAGTCCGCACGTTTTTGGAAAGTGTGGCTTCCCCGGAGATTTTCGATCCCCAAGGCGAGCAATTATCACAAACCGTCGACACGCCTGCGAAACGCCGCTTTATCCAGCAGTTGGGGGAAAACGGTTGGCTCGGCATGTCCTGGCCCAAGGAATATGGCGGGCAGGCGCGATCGGGAATCTATGATTTCATTCTCTGCGAAATGCTTGCTCGGTTTGGTGCACCGCAGCCCGGGAAATCGGTCGGCAAGGTCGGCAAGACCCTGATTCGCCATGGCTCCGAGTTTTTGAAGAATAAATTCCTCCCCAAGATCATGCGCGGCGAGGTTGAGTTCGCCATCGGCTACAGCGAGCCCGGCGCCGGCTCCGACGCCGCAAGCATGCAGCTGAAAGCGGACAAGGTCGGCGATGGCTGGATGCTCAACGGCCAGAAGACCTGGACGACATCGGCACATTTTGCAGACTGGTATTGGGTAGGGGCGCGCACGGATCCCGACAACAAGCATCGCGGCATCACGTTGTTTCTGATCCCGATGGATCATCCCAACCTCAAGATCGACCCGATTGATACGATCGGCGACGAGCGTACGAACGCAGTTTTTTTTGATGACGTCTTCGTGCCCGACGACCATGTTGTCGGCGAGGTGGGACAGGGCTTCATTTACGTCTGTGAGGCACTTGATCTCGAACGCTTCACCATGATGCCGATTGGGGTTCTGGAGAAGAAGGTCGAGGCGATCGTAGATTGGGCGCGAACGTCGACGCGGGATGGCAAACCCCTTCAGGAAGATAACGAAGTTCGCCGGCGGGTCGCGCAAATCGCGACGGAACTACAGGTCTCGAGGAATCTCCAGCGGTTGGTGGTGTCCAAGGCTTTGCGGGATGCTATCCCGACGGTGGAGGCATCCTACTACAAGCTCTTCATGAACGAGAGCGGTCAGCGAGCCGCAAATGCGGCCTTGGACATGATGGGCCCGGACGCGGTTCTGCGCCCCGACTCAGACGAGGCTCCGATCGACGGCCGGTTCGAGCGGAGCTACCGCTATACGGTCGTGGATACCATCGGTGGCGGTGCCAGCGAGATCCAGAAAAATATCATCGCGACTCGCGGTCTCGGTCTGCCACGAAACTTCTGATCGTTTACGCGAGGTTCGCCGGACTTCGGTTGGGTGGTGGCGGCCGCGGGGCCAAGAGGTCGAGAAGCCCCCTCAGGTATCGTCGGGACTGCGCAGAAGCACCTTCGCCATGCCTCGAAATCCGGGAACTTGTTTCCATTCTTCGCTCCCCGAGACCAGTTCGAGTCGCGGGAATCTCGCGAGCAGGGCACCAATGGCCTCCTGTGCCTCAATTCGGGCAAGGTGGGAGCCGACACAGAAATGCGCGCCGCCGCCGAACGAGAGATGCTGGGGATCGTCGCGGTCGACAAGGAATTTCTCGGGCTCGCGATGGACGGCGGGGTCTCGGTTGGCCGCCGACAGCATCACGGTCATCGACTCACGGGCACCGACCTCAACACCCTTGATGTCCATCACCTCGGGCGTGATTCGACCGGTCACGGTGACGGGAGGGTCGAAGCGGAGCATCTCCTCGACGGCGTTGGGCAGCAGTTCGGGGTTTTCCTGAACCACGGCCAGTTGCTGAGGGTGTTGCAGAAGTATGCGTACGCCATTGCCGATCAGATCGGAGGTGGTGACATTGCCGGCGACCAGCAAGAGATTACACATCGTCAGAATTTCCTCTTTGGTAAAGCGGTCGCCGTCTTCCTGGGCATGGACCATCTGTCCGATCAGGTCGTCGGCGCCTCCACCCTGGCGGTGTTCGATCTCCTGGGCGAAAAGTTCGCGCAGGCTTTCGACGGCCGCCGCCCCAGGTTCTTGCAGGCTCGGGTCGAGCGCCCCTGTGAAGAAAGCGGCGGACGCCGTCTCGGACCATTCCTTGAACTGATTTTGTAGCGCCGGGTCGATGCCCAGAATCTTGGCGATCGCGACCGCCGGCAATGGTCCGGCGAGCGCATCGATCAAATCGAATTCTCCCTTGTGGTCGGGTTGAATCGCGGCCACCAGGTTTTCGGCGATTTCGCGGATCATCGGACGTTTTGCCTCGACTTTTCTCGGGGCAAAGGAGGGCGCCACCAGCTTGCGAAGTCGCTGGTGGTCGGGATCATCGAGAAAGAGCATCGAAGGCTCGGAATCATCCGGAGGACGAAATTGCTGGACGCTATCTTCGGGGTTGGCTTTGCGTGGGTCGACTCCGAGGCTGTGGTCGCGGATAATCTCGCGCGCGGACTCTTCACTCGAGATGACCACTTGATTAAATTCGGAGTCGCGATGGACCGGGCATAGCTCACGCAGATCCTTCAGGCGCGGGTGCGGGTCCCGGCGAAATTCTTCGTCGAAAGGTGTCAGCCGCAGCCCCAAAGGAATTTTTCTCGATTCGTTCTCGCTCGCCATCGAATTTCGGTATCATCCGAGGGAGTCGTCCGCCTAGGGCGATTCATGAGAAATCGTATGAAACGACGAATTGCGATGGTCACTGGTGCAAGCCGAGGTATCGGCAAGGCTTCAGCGCTGGCTTTGGCGTCGGCCGGCTTTGCTGTAGCCATCACGGCGAGGACTCGGCTGGAAGGCCAGGGGCGGGTCTCGGGTTCCTCGTCTGTGCGGCCGAAAGAGGTCCCGGTTGCGGGAAGCCTGGAGACGACGGCCGCGGAGATTCAGGCACTTGGAGGCGAGGTCCTCGAGATTCCGATGGACCTGCTGGACCTGGCGCAGGTGGAGCAGGCCGCCGAGCGGGTCGCGGAAATCTGGGGGCCGGTAGATATTCTGGTCAATAATGCGATCTATCAGGGGGCAGGCAGAATGGACCGCCTCGAGGATATTCCTGTGCGGGAGTTCCGAAAATTACTCGAAGGCAATTGCGTGGCGCCTTTGGAGTTGATGCGGAAACTTCTGCCCGGAATGTTGCGGGCCGGCGGTGGGACCGTCATCAATATGACTTCGCGGTCGGGGCACGCCGATCCGCCCGGACCGGTCGGGCAGGGTGGTTGGGGCTACGCCTACGCCGCTTCCAAGAGTGCGTTGCATCGGATGGTGCCGATTCTGCACCACGAGCATGCTGCCGACGGGATTCGAGCCTTCAATATCGACCCCGGTTATACGCCGACCGATACGATGCGCGCCCTGCGCGGGGCCAAAACAGATCTGGATGCGGTCTGGGACGGAGCGCCGCCGGAAGTGACTGCGGCGGTCATAGTCTGGCTGGCGACGGCGCCCGAGGCCGCGGCGCGCTCGGGAAGTACGATCCATAGCCATCGTGTCTGTGCCGAGCTGGAGTTATGGCCCGGTTGGGACGGAAAGAAATACCATCGGCCGGCGCCAGCATCTCGAGAGTAACACCGATCTCTGCTCTGATATGACGGATTGGTCGGCTTTCTGGATCGTCCACTGCGGCGCTAGACCGCTTGCGGTGGAGGTGATGCTATGGCGTCGAGCACCTGGCGCCAGGCCCCCTGATTCTCAGGGCGTTGTGTCGCCGGTCAAGGAGTCCAAATGAGACGAAGCCCCGAAGAAGCCACAGCCGAGTTGCAGGCCGCCTGGGACGATATGATGGCGAGTCTCGGGGAGGCGCGCGATTGTCTCGATGTTCCCGATCGAATGCCGGCGCCGGCCTCGGACCGCATGCTCGCGGAGGGCTACCGCTATTTGATGGGTTATCTGCATGCGGCAATCGAGAGAGCCTTTCATAGTGATCCCCAGCAGCCCCAATTTCATAATGCCTTGTCGCCGATCACTCGGGCAACGATCGATAATGCGGATGCGATCTACTTTTATGCCGCGATTGACGGGCGGGAGAGTTATTTGGTCCGTGGTCAAACCGGGGACCATGCGCATTGGCGCGATCCGGGTGCGGTGTGCACGGCGCCCAAAGCCCCGCACTATATGATTTTTGAAGCGAGCGAGGGAGTCCTGGCGGGTGATTCAGGTGACCTGACCGAGTTGATGCCGGGCACCAAGGCTCAGACGGGTCGTCTGGATTCGTCGACAATCGAAGTCGCGTTGGATGGGTCGTTCGAAATCCTCTTCGCACCCCGGCGTCCCGCCGATTGGACGGGCAATTTCGTATCGACGTTCCGGCATATGGATAGCCCGCATCCCACCGATCCGGAGCGCGGCCCGGAGCGCTTCGCCGATTATATCAGCGGCCGGCAGCTGTTCTACGATTGGAGTATCGAGGAGGCGATCCATCTGGAGATTTCCTGTCTCGACAGGGTGGGGCAGGTCCCGCCCATCTATTCGACGGATCGCGCGGCCGCGGAACTGCGGCGTTGCGGCAAGACAGCCCGGAACCAGATCCAGTTCTGGAATGCTTTCTGGACAATTCTGATGGGAACCTACGGCGAGCGCCCCGGGACTTTGCCCGGCATCGGTTTTCGCCGAAACGAGTTCAACCAGATGAACGTTGCCGGTCTCGCCACCGGGGGCGGCATGAGCACGAATTTATACGCGGGCACCATCGCGGCGCTCGGTCCGGACGAGGCTTTGATCGTGGAGAATCAGATTCTTGAAACGCCGCAGTATGTAGGTCTGCAGCTGGGCAATCTGTGGGGTGAATCGCTTGAGTACGCGCATCGAGTCGGAAGTCGCAACGGTGCTCAAGCGCGTGTCGATACGGACGGTCGACTTCGCTGGGTGATCGCGCATGGCGATCCCGGGGTGCAGAATTGGGTAGATACCAGCGGGCATCCGGAAGTATTCGTGGCGCCTCGTTGGGCGTATTCCCAAACGCCCGAGAAGAAAGATTGGCCGCAGGTCAGGTGTCGCAAGGTTCCCTTTGGCGAGGTCAGAGATCATTTACCGAAAGATACGCCGACTTTTTCTTCTGAGGAGCGACAAGCCGAAATCAAAGTCCGGCAGCGGCATGTCCAACAGCGCTTCCGCTGCTTTTGAACTCGATGGTTATCCCGATCCGTCCTGCTTGAGGAACGCGAGGAGCTTCCCTGCGAGTTCTGTCTGCCGCCCGGTCGAGAAGAAATGTCCGCCCGTATAGTGCGCGACATCAGGCTCCGAATACGCGGCGATGGCTTCTTCGACAAGCGCTGGCGCGATTTCGGGATCATCGGTCGCGTAAGCAAATTGGACAGGCGTGCCAGCCCGTGCAATGGCCTGATGATCGGCCAGTCGATCGCCAAGCAAGTCGCCTGTCAGCATGGAGAGCAGACCTTTCTCGGTGCCGATGACTGAAAACTGTTCGCGAAAATGATCAAAAACCGCTTGTCCATGGGGATCGTCGACGTCGACGGCCTCGCCCCGTTGGATCATTTTGGGCGTGAGCAGGACGCGCATCAGGAATCTGTTGAGGAGAGGAATTCGACCGATGGCCACCAACGGAGAGGCCGCGCCACGGATCAGCGGTACCTGATATCCGATTGCGGTGACTCGGTCGGGATGGGCAGCTCCAAACCGTGCGGCAATCGCACCGCCCAGAGAGATCCCGTAGAGCACGGCGCGATCGACCTGCAGATGGTCAAGCAGTTCGAGGAGTTGGCGTCGCATGCAGTCCATATCGATCGGGTTGCGGATGCGATCCGAGAAGCCGCGGCCATATTCATCGTACGCAACGACCCGATAGCCTCCCTGCAGGAAAGGCTCGTAGTATTCTTCGTAGGCAACAGAGCCGAGTGTTGCCCCATGAATGATCACCAGCACGGGAGCCTCGCGCGGGCCAAGGTCGCGGAAGGCAGTGGTGCCGTCGCTCAGGACCGCGGTGTCGTAAACCGAATCCTCGCGGAACTCGGTGGCGGTGATGGTCTCGCGGTTGGCGCGAATATGCACCACAAGGAGAGCAACGCCCGCGAGCACGAGAATCAGGAGGGGAGCACTCATCGTCGCATCTCGATGGTGCGGGAATCTCCGATATGCCTCTCGACCATTGACCAGAATGCCCCGCGCGCGGATTGCAGGCGGTTCAGGTCGTTTCGGGCCAGCCGAGCGCTGGCCGGCGAGATGGGTCGAGCGGCCCGGGCCTTCATATGGACCTCGGCCACCCGTTCCATCAGGACAAACGAACCGACAGCCGCATCGACGCGCTTGCCGACGGTCAGGAGCCCGTGGTTGCGGAGAATCACGGCCCGGTGTGCGCCCAGCGCTTTTGCGATCCGTGTTCCCCCGCCCGTACTCATGATCTGAACCTCTTCGTCATCGAAAAGCGCATGGTCTTCGAAAAAAAGCGTGGACTCCTGCGAGATCGGCTCGATCGCTCGGGCTTCTGCCGAAAAGGGAGTGCCCCATCCGGTATGCACGTGGCAGGCGCTGACGACCTCGGGTCGTGCCACCAGTATTGGCTGATGGATGAAATATCCGGCCATATTGATGTCGCCTTTGCCGTCAATGATCTCGCCCTGAGCATCGACCAGCACCAGATCGTCGATCGTGGCCTGGTGATAGGAGACGCCGAGGCGTAGCATCCAGAAAGCATTTGTATGCTCCGGGTCACGCGCGCTGATATGGCCGTCGCCGAGATCGCCCCATCTCTGGGCGGCAAGAAGCCGATAGCCAAGGGCGACTTGTCTCAGGCGACTCGCGCGGAGATCGCCGAAGTTGGGTGAATTCATCGATCCGGACTCCTGCATGGTACTTTCTTAGCTCCTCGTGAGGCGAATTTCCCGATACCACAGCGAGTGCTGTGCTGTGGATAGTTCCATCCGGCAAGCGAGATTCGGATCCAACCGATCGAGATAGATATCGGGTGGGGGGGGGAATGAAGGGCCGCGGTGCGATGCTGGTTGTATCCAGACGCGGAACTCGGCAACATGGGGCAATGATCAACCAATGTCCGTCTGCGTTTCTCACCCGATTTTTGGTCGCAACCTTAAGCCTTGGTCTGGCCGCTTGTTCCGGCTCCTC
>Ga0055584_100004115_pt1 | contig 14263 bp, 6 predicted proteins | sample OSDHelmetaG_FD_58716 | JGI IMG/M metagenome (GOLD analysis project Ga0055584, IMG submission 58716) | Pelagic marine sediment microbial communities from the LTER site Helgoland, North Sea, for post-phytoplankton bloom and carbon turnover... | ecosystem: Environmental > Aquatic > Marine >... | reverse complement strand
GCCAGGGGGCAGCTCCGAACCGGAGAACAGCATCGCCGTGACCACGAAGAACAGCGCGAAAAATGCAAAGTGAACTGGAACTCGCGTCAAAAGGCGAGAGCGGGGCATCTGCGGCGTGGCCTGAAGCGCCTCGCGTATTTGTGGGCCGCCCAACATCCAGAGCGCGGTGCCGAACGCGACGACGGCAGGGCCTGCCAGACCAAACCAACCGAGGCCGGCCAATGCCCCATCCCCGCCGGTGAGCTGGTACGCATCGAAGATGAACGAGATCGCGAGATACTCGATCGTGAGAAGGGCGAGAGCGCTCAACGGACGCAGGTACCACTGGTCGGACAGGCGCCCCTCCATCGTCGACAAGGTTAGTAGGTCTGCGTTGTGCGAGCTAGTCTTGTTATAGTGTCCACGATGAACCCCGGAGATCTGGCAGTCAGGCGGCTACGCCTGGGCGCAATTTACGCTCATGTCCTCACCGCTGCCGAAGCGCTCGGCGAGTTGGAGGGGCTCGTGTCGCGCGGCAATGGCGGCTACGTCGTCACGCCCAACGTCGATCATGTCGTCCAGGCCGAGCATAGCGAGGCGCTCCGCGAGTCCTACGCAGAGGCGAGCCTGTCCCTGGTGGACGGACAACCCTTGCTCTGGCTCTCCAAAATGATGGGTGATCCATTCCCCGAAAAGATTTCCGGAAGCGATTTCGTGCCCCTGGTGGTCGAGCGCGCCGCCGAGCGAGGATGGCGCTTGTTCTTCCTCGGAGCTGCCGAGGGGGTCGGCGACAGGGCGGCGGAAGTGTTGCGAAACCAGCACCCTGGCATCGATATCTTGGTGCATTCCCCTTCGTTTGGCTTCGAGCAAGACCCGGATGAATGCGCTCGGGTGCTTGATATGATTCGCGCGGCCGAACCGCAGGTCCTCGTCCTCGCCCTCGGTTGCCCGAAGCAGGAGCTGCTCATGCATCGCTGGCGGAACGAGCTCGGCGCCACGGTAGCGATTGGCGCTGGGGCGACCCTCGACTTCATCGCTGGCAACGTCTCACGCTCTCCGACTTGGATGTCGGACGTCGGGCTCGAGTGGCTGTACCGGCTCGCCCACGAGCCTCGTCGACTGGCACATCGATATCTCGTGAGAGACACCGAGATCGTCAGGATCGCCTGGCGAACTTTGCGGGCCGCCAAAGCCGAGCGCTGAGAGCGACCCATCATCTCGGCCCTGGCCGTGCCACGATGGTCGCTAAGCGACTATAGTGAGCCGGATGACTCTTTTGGCGATACTGCTCGGATTGGCAGCTGCGATTCTCGCGGTTCCGGTGCTCATCTTCTTCGTCGAGTGCGTCGCGAGTCTGTTTCTCCGTGCCAGGGGCTCCATCTCTCGTCCCGAGGGGTTTTCGGTCGTCGTGCTGGTGCCCGCTCACGACGAGGAGGAAGGGGTTGGTCCCACCGTTGTCGGAGCGCGATCCCAGCTCGCACCGGACGACCGCGTGCTCGTCGTAGCCGACAATTGCAGCGATGAGACCGCGGCGCGTGCCAAGGCTGCCGGCGCCGAAGTCGTCGAGCGGTTCGATGCAGACCGTCGAGGCAAGGGGTACGCCCTGGCGTACGGGTTCGCGCATCTCGAGGCGGCTCATCCCGACGTGGTCGTCATCTTAGATGCGGACTGCCGTCTCACGCCGGGCTCCATCGACGCCTTGATCAAGCGGGTGAGCGAGACCGGGCGTCCTGCCCAAGCCGACTACGTCTTCAGTCCGGCGGACCGATCGCCTTTGTCGATGATCTCGTCGCTTGCCACCCTCGTAAAGAATCGCGTTAGGCCTCGGGGGCTACTGCGTTTGGGGCAACCCTGCCAGTTGACCGGTACGGGGATGGCATTGCCTTGGGACGCGATCGCCGTCGCACCAGAGCTCGAAGGCAACATCGTCGAAGACCTCGCGATGGGCGCTGAGCTCGCGTTGCTCGGCTACGAACCGATTCTCTGCGTCGAGGCCGGGACTCGAAGCGTCCTCCCGACGAACCGCAAAGCATCGACGCAACAGCGCCGCCGCTGGGAGCACGGTCATATCGCGACTCTTCTTCAGTACGGGCCGCGCTTGATCGCCACCGGGGTGCGAAGCAGGCGGCTTGGGCTAGTCGCTCTCGGCGCCGATCTCATGGTGCCGCCGCTCAGCCTCCTCGTCGGGCTTCTCGTGCTCGTCGTCTCCATGTCCGGCGCGTTCGCCTGGCTCGGCGGTTCAGCGATTCCGCTCCAAATCTCGGGAGCCGCGTTCGGCCTCCTGTCTGTGGGCGTCGGACTTGCTTGGCTAGGTTACGGAAGGCAGACGGTCCCTTTGCGCTACTTGCTCATGGCGCCGTTCTACATTCTTTGGAAGGTGCCCCTGTACCTTTCCTTCCTTCTCGGGCGTCGCGAACGGCAATGGAAGCGCACCGAGCGATGAGCAATACCCTTGTCGTCTCGAGACGGTGTCCGCCCCGCTTGGTAGGAACCAGTCGGCGGGCTAGACTGCGATTCAAGCAGATTCCGACCGCCTTCGGCTCGCTCGAGCAGGCGGGACGAGCGCTTCAGAACATGAGCAAATCGGTCGAATGAAGGTCCTCGTCGTCGTCCTCAACTATCGCACGCCCGAGCTGGTGGTGCGCTGTCTAGAGTCTCTGAAGCCGGAGGTCGAGCGCATCGGCTCGATGCACGTCGTCGTGACCGACAACGATTCCGGGGACGACTCGATCCCATTGATCGAGGGTGCCCTCGCCGCGAACCAGTGGGACTGGTGCACCTTCATGCCTCTGCCGCGAAATGGGGGGTACAGCTACGGCAACAACGCCGGCATCCGCCCGTTCCTCGAGAGCAACGACCCCCCAGAGTACGTGATGCTGCTCAATCCGGACGCCCACGTGATGGACGGGGGTGTGAGCGCGCTCATCGAGTTTCTCGACGCGCATCCGGCCGCCGGGATAGCGGGCTCTCGAGTCGAGGACGGCGATGGTGCGAAGACCAATTCGGCGTTTCGTTTCCCGAACGCGACGACCGAGCTCCTGCTTGGCCTCCAGGTTGGTTTCGTCGATCGACTCTTCCGGGAGCGGCGGCTCTTCTATGAGCTCGGGGATGAGCCGATGCAGGTAGACTGGGTCACCGGGGCCACGATGATGATTCGCAAGGAGGTATTCGACGACGTCGGCCTTCTCGATGACAGCTATTTTCTCTACTTCGAGGAAGTCGACTTCTGCCTCCGTGCGCGCCGGGCGGGCTGGACAGCGCACTACGTGCCCAAGAGCATCGCAGTTCATCTTCAGGCGCAGTCCACTGGAATCACTGACTCGCGTGCCGAGCAGCGTCGCTATCCCTCCTATTGGTTCGAATCACGTCGGCGCTTCTTCCTCAAGAATCACGGCAAGACCAGTGCGCTCCTCGCCGATCTCGCGTTCATCGGAGGCTTTTCGACCTACCATGTGAAGCGAGCTATCCAGCGCCGGCCTTACGACAACCCGCCAAGCTTTTGGTGGGATTTCATTCGGCACAGCACCGTCGCGCGGGGCTTCAAGCTTTGAGCGAGCCAGCCGCAACGCTCGTCGGTGCCGTGGCCATCGGCAAGAACGAAGGCGAACGGCTCCGGGTGTGTCTGCGCTCACTCGAGAATCGCCTCGAGCAAATCGTCTACGTCGATTCCGGTTCCTCCGATGGGAGTGTCGAGTTCGCCCGTTCCCTGGGGGCTGAGGTCGTCGAGCTCGACCAGTCGATTCCGTTCACGGCTGCCCGGTCGCGAAACAGCGGTGTGGCGCGATTGCGTGAGATCCGCCCGGAGCTCCAGTTCATCCAACTCATCGACGGAGATTGCGAGCTCGTCGAAGGCTGGCTCGAGCTTGCGTCGCGATTTCTCCTCGAGAACCCCGAGTACGCGGCCGCCGCAGGTCACCTCCACGAGCGATTTCCAGATGCGTCGGTCTACAACTATCTTTGCGACGTCGAGTGGGCGACACCCGTCGGAGATGCGAACGCGTGCGGGGGAATCGCCATGATGCGCGCCGATGCCTTTGAGGCAGTCGGCGGGTTCCGAGCCGATCTCATCGCGGGAGAAGAGCCGGAGCTCTGTTTTCGGCTCCGCGAGCGTGGCTGGAAGATCCGCCGGCTGGACGCGGACATGGCCCGCCACGACGTTGCGATGACACGCTTTTCTCAGTGGTGGAAGCGAATGCGACGTGGTGGCCATGCGTTCGCCGAAGCCGCTCACATGCATGGCGACTCGCCCGAGCGCATGGGCGTCGCTGAATCACGGCGCATGGTGGCTTGGGGCTTATTGCTTCCCGGGATCGCACTCGCGGGAGCCCCGGTGAGCGGAGGCTTGAGCCTGCTGCTTCTCCTCGCCTATCCCCTCAACGTGGTGCGCATCGCGCATCGCCTGCGAGCGGAAGGTCAGGCGCGGCCCTGGACGCTCGCGTTCTTCCTGATGCTCGGCAAAGTGCCGGAGGCCATGGGCTGGCTTCGCTACCAGTGGGGCCGACTCACGGGCGATCGCTCCGAGATCATCGAGCACAAGGCGACTTGAGCGGCAAGGGGCTCAGCTCTTGCCGACGAGCTTTTTGACCGCGCGCTTAGCCGAAGGAATCAGCTCTTCCCGCGCCCGCTGAAGAGGCATCAGGATGTGAGCTCGCACTCGCTCTTTGGGACGAGCCTTGAAGACCGTGGAGTGCTTCGTTCCGTCCCAGGAAGCAGGCGCTTCCTTGGTGTAGTAGTAGGCGGCGAAGGAGATGCGCTGGGTTCCCTCGGGGCAGGTCACCGGCTCGACCCCGTGAAATCTGACCTCACTAGTCGCGAAAACGACGCATCGATTCAGCAGGGGCTTGTACGAATGGGCGCAGGCGCGCACGTCCTTGTCCCAGAGCTCGACGCCGCCGCCCCATTCGTCTTTCCAGCCTTCGTTCAGGTAGACGAGGATGTTGAGGCGCCGATGAAGCTTCCGTTCTTCGACGTAGTTGAAGTCGACATGCACGTCGAGACGGCCTCGGGGCCCCGTGAGGTGCATCCCGCCGCCTTCGAGCTCCGGATCGTAGAGAAGGTTTTCGATGCCCGTGATGTACTCGAGGTCCTGGATGAAACTCGGTGAGCACAGCAGCTCGTTCAACTTCTTCACTGGGTCCGGGAAGGTATCGGCGTCCGTGATCTGGACCTTTCGCTTTTCGTTGACCGCACTGAACTCGCGACCCTGAGAACGGGCCGCGGTGTACGACGGGTACGAAGCGGCGACCTCTCGCGCGAAGTCTGGTTCGAGGAATCCGTCAATCGCCATGAATGAGAACGGCTGTGCGTTCTGAAACTGGCTACGGAGTGCTTCGCGATCAAGGGGTTGAACCAACGAGCGTGCCATGCCCAGAGTCTAACTCTGCATGACCGACCCGGCCACCATTTCGGGGTTCGGCTCACGAAGCACGGCCGCACTCGCTTCGGCCGACCCGGCGTGTCACGCTCCCGTCCTTGCTGAGAGCCTCATTCTACACGGCACCGCGCGCGGTTTTGCTGGGCCTTGCCCTCACGCTCACGGTGATGTCTTCCAACTGGGCCGCCGCTGGCACGCCCGATGCCAACGGAGGCGGCTTCGCCGATGCGGGTATCGAGGGGGCGTACTACGCCAACCCCGACCTCGAGGGCGAACCCGCCTTTCAACGGCGCGATGTCCGAATCGACTTCGACTGGTCGAGCGAGCAGCAGATCGGAGGTTCCACCGCCGAGCCCTATCGCTCGTTTCCCCGCGACCGTTTCTCGGTTCGATGGAAAGGACGAATCCTCGCCCGGTTCGACGAAGACTACACCTTCGTCGGCGATGCAGATGACGGAATCCGGGTGCGTATCCGTCGTGAGGGCGAAACGACTTGGAACACAGTCGTAGACCGCTGGGACGAGCCCGGACCGTTCCAGTCGGAGGCGGTGGCGCTAAGGGCAGGCGACCTCTACGAGATCGAGGTCGACTATCGGGAGCTCAACGGAGACGCCCGATGCACGCTCGGGTGGGCTAGCGCCAGCACGGGCACCGAGACGATCGACCCCGTCCGGCAGCAGGGGATCAACGTCACCCATTTCCAGTGGCCCCGCTATCTCTGGGCCAATGCGATGAAGAGCGCTCGCTACGGGCAGGGGGCGGAGCACATCGACCGGAAGTCGTGGCCGACGCAGTCCGGAGTCGAGGTGGTTCTCGGTGAAAGCTACTTTCCAAGCGAGTCTGAGATGAAGGGAACGTACCTTTTCAACTTCCAAGGGAAGGCCGAAGTGCGACAGGATTGCTGCGTCCGTGCTCTCTTCAACGCCGCTGGCACAGACCATGACGGGAAGCTTCCGAGGGGACTCGGATACGACGCTGCGACCAACGCGACTACCTCGTTGATGACCCTCGATGGCTCGCGCTCGATGTTGGTGTTCGACCGCACGCAGCGAACGCCTTCCTCGCGCGATGACGGCGTCTCCGACATCCGGATCATGCGACCGATCGCACAGGGGGGTAGTCAGCCTCACAACCTGGACGCGATCGTCTATCAGCCATTCCACCAAGTCGTTCGCGACCATTTCACCGTCATCCGGCTCTTGGGGATGGCCGGGCTCCATGGAGGCGATTGGGCGGAGCGAACGCTCCCGGATGAGGCGTTCTTCATCGGCCGAGATAGCAAGGAAAATTGGGAGTATCTCGTGATGCTCGCCAACGAGACCGGGCGCGATCTCTACATCACGATTCCCGTTGCGGCCGATGCGGAGTACGTCGAGAAGCTCGCACTTCTTCTCCGCTACGGATCGGACGGCCTCGAGCCCTATCGAGAGCCCAAGCCCGATCCGGTTTATCCGGGTCTGAATCCAAACCTTCGCGTCTACGTCGAGTTCGACAACGAGATCTGGAACTGGGCGTTTCAGACGACCCAGGCCGCCCAGGAGCTCGTGAAGAGTGAGTCCGATCGGGGTACCGCCACCTGGAACATCGTCGACTACGATGGTCGCGCTGGGGATCCGCAGCACATTCGAGCGGTACGCCGCTGGCACGCAGTCCGAACCGTTCAGGCGAGTCAGGCGTTTCGACGCGTCTGGGGTGATGCGAAGATGGGGCCCATCATCCGGATGGTTCTCGAATACCAGTACGACAACTATCAGGACACAGCCCTGGAGTCGCTCGAGTTCATCGACGAATACTACGGCAACCGGACGAGCCAACACGTGGCCGATCCACATCCCGTCTCTCACTTTCTCTGGGGAGCCGGTGGTGCCGCTTACTACGGGCTCCGCAACGGCAAGGGAGAGCAAACTGACACGGTGCTGAGCGATGCCGACTTCGAGGCAGCACCGCTCGAGCCCGGAGAAGTGAGGAGCCGACCCCGCGGGAGCGCCTGGCGCTTCAACGGGAAGTCTGGCCTCATCTGCTCGGACGAAGATGCTCCGGTGGACGGGTTCGAGGGCCCAGTCGTGCCGAGTTCCGGCGATCAAGTTGCGTTCCTACGTGGACGTGGATCGCTGAGCCAAGAGGTCACCTTCGCCGCACCAGGGCACTACTCCGTCGCGTTTCACGCTGCTGGGTCTGGGCAGGGATGGCCCGGTTATCTCCCATTCGATGTTCTGATCGACGGGCGGAGAGTCAGCCCCCGCAACCAATCGGACCCTAGAGTCAGCCCCGAAACCGCTGTCATCGGCGGCTGGGGACGCGGCATCCAGAGCCTCGAGACGGAGTGGGGCAGTGCGGTCTTCGAGATCGAGAAGGCAGGTGCCCATCAGGTCACGTTTGCCGGGAGGGGCGATGACGGCGACTACTTGCTTCTCGATGACATTCGCGTCGCGAGCGCCGATTCGATCCTGCAAAGCGGCTTTGCGAAGGGGGAGGCACAGGGTCAGGAGGGAGAGGCGGACTTTGCCTTTCAGCTCAGGGCGCAGTCGACCTATGCCAGGGCCTTCGGGCTTCAGGTCGTCGCCTATGAGGCCGGCTGGTCCGTGGGCGGTGATCTCGAGCAGAGTCCGATTCAGAACTGGTCGAAGCTCCACGATCCGCGGGTCAAGGCGATCAATGACGAGGCCATCGAGCTCTGGGACCGATCGGGAAGCTTTCTGGCGGTCTGGGGCGTCTACGAATACTGGCCCACCTACGACTTTGCCCATGCGGACAGCTATCCCATCATGGAGAGCTTCCGGGAGGCAGGGCAGCGCCTGCGCTACGAAGCCACGCACGGCAGATCCATCCCCACCATACTTCGTCCGGGCGACGCAGACTGGTCCTACCAGGCCGAGGCGGCCGCTCCTTGGTGGCAGCGGTTCGTTCCCTGGATGCGTCCCGACATTGCCGAGTGGCACGCGTGGATGCTCATCGCCCCGAAGACGGGGTCTTCGGAGCTGGTCATCACGGGTAGCGGGACTGGCCTTCTGCAAGTCGAGGTCGACGGGCAGACGCTTGGCCGCTTGAAGCAGCTTGGGAGCTCCGAAGAGGTGTTTTCCCTCCATCTCACGCGAGGCGCCCACGCGGTTCGTGTGGTCATTGTGGGGGGCGATCTCGAAATCCAAGAGATCGAGATTCGTTGAGCCCCCTTTCGATGTGCGTGGATGTGAGATGGGCCTCGTCTAGCACCGATCGGTGACGCTGATGACAATGTTTGACAATTCGTGGCCGACCCTGATGGCCTCGTGCTAAATAAAGAACCCCCTTGATTTTACTTGGAAGGTGCTAGATGGCCGGTGCGCTTGAGTGGTCTCCGTGCGCAGATCTTCGAACGATGCTGCTCACTCTGTCTCTAATTGTAAGCATTGCTGGCTGCGGCACCGTCGAGTCGGACGACGGGGGCGAGACGAGCGCCATCGAGGCGAAGGCGGGCCTCAATGGACCGCCTGTGCCGGTAGGTCCGTTCCTCGACGGCGTGCTTCCCCCTCGTACCCCAAACGACTTGAGCACCACGTCTTGGGAAATCGTCGAAGCGTTCCCTGGTGTCGTCTTCAATCAAACCCTGGTCATCGTGACGAACCCGGAGGCGGGCAACGATCGCCTCTACGTGGGCTCCCGTGACGGCAACATCTTTTCGATTGAGAACGACCCTGCGACGACCATCTCGGAGCCGTTCATGGATATCCGCGACCGGGTCGCGGCGGTCTGGGATGGTGGATTCCTCGGGCTCGCGTTCCATCCAGAGTTTGGACAGGCGGGCTCGCCCTATGAAACGACGTTCTACGTCTATTACTCGTCCTACTGTCCGACGACCTTCAACGGGCAGGAGTACGTCAACGACGTAAGCAATTGCAACCCGGGCTATCCGACCTCGTCGACCGGCGGCTTCTTCAATACCTGGCTGCGCTTGTCTCGCTTCGACGCGTACTGGGATGCAGGAGCGAGCACGTGGCGCGGGGATGCGACGACTGAAGTCCCCCTCTTCAACATTCGCCTCTACAACGGGTCTCACCGCGGAGGCGGGCCGGTGTTCGGTCGAAACGCCGACGGCAGCTTCGACGGGTACATGTACGTCGCTGTCGGCGATCAGTTTCGTTACACCACGGCCCAGGACATCTCCGGCAACTTCGAGGGCGGTACGATGCGCATCGCGGTCGATGTCACCGACAACGGCGATGGTACTTGGACCTGTCCTGCCGGAAGCCACCAACCGATCCGTCGAATGCAAGAAGTCACAGGTAATCCGGATGAGATGACCGGACACCAATACTGCGTGCCCGACGACAACCCCTGGATCAGCCCTTCCGGCGACAATTTCGAGGAATACAACTCGATCGGGCACCGAAACCCGCACCGAATCGTCGTCGACCCGTTGAACGGTCGCATGTGGTCCGGTGAGATCGGCCAGAGCACGCGCGAAGAGATCAACGTCATCATGACCGGCCGAAACTATCAGTGGCCGTACAGAGAGGGCCTCACTGACGGTGTGCGCGCCAAGCCTACGAACGTGATTGGGATCGAGCAGCCGCCCGTGATTGATTTCGTGCGCTCCGAAGCCCGAGCCATCATCGGTGGCTACGTCTATCGCGGGACCAAGTTCCCTTCGCTCTACGGCAAGTACCTCGCAGCCGACTATGTCACGGACAACATCTGGGCGATCACGCTCGACGAAACGACGATGACGGCGACCAAGGACTTCCTGACCACCTTCACTCCAGCTGGTCTCGGTACCTGGGGCCAGGACAAGGCAGGCGAGGTCTATCTCGGAGACGTATTCGGCAACGACGCTCTCTATACGCTCAACCAGCTCGGCGCAGCGACCCCTGAGCCGCCGTCACTCTTGTCGCAGACAGGAGCCTTCGTCGACACCGCCAACTTCGAGTTGAGCGACTACTGGGTGCCCTACGAGCTCAATCAGCCGTTTTGGTCGGACGGCGCGGACAAGTTCCGATGGATCGCTCTCCCCAACGACGGGAACCGAGATACGGCTGCCGAGAAAGTCGCGTACTCCGAGAATGGAGTGTGGAGCTACCCGGTCGGCACCGTGACGATGAAGCACTTCGATCTCGTGCTGGACGAGAACGATCCGAGTGACCGAACGCGCCTCGAAACGCGTTTCCTAGTCCTCGGAGACGACGGACAATGGTACGGAGTTACGTATCGCTGGCTCCCCGATCAGAGCGATGCGGAGCTACTCACGAGCTTTGCCACCGCCGACTACACGATCGCCTTGGCCGATGGCGGCACGCGGGATCAGTCCTGGTACTTCCCGTCGCGCGACGAATGTTCGAGCTGCCACCTCGAGGTGTCGGGCGGAGCGTTGGGCCTAAACACCCGTCAGCAGAACGGGGATATGCTCTATCCGTCGACAGGGCTCACCGACAATCAGCTCGCGACTTGGAACAGCCTGGGCATGTTCTCGCCCGCCATCGATGAGGCCACCCTCCCGACTTTGCTGCGCTCTTCCGACTTCAACGACGTGACCGCCTCATTAGGGGATAGAGCGCGATCCTGGCTCGATTCGAACTGCGGCTACTGTCACCGCCCCGGCGGGGCGGCTGCGAACTTCGACGCGCGGCTCACGACGCCGTTCGAGAACCAGGCCATGGCCTATGGTGGAGTCCGCAACGACCTCGGTCTCCCTGGAATGACGCTTTTGACGCCGGGTGATCCGAACCTCTCCGCGATCTATCAGCGCGCGCTCGCAGTCGGACCCATCGCGATGCCCCCGCTTGCCAAAGCGCTTCCTCAGACCAAAGCCGTCGAGATTCTCGGCGAGTGGATTCTGCGCGTCGACCCGTCCCTTGGTCAAAACGGCATCAACTACGAGTACTATGAAACGGCCCAGCTCTCTGCGCTTCCCGACTTCGACAGCTTGGTTCCGGTGAGAACCGGCACGGTGAGCACGTTCGACATCGATGTGCGCGACCCTGGCGTCGACGACGACTTCGCCTTCCGGTTCACGAGTCTTATCTACGTGGGAATCCCCGGGGACTACACTTTCTTCACGACCTCGGATGACGGCAGTCAGCTCTTCATTGCTGGTGCGCTCGTCGTCGACAACGACGGCTTGCACTCGTCGCAAGAGGTCTCCGGCGTCATCACCTTGCCCGAGGGCTACCACTCGATCGAAGTCACGATGTTCGAGCGAGGAGGAGGGCAATCGCTCACCGTGAATTGGCAAGGCCCCGAGACGGGTGGCTTCAAGGAGCAAATAGGCTCTGGTCAGTTCTTCCTTCAAGAGCCTTCGGTGGACAACGACCCGCCGACCTTGGCCGACCCAGGGCCCCGCACGACCAATCAGGGCGCTTCGGTTTCCGTGTTGCTCAGCGCCACCGATCCCAATGGTGACAGCCTCTACTTCGACGCGGAGGGTCTACCCGATGGACTCGTGCTCGACCACGACACCGGCGAGATCTCCGGGGTTCCGACCACCGTCGGTGTGAGCGTGCCGACGGTGAGCGCGTCGGATGCCAGCGAGGTCTCCGTCGCAACGTTCACCTGGACGGTTGGGGAAGTTACCGGTCCCGCTTGTGGGGATGGCGGCCTCGACACAGGTGAAGAGTGCGACGACGGCAACCTCGTCGACGGCGATGGATGCACCGCGGCGTGCATAGTCGAGTTCTGCGGGGACGGCCTCGTCAACAATGTCGGCACGGAGGACTGCGAGCCACCCAACACTGGTGTCTGTGACGCAGGGTGCAGGGTGCGTATCCCCATCTGTGGTGACGGTTTCCTCACGCCGCCCGAGGAGTGTGAAGACGGCAACGTCGGGGACGGCGATGGCTGCTCCTCGCTTTGCATCATCGAGCTACTCGGTGCCTGTGGTGACGGGAACCTCGACCCCGGCGAAGAGTGCGACGATGGAAACGCCGCTAGTGGAGACGGCTGCGCTGCGGACTGCAGCTACGAAGGCGGCGCCGACCTCACTCAGGCCGGCTCGGTCATTGCCTTGGTGACCGCGCCGATCGGAGGCGGAAACCCGGATCTCGAAGTGATCCGCGATGGGGACAAGCCTCCCGTCGGTCACTGGTCCTACTCGAGGCAGTACGACACCTACTCGGGCGGTCTCATGGCCACCGAAGACTGGGTCGGCTACCAGTACGGGACGGACTTCTTGTTCGGCCAGGTGGTGTTCCAAGAAGGCATCAACCCGGGCGACGGCGGTTTCTTCGACGCGGTCACCGTCCAGGTGCGACAGGGTGGCTCGTGGGTACAGGCTCCGGGCCTGACGGTCACACCGCAATACCTCGGAGACGATGGTGTGGCGTACGACACCTATGTCTTCGACTTCGACCCGATCATCGGCGACGCGATCCGGGTTTACGGCGTGCCCGGCGGGGCGTCGTACTTCATCTCGGTCGCCGAGCTCGAAGTGTACGCTGCCACCGCGCCGCCGCTCTGCGGAAATGGTGGACCCGACCCTGGTGAGGAATGCGATGATGGTAACCTGCTGAACGGCGACGGCTGCAATGCGAGCTGTTTGTTCGAGGTATGCGGCGACGGCATCGTAAACAACTCTGGGGCCGAGGACTGTGAGCCCCCTGGCACGACGACTTGCACCGAGCTTTGCAAGACGCGAGTTCCTCTCTGCGGCGACAACTTCCTCACCGCACCGGAAGAGTGTGAAGACGGCAACACGCTCGATGGTGATGGTTGCTCCTCCACCTGCGTGATCGAGATCGCGCCGGGCTGCGGCGACGGCACACTCGATGTTGGTGAGGAGTGCGATGATGGCAATCTCGTCGATGGCGACGGCTGCACCATGAGTTGCACGGCCGAGTTCTGCGGCGACGATCTTGTCAACGACGGCGGCGCGGAGGACTGCGAGCCGCCGGACACCGCCACGTGTACCAGTCTTTGCACTACCCGCACCCCGCTCTGCGGCGATGGATTCCTCACCCCGCCGGAGGCCTGCGAAGATGGCAACGTGGCCAACGGTGACGGCTGCTCCTCCCTGTGCCAGGTCGAGATCCCGGCGGGATGCGGCAACGCTGTCCTCGAAGTCGGCGAACAATGTGATGACGGCAATGCCACCGACGGAGACGGCTGCGCTTCGGACTGTAGCTACGAGAGCGGCGCCGACCTGACGCAGTCCGGCTCGGTCATTGCCTTGGTGACGGCGCCCATCGGCGGCGGCAACAAGGACCTCGAGGTGATTCGTGACGGCGACAAGCCCCCCGTGGGCCACTGGTCCTACTTGAGGCAGTACGACACCTACTCGGGCGGACTCATGAGCACCGAGGACTGGGTCGGCTATCAATACCCGACGGACTTCCTGTTCGGCCAGGTCGTGTTCCAAGAAGGAATCAACCCGGGCGACGGCGGCTTCTTCAACTCGGTCACCGTCCAGGTGCGGCAGAGCGGCACCTGGGTCGATGCTCCGGGATTGAGCGTCACGCCCGTGTACGTCGGTGACAACGATGTCGCATACGACACCTTCGTGTTCGACTTCGACCCCATCATCGGCGACGCCATCCGTGTTTACGGTGAGCCCGGCGGAGCATCGTACTTCATCTCGGTCGCCGAGCTCGAAGTGTACGCTGCTACGGCGCCACTGCTCTGTGGCAATGGCGCGCTCGACGCGGATGAGGAGTGTGACGATGCGAATCTCATCAACGGGGACGGCTGCACGGCCACGTGTCTCGTCGAGTTCTGCGGCGACGGCACGATCAACAACGCAGCTGTCGGTGAAGAGTGCGACGACGGGAATGCTGCCGACGGCGACGGCTGCTCGGCGGCCTGTACCATCGAGATCGCGCCCGGATGCGGCGATGGCACACTCGACGCAGGTGAAGAGTGCGACGACGGGAACCTCCTCGACGGAGACGGTTGTAGCTTGAGCTGTGTCGTGGAGTTCTGCGGCGACGGGGTCGTGAACAATGCGGG
>Ga0055584_100004114_pt1 | contig 14268 bp, 9 predicted proteins | sample OSDHelmetaG_FD_58716 | JGI IMG/M metagenome (GOLD analysis project Ga0055584, IMG submission 58716) | Pelagic marine sediment microbial communities from the LTER site Helgoland, North Sea, for post-phytoplankton bloom and carbon turnover... | ecosystem: Environmental > Aquatic > Marine >... | reverse complement strand
ACGACCGCTCTCCACTTTCACCATCATATCGGCACATTTGTGCTGGATCGCCTGAAAAGATCCGATCGGCTTTCCAAATTGCTCCCGCACCTTGGCGTAATCGACCGACATCTCGAGGATCCGGGCGGCACAGCCGCAAGATTCCGCCGCCAAACCCGCTCTTGCCGCGTCGGCGAGTCGCTCCAGTTGCCGCCACCCGGAGCCCTTGGCGCCCACCCGATCGGCCAGGGGCACCCGCACCGCGTCGAGGCGTACCTCGGCTTGTTTGCGTGTCTGGTCGAGAGTCTTCAAACCGGTCATCGTGACGCCGTCCGCCTTGCCGGGGACGAGAAAGAGATCGATACCGCTTGGCCCCTCGCTCCCGGCCTCCCGCGCGGCCACGATGAGCCAGTCCGCACCCATGGCATCCGGGACGAAAACTTTTGTTCCCCGCAATTCGACGCCACCGGAGACCGGGCTCCATTCGGCCTCGATGGCCTCCGGGGCAAGTTGTCCCGAGCTTTCCAACCAGGCAATGGTCGCGCGGATCTCCCCCGCGGCAATTCCCGGCAACAGGGCTCGGGCGGCGGGACCTGTCGCCTGCGCAGATAACAGGCTCGCCGAGCAAACCGCTGTAGAGAAAAAAGGCCCCGGCAAGACAACACGGCCCATTTCCTCGAGCAGCAGCGCCATCTCGACAAAGCTCAATCCAATCCCCCCATCCTCCTCAGGAATCATCATGCCGAGCCACCCAAGCGCTGCCATTTGGCGCCAGAGGGCGGGGTCGTGTCCCTCCTCCTCGGCCATCAAACGGCGGACCAGAGTCATCGGGCATTCCTTTTCGAGAAATGCTCGTGCCGAATCGCGTAATAGCTCCTGATCTTCGTTGAATCCGAAATCCATTATGATCGCCTGCAAGCTTTCCCGCGCTCGAGGAGAAAGCTGACGCCCAGCGCCAATTTTTTGACGTTTCGCGAGTTTTCGTCAAGCCCTCGACGGCATTCCGCGCCGCCCGCTCGAGCCGACGCCGGCAACCCGATCCGCGAACCCCTGCGGAATGTAGGCCGATTTGTGTCCCATAACAATCTCGGGGGGGCAATTGGCCTTTGGCATTGCCATTGCATCCGTAGTTTTAAACCATGAACGGAATCACACCTCGAATCAGTCTGATCGACGTGCGGGCACTTCGCCCCGCAAGCTTTGGTGCCAAAACGGAGAACGGAACCACCGGAGGGAGACTTTCGCCACTTGAAGCGCTCCTGAGGCCGCGAAGCGCTGCTGTGGAACGCGAACTGCCCGAGGAAATTCCATCTGGCAGCTTCTACGGCATGGTCGGCCGAAGCCCGGCCATGCTCTCGGTTTTCGCCACGCTGGCGAGAATGGCGGCCTACCCCGTCACACCGCTCCTCCTCGGAGAACCCGGCTGCGGTAAAAGTTGTGCGGCGAAGGCCCTTCACCGAGCCTCGGATCGCGCCGCAGAACGGATGATTTCCTTTGATTGCCGACAGGCTCAGGACCTGCCGATCGAGAATATTCTCTTCGGCCAGGTCGGCGGAATTGCTCCCGCGCAGAATTCGGCCGATCGGCCCGGATTGCTCGAGATGGCGCATGAGGGGACGCTTCATCTGCAAGAAATCAGCGAACTTCCGATAGACGTGCAGGTGAAACTCCTGCGCTTTCTGGAGTCTCGCGAAATCCGGCGTGTCGGCTCTGCGCAACTCAGGCGGTTGGATGTGCGAATCATCACCTCGAGCGAGAGAGATCTCAGCCTTCTTTGCACTCAGGGGAAATTCCGAGGAGACCTGCTCTACCGCCTGAATGTCGGATCGATCGTCTTGCCCCCATTGCGCGAGATCCCCGAGGACATCCCCATGCTGGTCAGTCATCTTCTGGAGCGGGTCGCGATGGTCAACGGCCTGCCACCGCAGGCGCTCAGCCCTCAGGCACACCGGGAGTTGGCCGCATATGGCTGGCCGGAAAACGTACGCCAATTATTTGCAGTCTTGCTGGCGGGGAGTCGGCGGGCCTGTGGACGTGAAATTCAGAACACGGATCTGGGCCTGCCCGCGATGGACCATCCCTCCATGCCGGGCGTTTGAGCGACGGGGCGCTCAGGCGTCAGCGGTGCCTTCCCGCGAGCGAAAGAGGCGGTCGCTGCTCTCCTCCTCACGGTTGGCTTCGAGCAAGGCTCGCAAAGTCTGTTCCAGCGCGGTCAGCTCGGTATTCACGGTCACCAAAGACTCCACCAGGCCAATCCAGGACTCCTGTTCGGGAAGCGGTGCGTCGCCTTCCTCGCAAATCGTTACGCATTTCTGCGTCACTTCCAGAACGCCTTCCGAGGCGCCCTCCAGATGTGTGGCCAAATCAATAAACGTATGACGATCGATAATCATGGGGATTTTCCTCCAAGCCCGGAAATCAACTGTGTCGGACCTGCTTCCCCTTAAAGGCAAGTGGAGTGCCAGCTTGGACCACGCAAAATAAGGCTTTTTTCGGAACCCCAACCTTGCATCCGCACAACATTGGGGCAGTTCTTGCGGCAGCGCTCGATTTCGGGAAATGCGCCGCTACCCGAACGCCTTATTCGGCCAGAATCCGCTCCGCGGCCAAACGTCCCGCTCGGGCAGCCGCACCCGACCCCGTCGAGGGCATCCCGGGCAAGCGAACTTCGGCATTCGCCAGCCGGACACCTCCAATACCGGGAACGGTTTCGGGCAAGGTGCCCGCAAGAAGAGGGTCCGCTCCATCCTCGTCTGCGAGCCAATGATGCTCCCATTCGATCAAGGCGCTGGCACCCGGCAGCATCAGTTCCAAAGCGGCGCGCAAGCGTTCGCCGGTACCTTCGATAGCGGCCGCGTCACGGATTCCGGCGGCTGGCAGCGCGGCCCGACCCAGCACGAGAGCTCGGCCGGGAGGCGCAACCCGCGGGGCAAGGGCACTGGCCCGGAACAAGGAAAGGCGCTCGCCTGCGGAGAGCGACAGGTCTCCCGACCCGGGAACCGCGTCGAGAACCACGGGCGCGTCAGCAAGCGCCTCGACGTCGGATGCCTTGATGCCCCAGGCCACCCCGAGCGAATGACCAAGATTACCGGCGACCGTCCCCTGAAGGAAATCCTGCGCCTCTCCGGGAATCAGGTCGAGACAATCGTGTCGGGGCATCGCCAAAACCACGGCCTTGGACTCGATGGCCTCGAGGAAGGGCTGTTCTTCGCGGCAGACAGCCAACCCCACGCAGCGCCCCTCTTCCAGAGCCAGTCCCACCGCCTGGGTTCCGAGGCGCAACTCTCCACCAGCCTCCAGCAAACTGTCCACCAGTGCCCCGATGACGCCTTGGGCTCCCGCAATAGGTGCGTCACCGAAACTCACCAACCGATGCACGGGGTCCGCGCCGAGTACCCGAACGCGTCGCTCCAGTGCCGCGATACTGGCAGCTTCCGGGTTTTGCGAACCGAGAAGCATCGCGCTGCGAAGCAAGGCGTTCGCAACCGGCTTTTCAATCTCCTCCCGAAGGATCCATTCGCTCAGAGTCGTATCGCGTTCGGCGGAAATCTCCTCATCACCCAGAGCAGAGAGCGTTGCGTATTGATCTCCCATCCCCGCAAAAACCCGGGGGGGGATCCCGTAGAGCGAGCGCACCGCGTCGAGAGTGGCGGGCGAAGGTACCGCTCCGGGAACCGGCAGCGGAACGACTTTCCCCAGATGCCCCTCCTCATCCGTGGCCGCGACACGCAATTGGGTGCGAACATCAATATCCGCCAGAGCCGTATCCGCGACGCCCGCCAGCTTGAGCGATTCGGGCAGGTCGGGCGCCTCCCAGACCACCGGACCGAGGTCTACGGCATAGCCCTGAAACTGGGCCGTCTTGAGTCGCCCACCCGGGCGCCTAGCACGGTCCACGACAACCACCCGTTTCCCTGCTCGCGCCAGAACGGCAGCGCATACCAACCCTGAAAGACCCGCACCCACCACAATAACGTCGGTATCGCGAGAGGCTCCGCGGCGCTTCAACAACCAGGTGGGGAGGCTCATCGCTTCTCCCCCTCGCGATCCGCTGCAAGCTGAAGTCTCTGCGGGTCGCCGGTAAGGACCTGCAACGGACCTCCGAGATCCGTCACGCGCCCGATCACCCAGACGTCCTGATCACTGAACTTCTGCAAAAACTTCTCGGCATCCAGGAGGAGCAGTGGCGGAACCACGACGATCTCCACCGCGGGCTTCACGTCCCCCGCAACCGGAAAAATCAGTTTCCCACGCTCGGATCGACCAGGCCCGGTGCGCGCCATGAGAGTCACCAGGTCCCCCAGGTAGGCGCCCAGATCGGCAGCCTCGACCGTCGGCGGTGGCGCCACCAGCCCCAGAGGGCCGACTTCCGGATCTTGAGACACAACTGGGGCACAAGCGGCGACAACGGAAAACAGAATCAGAAAAATTCGCTCACGCATACCGTTCCCTTACCCTTCGAGCATGAATCCGTCGAAAGAAAATCGTCGCATTTTCTCATACCCCCCGACGGGTAATCAAGGTCCGCACAGTCTCGGCCATGATCCGCAGATCCAGCTGCAGCGAATAGTTATGAATATAGGCGAGGTCATACTTCAGCTTATAGGCTGGCGAGGTACTGTACTCGCCTCGAACCTGCGCGAGCCCCGAAAGTCCCGGTTTGACCAGCCATCGTTCAGCGTAGCCGGGAATTTCGCGAACCATCGCCTCGGTCAGTTCCGGGCGTTCGGGCCGGGGTCCGACCAGACTCATTGTGCCATTCAAAACATTAAGCAACTGGGGAATCTCATCGATGCGGGTGGCCCGCAGGAAACGTCCGACACCAATCACACGGGAGTCATCCGGGGTCGCGAGAACTGCCCCCACGCCATCTTCCGCCCCCTCCCGCATCGTTCGCAGTTTATAGATAATAAATTCGGCGCCGCCTTTGCCCACGCGACGCTGCCTGAACAAAACGGGGCCCGACGAAGAGAAGCGAATCGCAAGGCAGGCGCCGAGAAGGACCGGAAGAGAGACCACCAAAAGTAAAATCGCCAGCGAAAAATCAACCCCCGACTTCAATGAAAATCCAAAGCGCCGCTCGGGGTTCCGGGAGACGTCGATCATGGGAACGTTTTCCACCGAGACACCGGTCAATCGGCCAACCAGCAACTCATGAAAGGACGGGACGACCGCAACCAACGCGCGCGGGACCCCTTCGGTCTCTCGCAGCACACCTTCAAGAATCTTGTCTTTCCACGACTCGGCGGGTGCCACGATCACCTTGTCCAGCGCACCCGAGCGCACTTCCCGGCCAAGGTCCTGCACCGTACCGAGCCAGCGGAGGTCCGAGCCCTTCACTTTCTCGCCAGGCTCGGCGGGGCCATCGGAACGCACCGCACCAACGATCCGAAGCGGTTCCCCCGCCCCGCTCTGCGCCCGCAGGATGCTCTCCAACTCGCAGATCTCCATTTCCGGACCCACCAGCGCCACCCGCAGAACTCGAGAACCCGACCAGAGAACCTGGTGAGCAAAGATCCGAAACCCGACCAGCAGGATCATATTGAACAAACTGAAAAGCAGGAGGACCGAGCGAGGGAGTTGCATCCCGCCGGCAAAGAAGAACCACGCCGAAATCAACAGGAGCTGAAAGACGGCCATCAAACCGACCGCAAGAGTCGCCTCACGCGGCCGGCGAAGAAATGCGGGATCGTAAAGACCGGAGAAAAAAAGCAGAGGCAACTGGGTGAGCAAGCCAATCGCGAGCGAACCCTGCAACAGTTGCATCCGGTCGATCGGCAACAGATGTTGTGTCCAGGGGAAGGGAATCGATACCCGCAGGAGAAAAGCCAACCCGAAAGCCAGAGGTACGGCGAGCGCATCGAGGAGAAGAAGAACCAGAATCAGCCGGGAATCCAGATGCCCCAAAACCTTCGCGCGCCGCAAACGCCTGGCGAATCGCTCAGATGCCTTCATGAGGTACCGCACATGGCTTCCCACCAACGGAGCACACCGAACTCTCGTGCGAGTTTCTGTTGCTCCTCGCGATAGCGTTGCTGAGGAATTTCGACACGCCAGGGCTCCTGAAATAAAGGCATCAGCTCGACATCCGAGCGGCGGCGGCGATGTGCGAGCGTGCGGCCACGACGACGCGCTTCGGGGAGCGCAGCCATCGCCCCAAGCCGACCTCGGTCGCAAGCCTCGGAACGGTCGGGGTCGCATTGCGCGCGCAGGTCTTGGAGCGCCAGCGCATAACTGAAGATTCGGGAGGCATTCCGGGGTTCGAAATTCTTCAGGATCGACAGCAGAGCATTGCGCTCCAACAAGGAGAATCGACCGGCAGGCCCCAGCACAGCCTCGCTGGCATGCCCCTGATGAAAGCAACGAGCCTCGGGCGTCCATACAACGGATTCGCCCAAAGCCTGCAGTCGCCACCCAAGGTCGACGTCCTCGTAGTAGGCAAAATACGCCGGATCGAAGCCACCTGACCCAATAAATTTTTCCTTGACCACCAGCATGGCGCCCCCGGAGGCGAACAACGTATCTTCAATCGAGGCGCAGCCCTCCAGAGCAGTAACCGGCAGCCCATGGCGACGAGGCGCGGCATGGCCGGAGAAAGCCAGTGAACCACCAGCGAATTCGATGACATCACCCATAGCCGTCAGAACGCATGCCCCCACACACGCGGCTCCGGTACTTTCATGAACTTCGACGAGGGCTCGCAGGAACCCGGGATCAAAGGTCATATCGTCATTCACCAAACAAACGAGATCCGTGCGAGCTCGCTCCACAAGGCCATTGCACGGACCAGCGAACCCACGATTCGCTTCCACCGTCCAGACATCGACAGCGGGATGCCGACGCGCCGCCCAGGGTGCGACCGCGTCCGGCGAGCCATTATCGTGAATCAGCACCTCGATTCGGTCGAGCGGATAGTCCAGCCCCCCGAGAGACCCCAGACATTGCTCGAGCAAAGCGGGCCCCGTGCACGTCACTACTCCGATCGAGACCTTCGGCCAGACCCGCGTCACGACTCCTCCTCGATCGACCTCGGTATGCGAGACGCGGGCAAGGCCTCGTGCCAGCGCCGCAGGGGCTCCAGATCTGGCGGACTTTCCGCGGAGAGATTGGCAAGGACTCCTTTGAGGTCACGTGCGTGACGGTCGATGACGAGCAGGTGCCGATAGGAAGGCTCGCACGTACCACCAAGACCATACGTTCCGTTGATCTCTCGATTGGAGGCCAGCCATTCCAGGCCCTGTCCGGGGTGAGACCATCTGGCGCTGATCACCTGAGCCATCTCCCAGACCGGCAAATAGCCCGAAGGGAGTACTGTCACGCTGGCGCCCTGTTCTCGGAAAAATTCCTCGGTGGTTGCCAGACACGGGTGTCCCAGATCCAGATGCTCGGCGAGGAAGGTATGGTCATACGCATAATCGCGCGCAATCAGTTCGCGCAGGTTCTGATCCGCCTGCACGACCTCCGGTGAAACGAAGGGAACGCCCAATAAAAATAGATCGCCGGTCACGCGCCAGGCCTCTTCCAACCACGCACTTCGTTGTGCTTCGGGGACATGCTCCAGGACGTCCAGCGAAACGACAATCGGAAAGTGTCGCTCGGGAAAGGGAATCCCCGCCGCAGCGTCAATGGTTCGATGCCCCGGATGGTCGATCGGACGCGTATCCAGAACCGTGGCTTCGTGCCGCGGAAAGAAGTCTCCGGCCCAGGCAAGATGCCCCTCCCCACCCCCCATCGTACCGCCGATATCGAGAAGCCGCGCCGATGGCCGAACCAGGCGGTCCAGAACGGCTGCCGCCAGCGCATAGCGCTCATGAAGATCGAACGGGAGCTGCAGGATCAACTCGCTCGATGTCGCTGCCCTGGCATGAAATGCAAGCGTGTGGATCGTGGTCCAGCCCGTCGGAACGAGCACTTGGAGCTCATGACCCCCACTGGGCAAGAGGAACCGAAGAGGCTTGTTCTTCTCCAATTCTCCCAGAAGGATGCCGGCCAGACGCATCCCGACGGGCTCGTCGATGGATCCGTACAATTCGATAGCGAGAGGTTCGCGCCCGTCGTTGACCAGGTATAGCTTCGCTTGATTCTCCACCCCACGGCCCGTCGCCGGAGCCGGCGTCTCGAAACCTTCTCGCAAGGTCACGCGAAGAGCATCCGCCCCCTCGATCTCCAGAATCGTCTCTTCCTTGCCCAGCGCGTCCCAGCATATGGATGGACGCGGGCCTCGAAGCCGGCCTACAACTTCGAGATTATAAGGCGCCTGAAAGAAGCGAAAGGACGCGTTCAGGCCAAGGTCACTGAATGCTTCCAGCCACCAGCTCGGCACCTCCTCGGAGATATGCGTACTCTCCTCTGCGGTAAAGCGGATCGGATCGGGCGTGGTCACCACCAACAAGCCGCCCGGGCGCAAGAGACTGGCCGCTTCCCGCAGAACAGCCCGGGGGTCGGGAACGTGTTCGAGAATATCAAACGCGGTCACAATATCGAAAGAACGTGGCGCGAAAGGAAGCGTTTCGCCAAGTCCCGCGACGAGGTTCAGATTCTTGCCCGGATGAGAGCGCCGCGACTCTCGCAACGCATAACGACTGACATCGACACCAAAGGAGCGGAAGCCTGCTGCGCTCGCCTGATCGACGAGGAAGCCGAAGGCACACCCCAAATCCAGCCAGGCCGCCCCCTCACCGGCCTCTCGACGCAGAAAGGGCAGCCAATGCGACCAGTCTGCGTGCACCTGAGCGTAGCCCTCTTCCGAGAAACCACTCGTCTCTCCATGAAAGTAGGCCTCTCCGTACCGTTCCTGAAGAACGGCGGAGGATACCTCGGAGCTCTGCTTCGCAGACGGCATCAGTCAAAAAGAAACTACTGAGGTCGGCGCCCATCGGCAAACCGCAGCCGTCCTGCGAAAAACAACCAGATCAGCAGGCTGGCCCCGGAGACCCAGAGGCCCCAATGAACGCTGCGAGGGGCGTAGAGGACTTTCACTTCCAGCGAACCCGGCGGAACTCGAAAGCCCAGCAAGGCTCCATTCACTTGTTGCGTGGGCAGCACCTCGCCTCCTGCTCTGGCCTCGAACCCGGCCGCCGCCAGGCGACTGACGACCAGCAAGCCGCCGGAGCCTTCTGCCTGCAGCAGCATCGCGTTCGGGCCATCTTGCAAGACGGCGACTTCGGCGCCACCTCGAGCCTCGGCGATCGCCGGACCGACCACGCAGGCCGAGGCTCCGCCGTGTCGTCTCACGCAGGAAAAAACCTCTTCGGACGTTCGCACGGAGACGACTCGATCGGCAAAATAAGCAGCTCCCAAAGCATCGCGCCTCTCGTAGAGATAGAGGCCGTCCCCGACATAGCGGAGAATCAACTGATCGAAAGCGGCGCTCCGGTGCACGAGATCCTGCTCCTCGTGTCGACCTTCCGCACCTTGGCCCGGCGACAAACCGACGCCGCCGACAAAAACCCGCGTCGGCTTCGGAGCTGTCAGGGACACAACCAGCGAAGCCGAAGCAGACGACGGCATCTCCGAAATTTCGATCTCCAGGTCCCGCCAGCCATCATCGTCCGGAGCCAGAACAAGCTGCTTTTGATTGGATGCGAGAACCTTTCCGTCATGCCGGGCCGAGACCCGTGCCTGGACCTCGCTTGGCTCCCCTGCGGTAAACCCGGCGACGAGGTGGGTCGACAACTCGCTCAAGTCGAATTCCAACTCGCAGGGAGTCTCGCAGATCCAATGGAATCGTTCGTCATCGCCGCGGCGCGTACGTCCCCCGAACAAATAGGCCGTCGAAAAACGATGCGCCTCGAGGTGCGCAAATAATCTCACCGTGCGCTCCCCGACGCTCATCGCGCGAACCGCACCGGGTAGTTGCGCCAACTCCAGCCGGTCCGGGCTGAGAATCCATCGCAAATTCGCGGAGGGCCCACCCGCCCCCGTGGCCACCAGCAAGGGGTCCGGGTCGGCCAATACCCATGTAATCCCCTCGCTGGGAGCGATCGTTCGCTGCACGAACTCCCAGGTGCGTGCGGGGGTCAGAACATCGATGGAGCGAAGATCACGGAACCCGAGCGCGCCGGAAACCAGAGGCGGCGCGAGCGATACGGCGCCACTGAGGCGACCCGGGGTCTCTCGATTCAATTCCCGGAGGGCCGTCACCCAGGGGGCGGGGGCATAGGGATTGGTTCGAACCGGCCATGCCCGCGGCACGAGGAAAAGCATCTCCGCGCCCACCAAAAGAAACGCCAGAAGCCGACCGCTTGTCGGTAATGCCTCGAGCCCGCGCGCGGCGAGCAATCCGCATGCAAGATAGAGGGGAAAACTATATTTGATCCACTGCACAGATCCGAGCAAAGGCACATCGGATAGAGGCAGGGGAAGCCCGCCAAAAATCCGCGCGAGATAGATCGCGACGGTGGCCAGCCACACGAGCACCAGAGCTTCGCGATACCCTCGCAAAGCACCGTAGGCTGCCAGCGCAAGCACCGAGACCCCCAACCACGGGAGACCGGTCGGCACGAGACTCTCCGGAAGAGCCCAGGGCCCCGCCAGCGAAACGATTTGCGCGAAAGGAAGGGTCCATTCCGACTGCCCACGACGACCCGCTCCCACCAATCCGCTCGCCTGCGTCCAGGACTCCCAGAAGGGAAACAGAGCCACCGCGGCGAGCCCCATCCCCAGCAGTGTCCAGCCAAAAAGCCGTTGCCAATGGAGGCGCCCTCGCGAGGCCGGCACGCCTGCCAGAAGCCAGACCACTGCTGCCAATCCAGCCACCAGCGCGCTCTGGGGCTTCAATCCCAGACACCCGGCCGCGACGGCCAGCGCCAGCAGCGGTCCCCCGGCCGGGACCTGCCGGATCAACGCCAAAGCTGCAGCCAGGGCCAGCGGGACAAACGCATCGACATTCAGTGGATGGTGCTCAATCCACTGGACGGTTTGGCCGGAAAAAGCCACGGCGATCCCGGCACCCAGGGCCGGGAGAAACCGAAATCCGAATTCCCGGGCGAGCAACACGGTTGCCCAGCCCAAAAAGAGCACCCGAGCCAGCCAGGCAAAGTCCTGCATCCGGCTCGATGGAGCCAGAGCGACCGGAATCGAGAACGGAGACAGCACAGCCGCATTGGGATTGCCCAATAGCGGCATACCCAGCCCTTCCCTGTCGTTCCATAGCGGCCAGGCGCCCGCACGCAGCGAAGCCCCGACAATCCACGGAGCCGGTTCATCAACCCAGGCTGCACCCTCCGCATCCCGCATCGGCCTTGGCCATGGCGGCGGCTCCCCTCCAACCGGACCACTCGGGAGAACACCCGGCACATAAGATGCCGCCGAAAGTGTCTGATCCCCGAAAACAACGCCGCGAAAGTACACGCCGGTGAGCAGGGTGAGGGCTACCAGCGCGAGAAGAACGCGGGCCCGACCGAAGTCCGATCGCGGCCGTCCTACCACCGCGCGACGACAGCGCCTGCGGTAATGCCGCCACCCACGGCATTCAGCAGAAGCACGTCACCCTCCGACAAACGCCCCGCAGCGACCGCCTCGGACAACGCCAGAGGAATGGAGGCCGCCGAGGTATTACCACACCTCTGGAGGTTCAGCGCCACGCGGGACATCGGCAAGTCGAGTTGGGCCAGCACCATCCGGATGATCCGCAGGTTGGCCTGGTGAGGTACCAGCAAATGTACATCCGACGCGCTCAGTCCGGCCGCTTCGAGAACTTCCCGACTCAAACCGACCAAATGGTCGACGGCTGCGCGAAATACCTCGGCACCTCGCATCCGCATCCAGGGGTCGGCCCCTTCCTCCAGCAACGCCTCGGCCGTGCGCTCCCCCGGCGGCGCCTTGAGAATCTCGCTGAGTGAGCCCTGCGCGCGCAGACGGGTCCCGAGAATTCCCCGGTCCAGATCCGTGACCTGCAAAACCACCGCCCCGGCACCATCGCCGAAGAGCGGTACCGTCACTCGGTCGTCCGGATCGCAAAGGCGACTCAGGGCATCGGCGCCAACCACGAGGACCGTACGATGGTCGCCGGCACGAATCGCCTGATCCGCGGTCGCCAGAGCGTAGGGAAATCCGGCACAAGCCGCGGCAACATCGAAAGCGGGTTGTTCGGCGAGGCCCAGACGGTCATGCAGAAGACAGCCCATGGACGGAAAGAGGTAGGGCCCCGAGGTAGTGGCAACGACAATCTGATCGAGATCCGATGGGAGCAGACCTGCGTCCGACAAAGCGCTGCGAGACGCCTGCTCCGCCAGGTCCACCAAAGACTCCGAGGGCGCCAGGCGCCGACGCTCGATGACACCGGTGCGCCCCTCGATCCATCCCGACTCCAGGCCGAGGTGAGACTCCACCTCCTCGTTCGAGATCCTTTGCGCCGGCAGGGCACCACCGACTCCGGCAAAACGGGCGCGCATCATCGTGATGCTACCAAGGACCAGGCCCCTCGCCCAACGCCTCGCCATGCAATTCCAGAAGATCCAGATCGGCAGGCCCATTCGCGACAATGCGAAAGCGAAGTTCGCGGGCGTTCGGGGGCAGCAAGACCCCGAGCGCACCCGCCGGCAGGCCTTGCCCCAAAGACCGCCCGGGCGGCACACTCGCAAGCGCCGTTACCCGACCAGCACCTTCCATGCGGGCGAGAATGCGACGCCGACGCCCGGAAGTATTGGCCGCGATAGGCACCACAACGGTCATCTCCGCACACGGCCACACGCCCCGCGCACGCGCCCCCGAACCGTAGCGAAGGGGATCGAGTCGGACCGGTGTTGGCGGCTGATTTCCGTCAGGGCAGTCGGCAATCGACGCACTCTGACGATGGAGAGTTGGCCGGTAGGACAGCAAATGCAGGGAACCCGCGGTAGCCGCTCGCATTCCCGAAAACCAGAGAGGCGGAAGGTCGCCCTGCTGGATCACCACGGCTGCGCTGCGCGCGTCCGAGGGAGAGTCGGCGAGATCTTCGGCGCCTGTAGCCGCAAAGAATCCATTATCGGCGATCAGATCCTCGAAGCCCCACCCATGTACATCATGAAAAATCCGCTCGCGGGGAATTTGAAACTCTTCACCGAGCACCGCAAAAGCCTGCTGCTTGGCTGCGATTGTGGGCACCCGCGCCTGCATCGCAACCGCGTCCGCCCCGACGGCGCCACCGCCAAGCCGAAGCAGGTCCATCTGCACAAAGAGGTTTCCTGTCTGATGCGCCAGAAAGACCCACCAGATCAAACCCGCGGCCCGGACCAGAGACCAGGCCACGACCGGGCCACCGCCGAACAGAAAGGCTCGTGCCCGACTTGCCGCGAGTCCCACCAGAAGAGCCCCGGGGACAAGCGTCGTATCCAGATAATAATACCAGGCCTCGGCCGGCAGGAGCAGCACGAATAGCAGGCCCGTAAAAAACGTCTCGAGAACCACGCGCTCCCCGCCGCCCGACGATCGACGAACAACCCTGACAAGCACGACGAACGCGGCCAGCAACACCAGAGCCATGCTCCCCATCTCCAGCCCCGTCCAGAGCCGAACAGTCCGTGGCAGGCCCTCGATTGGCGGCAAGAAAGCCTCCACAGCACGCCCACTATGGAGCAGGATATCGATCCATCGCCCGGCGTAGGGACTCGCGTCGGCCACTGCGGTCGGCGAGGCAAAAGGAATTGGGACGAGATTAGCCGGGATCATCGGCAACAAGGGGATCAAACCCGCGAGCAGGGCCCACCCCACCGTACGAAACGTCTGCAGCGCAGGCGTGCGCACGAACACCAGAAAGAGAACCGGAACCAGAACCACGGCCGACAAATGTAATTGGGTGCCCAGAGCCACCAGAAAGGTCAGGCCTGCAAGCGCTCGCGCTGATGGACGCGCTTCCACTCGCACCGCCAGCCAGAGAAAGAGCGCCACCAACGGCGGGATGGCGGCCGGCGCCCAGGCCACCCGCGCGTTCATGACGGCCACCGGAGCCGTCGCCAACCACAGCGCTGCCAGAAAACCCACTCGCGGCCCACCCAGCAAACGGCCCACCTGCCAGCAGACCCCCACAGCAGCCACACCAATCAGGGCGGCGAAGACATAGGGTGCCAAAAGTGCTGATGAAAAAAAATAGGCCGTGGCCCAGAACCAATAATACAGGACGCCCAGTCGAAGCTGGTTGCGCATCGCCGGGCCAAAGTCAGGAGCGTCCCCCTCCAGAGCAATCCGAGCCGCCCAGCTCAGGTCGCGTGCCTGATCGGCACCCAACCAGCCTGCATCAAGCCAGAGCAGGCGCAGGAAAGCGGCAATCGACAAGACTCCACCCAAAGCCAGCCAGGACTGCCAACGGGG